>Ga0102934_1000079_pt1 | contig 49514 bp, 36 predicted proteins | sample SalPonR2_A_D1_MG_FD_78175 | JGI IMG/M metagenome (GOLD analysis project Ga0102934, IMG submission 78175) | Salt pond soil microbial communities from South San Francisco under conditions of wetland restoration - Salt Pond MetaG R2_A_D1_MG | ecosystem: Environmental > Aquatic > Marine > Intertidal... | reverse complement strand
GGGGGGGCGCCTTTGTACAGGGACGGGCGGATGGTGGTCTACCGCAATGAGGAGGGCATGCAGGGCATGAGAAGGGGCCCGGTGGGGGACGCGCTCAGCCTCTTGCTCGACGACTATCCCTCCCGCATCCTCTCCATCGCCTCCCTCGCCCGCCTGGGGCTCCTGGTCCTGACGGCCACAGGCCTGGCGTATCTCGCCGTGGTCCCCCGCAATGCCCCCACGGAGCAGTACAACTACCTGTTCAAAACGAACCTCCTCCTCGTCTCCGCCTCCCTGGCCTGGCCCTCCCTCCTCCTCTGCCTCATGTACAACGCCCGTGAGATCAACGTCAACTACCTGATCCGCACTTTCTTCACCGCCGCCACGGCTGGATACCTGGGGTCATTTTTGACGGAGATCGTGGCCGCCACGGGCCTCAAGCTCCTCGCCTTCTACCGGCTGGAGCCCCACATGCAGGCGGCCTGCCCCGAGATCCCCTCCATTCACCTGCCCTGGGTGTGGAAGACCGATTGCGTGAGCTACAGGCCCAGGCTCCTGACTCTGTTGATCGCCGACCTCGCCATCAACTGTCTTGCCAGCCCTATCATCGAGGAGGCCGCCAAGCTGCTCTGCTACCAATGGGGAGGCTGGGTCCGAGCCACCACCCCGCTCCAGGCGCAGGAGCGTGAAGAACAGCGTCGGCAAAGGGAACAAGACCAGACACAAGAGCCGGCAGGCCCGAGCGAAGGGGCAAACCCTGACTCGTCTCTCTCTCCTGAGGCGGTCGGCGCCTGGGCCCGTCAATCCCCCCCAGACCGTCCTCGCAGACGGCCCCTCCGACGCCTTCTCGCCGGCATCCTTTCCTTGCTCTTGGCGCCCTTGTCCGCGGGTCCCGGCGGGCGTCGGTACCGTCGACCTGAGAGCGTGCACTCTACCTTAGTGTACATGACAGCGGCCGCCCTGGGGCTGAAGGCAGCGGACAACGCGCGTCGCATCCTCGTCTACACCAGGCCTCAAGATACCTCAAAGCCGTTTTTCGCACTGGCCCGGGGATTCTTTCCCGTCCACGAGCTTTGCGGGGCATTCACTGCGCTCAACCTCGTGCGGCGGGACATCTTGGGGGAACGCATGTCGTGGATTCGCCTGCTTGCACCTGCCGTCATCCTCCACTCCATGGCCAATTTCAGGGGAATGAAGCCGATATTTAAATGGGCTTCCTCTTCGCCGTGGACTGAGATGCAGCTCCAGGCGTTGAGCGCTCCGGACTATGCCACAGCTTTGCAACAGATATGGAAAGCCGTTTGGGGACTGGTGTGGTTCGCGGTCTTGGCGCGGGTGCTGGGGTACATCATGTTCCGACATTATCTGTTGAGCAAGCAAGTCCGACTCCGGTATGCTGACTACCGGTTTTAGGGGAGAAAAGACTTGTATCGACACATGTATAGGTTGGTTGCCTTGGAATAGCGACAAACAGTGTACATGGAACAAAAAAAATGACTTGAGAAATAGAGCGGCGTGAGCCGTAAAACGAGCCGTATCCCAACACTGAATTAACATGAGTTAAATCTCTCAGTGAATTCTTCCGATTTATTTTACCTCGATCATTTTTGTCAATCAGTTGTTCCTTCTTCGTTCCGGAACCATTTTGCTCGCTCCATGACGTTGTGCCTTAAATCTTCGCTGAAGACCATATTTCCAAGTTGCCGCACATCCGATACCCACGCTAGCACTGCACCAAGACAGGGATTCATGTCTCCCGAAGACGAGCCTGTTGGGGAGCAGTTTTCCTGTCGGGTCGTTGATGACACCCTAGCATGGCTGTCACGCGCTGTCCGTGAAGACGAGAAGGGCTACTTGGTCGGGCACGCATGTCCGGGGCGGCGCCTGCCCGACGTGTTAGGCGCACTGGCCCGACGCAAGAACAGTGAGACTTGGATGGATGATGCAAAGGTAATCTTTGAGGGCCTACAGGGTGAGCCACATCAACATGGAAATGAAATATTGATGATCGGATTACAGACGTTATCATTGCTTTTGTTACATCTGCTTCCCCAGGAGCTTCAATGTCACCTGCCCGCTGGCTTACAAATAGTGGGGCTTTATGGTCCCTCCGCTATTGAGGATACGAGCCTCCCTAAAAAATTGCAACTTCGTTCCCCTGGCATTCTTGCTGGAATTGAAAATAGCTCCCTCGCTTTCCGAGACTTGCAGGTTCGAACGGGGGTTGTGCTGGCTCGTGATAACAAACAAATCCATGTTCCCTGCAAGCACTTTCTTATCTGCATCTTTATGCTTTCTACTAACTTCCTTCTTCGTACAAATATAAGGGTAGCATTGTCGGAGTACAAGCGACCGATGGCCTGAGTCTGCTGATGGCGGACTACGTCATATTGCGCCTTCCATGGAGCTTACCAACCCATTGGGACGGCAAATTTTCCGAAGAATGCTTGCATCTTTACTTCGAGGCTGTTCCTGACGCAAGCAAAGGAGGCGGCAGAGTGTTGCCCGTGCCTCTTGGTCACTCCTTTTGCTCGAAAGCCCCCGCTCTCGTGGACGTCTTCTCCCACGCCGCGGTGGGGGGAGCCACTGCTGCAGACGCAATGGCTAGAAGAGATGGCCCTGACGCAAAGCAAAGGAATGCTAGGAGCACAAGTTCGGGCAAGAAATGTAGGAAGGCAAAGGGGGCCGGTAAGGGTGGAGGGAAAAGCCAAGGCCTGGCTGGGGGAGTGGAGGCGGTGGAGGCTCCTGTCACTCTTGACGACATGGTGCGCTACACCCCTATTGGTCCTGTCTTGGACGTAATACTCTTGTACTCCCTCTCATCGGACTCCCCCAAGCAAAGCTACGGCGCGCGGATGGCTAAGAACGGGTGCTTCAGGCACCCAACGGCCATGATGGTCGATAGTGGAACCGAAGGGAAATTCTGCGGCATGATAAAAGGCGACTTACTTGTGTACGTGGCACGGAAGGCACTCTTCGCGTCAGTCAAAGAAAGCATATTCGCTGGCATGCGGCGGGGGTGGCACACCGCCCGTCGAAGTCTACTGGCAGCGAAGGGGCAGTGCCCGTGTGCCCCTTGCTGGGAAGTAAGGCATTTCTATGCACTGGACCCCCGCCACGGCCTTTCAAACGCTTGTTCTCCCCTCGCTTTTCCTCTGTCCATGACTACAGCCCTTAGCCTCGTCGGCGCAGACGGAATATGCTTCCCCGGTCAAGAAGACGACCGCTCAGACCTGCTCGCAGCAAGGAAGGCGGTTCACGAGCGACTGAAGTTGCCGCTCAACAGGCCAGCGTTTCGTACTACATGTGCCTTACGGCTTGCTCCGTCCGCGCTCAGCGTCGGGGACGAGGGGGCCACGGGCGAGCATCAGGGTCCACGGGTGCTGCAGGACGTGCACACGGGCCTTTCCCGGTCGAGCGTGGCCGATGGGGCCCAGCACCTGGTCGACGGCTCGTACCTCTTCTACCACTACCTGGTAGACCACGTTGACGACAGGGGGTGGGGCTGCGCGTACAGGTCATTGCAAACCCTGGTCTCCTTTTTCCGTCTGGCGCACTACACCACAGTGCCCGTGCCCTCCCACCGAGAGATACAGCAGGTACTGGTCGACATAGGCGATAAGGCGGATGACTTTGTAGGATCTCACGAATGGATCGGCAGCATGGAAGTAGGCTACTACCTCGACCAAGCGCTAGGCCTTGAGTGGCGAAGCGTCTCGGCGCCGTCAGGATTGGGGCTCGCGGAGAGGGCGTCGGAACTTGCCGCGCACTTCGACTCAGAAGGGACGCCTGTTATGATGGGCGGGGGCAGTCTGGCCTTCACTTTGCTAGGGGTGGACTTGAACGAGGCAACCGGAGAAGTAGCCTTCTTGATCCTGGACCCCCACTATACGGGGCCCGAGGACTTGGAAGTGGTGCAACACAAAGAGATAGTCCTTGCAGGACGCAAGGCCAGGGCGTGCGAATGGCGATTGCCGGCAAGCTTTACACAAAATTGTTTTTTTAACTTATGCTTGCCTCAGCGGCCGAAATTGTATTGACCTGGTCCGCGCACGGCTTGAAGGGCACATAAAATCTGTAAAGTATCATTTGTGAATGCTTATGTCCGAAATCGCTGTCTTTTCGTCGTATTCCTCTTTCTTGTTCTCGGTCAGCTTATGCTTTAAAAGGAGCGCGTCCACCTCCTCAGGCGTTAGACGCGTCAGCTGCTCTTCCACAATGGGCTTACCGCAGATGGGATCAAGTACCTGCTTTCCCCCCCACCCCTCCGTCTCGATGTAACGAAGATAAGCAGAGAAAAGTGCGGGCAAACCTGAATTCGGGCATATGCACCAATCCTCTCTCTCCATGTGGCGACCTGAAACAATACACATTGGCAGAGCAGCCGAATGGGGACCTGGGCATGTCAATTCAGTAACTGGGAGAGGGGTGTGGCATATAGGACAGGGTGACACGAGGTCAAGACGCCGGGTGTCGACGGCCGACCCATTCCTGTCTGTGGTCACACTTTGTCGACGTACGATAGTTTCTATTGTGCGACAGATCTTGCGATCCAACTCTTGTCGATATTGAGGTTTTGCAATCAAGAGCGCGGCATAGTAATGCGCGGCACTCGTCAAACCTGCTCGCTCGCACTGGAGGACAACAGACGAAAACAAGCGAATCAAGTGGCCTGGAAAGCACGCCGCGTGCCGAGCAACGCGCAATAAGATATAGGCGACATTTATGTGATCTCCCTGGCGAAGTAGAATTGTCACGAGGAAATAGGAATGCAGCACAACAAAGCGTAATCGAAGAGGCTCGATAGTGGCGAGTGGCATATTTAAACGGGTCAGATCTTGAAGCGCGACATGGACAACGCTGCGAGCTTCAGCATATTTATTGTCTGCTTGCATTTCGTCTGCTCTTGCTAAGGTAGCGTCAACTACAAGGGGACCATCTGTCAATGCCACAGAAAGTTGGCTTAGGCATCTTAAGTCTTTCCCCGGTCCTTCGGACAGAAAAGCGACTAAAGTGCTGTACTCTGCGCTTGAAGAGTCTCCCTTTTTAACCACGATGCGCATGGCTTCCTCAATGGTTCCAGCCCTCAAGAACATGGACAATGCCTTATCAATTTGGCGCAATCTGTCGTATAGACGACCGGCATCTACCCACGCATGGCTTTGCAAATGAAAGTCAAGGATGTGCTGAACACTTTTTCCCTTCTCTAACAGGAGCCGTGCGTAGTCTTCCAACGCATGATGCGATTTCGCCATCTCGAAGGCTTCATCAGACTTCTCTGCCAATAGCATAAAATCCAAGCACAACGTAATATCCCCGCGCTCTCGACAATGCCTAGCTGCCAATAAAGCCCCTGTCACACACCCCGCTTCCCGTACTAATGTAAATGCTTTATGAGGGTCACTCAGCAGACATAATCGAATGACGTTGTCACGATCGCCTGCTTTTTCGTAAGCAAGGATTGCGGTTGCGTCCTTCCCGTCTTCTTCGCATGCTTTCGCATACAAGCCATGCAGCTTTTGAGCTTTAAGCTCTTCCACAAGCGGAGCCGCATGAGCGAAGTCCTTTTCTTCAATATAAATACAAGCAGCACGCCTTTTCTTTCCCGCACGCAGGTATAACGCTGCTGCGTCAATCTTAGTAGCTTTCGTACTCTCCAGGATACGTGCGCACTCGCACATGAAGTTTTTTACGGATTGATCGCTGCCATCAGTCATGCCGTATTTTCTGTTTTTTTCATCTGTGAATGATAGCACCATGTCCATCCCTTTTTTTACATGGCCAATACGTAGTGTGCATCGGGTACTTCCAAATTTACATTTCATGAGAGACTGATGACATGTTATTGAGCCATTAGCAAGCCATTTTTCTGCTCTTTCATAAATACGAAGGGCCCCCTCATAGTCCCCCTGTTGCATTTCGAGCTGCTCTGCATATTCCAAGGCCACTGCACCAACATCTTGTGGGGCGACAGTGTGAGCCAATTCTAATGCTTGTCGAAATTGCAGCAGGTCTCGATGCAAATCCACGGCAGCAGCTGGGCGCGACGAGGCCAAGAATAGCTTTTCAGCGTGTGAATACCGACCAAATAGGGACGCCACGTGGCCTGCAACAAGGCTCTCGTCTTCAACATGCTGCAGCTTTTCCAGAGCAACGACCATACCCCCGTCCCCCAGTGCACGATAAACCTCGATAGCCATTGGAATATTTACGACTTCTATAGCTTTGCTGCATAAAGCCAGCCAAAATGATCGTTTATTTAAATGATAAGCAAAAGTATTAGCCTTCTTTAGATGCAAAAGTGCAAGAGACCGTTTGAACATCTCAACAAGTGAGGCCTCGCGCTCCTTTCCTCGAACAATGTCGGCCTCTGGATAGGATGGAGCTCGCAAAATACGAGCTTTCTTTTGCCCCAGAAACAGCAGACTGCCCTTACACGCAAGAACAGGTAGCCCATATTTCGATGTCCGGATTTCGTAGGCGACCGGCTTGGTCGTGACATCGCCTTCTTTAGAAATCTCGAGATGACCTACCTTTACAAGACTCGGACCCGCTATGCTAACCGCCAAGTACACATACGTGTGGAGGTAACTCGTCTCATCCAATATGTGCAAAATGTCACGATCGACTGAATCCCAGACAACTTGAGACACTTTTATACCCGTGGGAAAGTCGGGAAGACGAAGAAATAAGCAGTCCGCAGTGTACGCTGCGGGATTGTATAAATAGCACACTTCCCTATGGTCACATATCAGTACACGTGTACCCAAGTTGTTCGGGAAAAATCTTTTGATGGACGAAAAAAGGGGTTGGACAGCTGTAGTCGACACGAAATCCCATGCGTGCAGTGAAAAAAGGTGTATCTACGAATATATAGTTTTAAGGAAAGGATTGAAGTGAGTGCGAGGACGACGATTGACAAAAAGACAGAGGAAGGCGTACCTTTCCACAATCATGATCGTAAAGAAATAGGAAATGATCTGTCATGGCGATTCCCGAAAAATGCGTCTCGGGTGTCTGATAGACTGTTTTGTTGCGCGTGATACGTTGCGTTACATGAAAAAGAGAGGAAAATTTTCAACCTAATTGAAGCAGCTTATTAAAGAGTAAGCCGTACCGGTATCAAACCATCGCTCCAATTTGAAAATATCTTTTCGACTAGTGTACGTATTTTTCCTTTTCGTGCGGCCGATCTGCGGGGCATCTTGATCCAGGGCGTGCAGGATAACTTGAGGCGGAGAGCATGCAAAGCGTACTGCCGCGTATTGGTCATTCAGGCAGATTTGCAGTACATTCGCAGGATAACATATCTTAAAAGAATCTTTATTTGATGCTCCTTTTTGTTCGAAAGAGTAAAATGATATCCTTTCGCTCTGAGCTTCCTGACAGACAGCTACGTGACGTCCGCCAACAGCTAGGAGTGAGAGACGTGGTAATGCAGACGCGAAAGAATCTCTCTCGCACGACCCTTGATTTACATTGGGCAACGTAAAGATTGTTTCCGGACTCTCAACACCATCTTTGACGGCTAGTATAATGATACTGTCATTCGTCGAAATGTAAGCCAAGAAATTCCCCCACGTCGCGTAAAGCATGGGCCTACCGTGAAAAAGTTAAAAATGTGTTCGATAATTTGAAACCACAAGAGGTTCTCACAGATACATCTTTATCCAGATTTAAAAAAAATTGAAACATGACTGTCTCAGTGTCCTGCTGTCAACGCAGTGACTCGACAAAAATTGATAACTCAATTTTTGGGAATAAGCGAGGGGCAGGAGGTTCTCTTTTACCGTGACGGCTCGGAGCTGCTTCGCCGCAACTCGCTCAGGAAAGGCTTTACTCTGGAACTTGTTGAGCTGTCCGCCAGGCTAGCTTCATTGTCATGTACCCTCAAGTTCCGACATCACATGATAATCAGGCGGCATACTTGTGCGCGAATAGCTATAAAAAATGAATTCAGATGCGGGTGCAGGCGCCTTGGAGCAGTTCACTATTCTTGCGAAGAGCGCCAAGGGAAATGCCTGCGTAGCTCTCATTCAGCAGGTACGACGGGTGGAATAAATGTCAATCAGAAGAGCTCTCCTAGTGCGAAGAACCTTATTTTTTTCGTCCTATTCGTCTCATTGCCTGGTATTCGTTTCCTCAGGTGCTATCCACTCGTAAAATTGTCGTCTTTGGGGAGCTGTTGGCGATGCCAAATTTGGAAGCTGTAAGTTTGTTATAGAAAAACGTTTACCACGCGTTCGTGCGGTAAACGAGTATGTGCTCAATATTCTCATATCACAGCTGCGTGGTAGCGAGCACGAGCCTTATTTGAGGCTTTTGGAGATATTTGCCTACGGGACTTACGCCGACTATCAAAGTACGTGCCTGCGCTCATTCTCCGGTCTAGACATCCGTCTCCAGCCTTTATACAACCTCGTTTTCTTTCGAATGGGTTTCCACCCCTCACACGACTCTTTACGTCTCCTTCTTGGCCTATTTCTATGCCTCTCTACCTCACACTTGGTTTCGCGTCGTCACGTACCACTTCGGATCAGGACAACGCGGGACCCTCCCTCCGCTCACGCCGCCACAGCTTCGCAAACTCCAGCAATTAACTTTGGTGACGCTGGCACAGAAACATGAGGTAGGGAAAGAAAATGTTCGAAGGCTTTTGAGCAAGGCCTGAAATCCAGGGGGGAATTATTCTGCAAGAGGAGTCTGGCGTTCTAGTCACTTATCCCGTGCAAACACGCCCTTCCTCTTGGCTTGGACACACACCAGCAGAATATTCCGTACGCCGTCCTTTTCCGCGAATTAGACATGGACGGGGATGTGCGTGAGTTGGAGGATTTGATAATCGAGAGCATCAACATGGGTCTCCTGACCGGGCGCCTGGATCAACGCGGGGGCCGCTTTCGGATCAAAGGGGCTATCGGGAGAGACGTGCGCCTGGAGGACATCGATGGCATGATGGATAAATTGCAGAAATGGTGCGTAGCTTTCGTTCGAGAAAAGAAGTGGTGCGTGATGGTTGTCAGTAGTTTAAATCCCATGCAAACACTTCTTTCTCAGGGTCGCGAACGCAGAGACGCTGCTTACAAGTCTGGAACAGCGCATGAGGTACGCATGCTTCCGCTTTTTCCTATTATTCAGAGCTTCGGTGGAGGGGAGTTTTGTCGAATGCGCTGGAAGCTTAACATGAGAACGGAAGCATTCTTTTCCTTTGCTGAGCACTGATAACGCCCACGATATCTCTTTTATTTATCTTACACACCTTCATGGTACGACAGCGAGATTCACGACGAACGTTGCGAGCTTGATCAGCAACGACAAGACTATAAAGAGAAACTACAGCACGCCAAAGCCCATCCTGTCCGGGGAGTGAGGGGAGGAGGAGGCGGAGCCGGTGGGTTTGGAGGTCTGGACGACGATGACATGGAGAGTTTTCTGACCGCGGGAGCCAGTGGAGGCCGCAGGAAAATGGCAAGCGAAGGAAGATACAAGCGAAAAGGTGTACGAGAGCCCATGAGCCGCATGCGAAATAAATAACGAAGAGAGGATGAGCACATGTGTGTACAGTACGACATAGAAAGTTCGGGCTTTGCATAAAATTGCTATAGACCACGTTGTCCACAATTAGAGCGTTGCCAAACAAAGAAAAACAAATCTTTAGGGAACGACTTACTATGTTACAATTAGAGCGTTGCCAAACAAAGAAAAACAAATCTTTAGGGAACGACTTACTATGTTTTTATGTGCGCCTTCATGTTTGGCTTGGAGCTTCGAAGCTTCGGGTGGAAAGCCAGCCAGGATATTTCTGACAAATCTACGCCACGTACCGCACCCGAAGCAGTATCGTGCCCTTCCTAGCACTGAATTCCATGCTGCACATGGTAAGGCCATATCCCCTACCATCCACACTGTACCAGCTAGTCGTCACTGGATCTTCAATAATAAGGCCTACAAGTTGCTTTTTATAGGCACGCTGGCAATGGGCCGTTCGATCCGATGGTAAGCCGCTGCGGCAGCCTGAGGCTCGCCAACAATATTGGCCCCGCCTCTCTTTGTTCCGGGCTTGAAGGGGTACGCTGTCACCGTGCATGGAATGACTATGCCATTGAGGCCACTTATACATCGCTTTGGATGGTGTGATGATTATGGTAGGTTTCGTGGAAACAGCCCTGGCATTCGTGCAATGAGCTTTACAGATTCACTCCAAGCCATAACTGCCGCCAAGGCCTGAAATGAGCTGTCATCCAACCTCAAAATATGTAATGCGGTAGCAACAATGCCGTGCTAGACCATTCTTTTAGTAGCGATTGAGTCTGTGCATGGATGAGAATGACTTCATTGCCTGATTAAGATCCTTTTGCAGTAGCATACCCCCCTAAAAGTGCTCTGCAAACGCATCTCTATTTCTTCCTTTCAATCCACCTCCAGAGCATTTTCACGGCCCACCATGCTAAATAGTACAAGCACCACACTGAGAGTGCCTTTCTTTCTTCTTGTGGGCAGGATGTCCCTCGTTCGCCGGCCAACGCTGGCGCGCAATGGGCGCGCGTTTGCCGATAGCAGCAAGTCCACGAAGGACGAGGATAGTGGTTCTCAAACTACCATCCACCCTACTCACTCGAATCCTAAGGCAACGCCCGGTGCTGTCAACTCGCAAAAGCCTGACTTTGACTTGATGGTCATTGGATCTGGTCCAGGTAAGCATCTCCAGTGCGAGGTGGCCGCCCTTCTTGCTTGACCCGTGGTCGCCGCCTCACTGGGTCACATTAATCCGTTCTCTCCGCCCGCATGTACCGGATTGTGTTGCCATATAATGATTGGTTGCCCTTTTTATGCGATCGAACGAAGCTCTGACTCATTCCTTTTCGCTCCTTGCGTCGTGCTCGTGTGGCAGCCGCCCAGGCCTGTGCCATCTCCTCCAGCCGTCGCGGGAAAAAAGTGGCCGTGATCGACAAGCCGGGCATGTTGGGGGGAGTCTGCGTCAATACGGGAACCATTCCCTCCAAAACATTCCGGGAGGCCGTCCTCCACCTGACGGGCTACCGTCACCAGGGCTTCTACGGCAAGTCTTACGCTCCTGCTGGCCGAATCAGCATGGAGGGGATCCTGCACCGAGTGTCGATGGTGGTAAAAGGCGAGAAAGACGTGATGCGGAACCGATTTCGCCAGTATGGTATCTCGCATATTTACGGCACAGCGCACTTTACGGGGGAGGAGAAGACGGTTCAAGTCACCTCCGTGGCGGTGGAGGAGGAGGAGCGAAAAAGGAAGCGAGCAGTCGGTACCGCAGGCGCGGGATTGGAAGTGGAGCCTTTTAGCAAGCCTTTCACCACGGAGAAAGCCCTGGTGGCGGTGGGAACAACGCCAGCACGACGGGCAGACTTCGATTTCGACGGTGTACACATTATCGATAGCGACGACCTTTTAAGCGGGTCGCTGCAGCGGGTGCCTCGGGAGCTCATCGTGGTGGGAGCCGGTGTGATAGGAATGGAGTACGCCAGTATGTTCAACGTCATCCCCGGGACACGTGTCACGGTGATTGATGGTAGGCCGGACGTGCTCACGTTCGCGGATAAGGAAATCATTCAATCCCTCGAGTACGAGATGAGACAGAAAGGGGCCCGCTTCTTACTCGGCGAGGAAGTGCTTAATGCGCGCGTGGAAGGCGACCACGTCGTCGCAAACATGGCGAGTGGGAAAGTTCTGCGAGGGGACTGCTTGCTGTACACCGTCGGTCGTCAAGGGAACACGGCTGGCCTCGGCTTGGACAAGGCTGGTGTGGAGGTTAGCAAGCGAGGGCTGATGACTGTGAATGACAATTATCAAACATCAGTGCCGTGGCTCTATGCCGCTGGGGACTGCATCGGCTTCCCTGCGCTTGCGTCTACGTCCTCACAACAGGGGCGAATGGCGGCCCACCACATGTGGGGGGGGGACGAGGGGGATGCACTTAAAGCCTTCGGGGGCTTTCCCTATGGTATCTACACGATCCCGGAGATATCAATGGTTGGGTACACGGAACAGCAGCTTACGCAGCAAAAAATACCGTACGAAATGGGCGTGGCTCGGTATGACGAACTGGCCAAGGGCCAGATGATGGGTGGCAGCAGCGGCATGCTCAAGGTGCTGTTCCACGCGGAAACGCTGAAGATCCTCGGCGTCCACTGCATGGGCGAAAGCGCGACAGAGATCGTGCACGTGGGCCAAGTGGCGATGGACATGGGGATGGACATGCATTTCCTGACGGAGAACGTCTTCAATTATCCGACGTTCGCCGAATCATACCGTGTGGCAGCCTTTAACGGCTTAAAACGCCTGGCCTTGGCAGGGTACACCGACGTGTCACAACATCAGCACGAAGGTGCAGCTTCACCGTGAGGTGCCTAAGGTAGGAGGTAATGTAGAAAACTGGAAATGAAATGGTTTAAGAATGAAAACAGATGCTCTAAGTCTGTGTGGAAAGAAAGGCACAAGCAAACAGCCGTACAAAGTAAATGGAAGGTGATATGTTTCCTACACTCCTGCTTCTCTAATCATCACACTGTATGAGTTTTTTGGGGCATGATTTTACCTTTTTGGTTACGCAAAAAGCGGCTTCTATAAAATTTAACTCTGCGATAATTTTCCGTATTTGGACACAAACGTTGAAATTTTCCGAGACCGCCCCTCTGCATCACGACATTTATCGTGTCGACGAGCAGAGTCTCCTTCACTTCATGGTCCAATGTGTACTCTCGCGCCAAGGAAGGAGATGAATTAACCTCCAGCAACCATGGCCGGAGGTCCGAATCTAGTAAGACATCGAATCCGAATAACTCGAATGTCCCTGGCTGTGGAGGAATAGAATCCTCTACGCACACTAAACTCTTGAGAACTAACATCCCAATGTCGTTCCAAAGTGTCGCAGTATTTACTTTGTAAACGTTCTCAAGCACGTACCACAAATAGGTCAGACGTAGCTTGCTTCCACCCACATGCATAGGAGGTACCACGCACAAAGGATGGTTGGATGGAAGCGGTGAGTCTCTCGTAGTGTGGCTTGTTTGGACGCTGCTATTGCTGATATGGGCTCGATGATCGTCAAGGTCGTGGAGCTGGAATGGAGCCGTGCAAAAGCGTGCAAACCCTTCCACATAGAGAAATGCCTCCAATGATGGCTGGAATGAGGTTACGAGTACGTAGAGCCGCAGGTCAAACTTGAATCCGTCCAAAAGGAAGGGGTGGGTCACGTAGCGCTGAATCACGGCCGGCTTGCAATAGAGAAGTTGTGACAAATCATTGAGCACTTTGATCCCCCGCCCTCGCGAAGACTCAACAGGTTTGAGTACCCAGATATTTTTGGAGCGCTTCGTTTTTTTCTCTCCTGCATGGCCATGAAACGTTGCCAGGAAGCTGGTATAGGAGTGGGGCAAGGCAAAAGTTTGTGGCATGATATCAAAAAAGGAACGGTCACGCTTCTCTTCGTGGCCCACAACGCACATAGCTTCAGGCGCTGACAAGAGAAGGGTTTCAGCTTGCCTTTCGGGCGCCGACTCCAGCCCTCGCTTTGATGCATTGCGGCAGAGGAGCAGGTAGCGGGTAAGGTGCCGGACCAGTAAGTCCTTGCGCGTGAGCTCTCGCGATCCAGGAATGTGGTTCACTCGTTGGCCCGCAAGCAAAGAGGCATATTTTATTTGTGACTTACCCCATGTCCAAAGGAGATGCCATTTTGCCGTTTGATTTCCCTCACAAAATGCATCGGCGTTTCTTTTCCTGTCGTCGTCGTCTTGAGGCCACCGCCGCCAGTCCGGAAATGCCATCTCGAAAACGTCGATTAAAATTGAACGAACCTCTGACCGACCTGAACAGCTGCCAAGTCGGAAGTAGAAAAAATTATCAGATGAAGAAACGAGCCTAGTTGTTAAGGATAACCAGGAGGCTTGCTCTCGGAACTTTCTGCTTCCAACCTCTTCCTTCGGGTCAGATGAAGGAGGGTCCTGACTCGAAATTCCCAACGCGTTCCAAGGCAAATGATTCGATGTAAAATGCGCTTTTGACGATGAGGGCTTTGTAATTGGTACGAGGAGCGTCGTTGGGCAACTTTTGATAGGCGCTGTAGGCTTTAAGTCGCAGGAGTCGGCTTGCAATGAAATAGGAGACTGAGCGCGACACGATGACTCCTTTGCGTATGATGTTTGTGTAGGGGTAAAGCGAGGTGATAGAGCACGCTGTTTACTGTGAAATGCTTCCACTCTTTCGCTTTCACCTTTTTCTCTTCTTCGCCAGGCGTTATATTGCTGCATGCGGGCCCGAGCGGGAGCGCGACCGTAGCGTCCACCTCGCGCTGGATTTTTGGGCCGGGAAAAGTGGATCGCAGACGAGTAAAAGTCAGAAACCTCCTTCAACAGTATATAATTTGCATCCTCAAGTTGATGCGAAGGAGTAAATGGTGGTATGGAGCCTTTCTGGTCAATGACACGTGGAGAAGCGGGCTTCTGAGTTGGTGTCTGCGTTCCTGCTGGAAGCCTCATGCCAGATACATGTCGAAATACCGCCCTGGATTGTTCTTTCAATTGACACAAGAATACTCCTTTGCTTATATTGTTATTAATAGTATGTTTTCGTCTGTGCATTTCTTGGATCATGGCATCTATTTGGCGGCGTGCATACGCGCAAAACGGGCCACTTGCTTTCTGGCCCATCTGTCCCGTGTTCTCCCCATGTGACGATCCACCATTGATTAAAATTTGCTTGCAAAGTTTACTTAAACTTTGCCTCAGTATTTCTATTTGCATGCAGTGCAATTGGTCAAGGCGCAACAAGGGAAATCCCGACAAGTCAGGGTTGGCCTCATCGGTTTTCGCGGACTGCTGGTCGAACAATTTGTTCACTGCTCGTGCCATACGCCTATTCTTGGAATGCAAGGAGACAAGAGCCAAAAATTACATTTATATATAGATTACTATTTCATGCACGATCACCAACAAAGCCCCTCAAAACACTCTCCCAAAGGCGCCAAAAGTTTTGGAAACGAGGCCCCTCGATCCGTTGCCAGCGGCCCCTCTAACCGAGCGGCTCGGGGCCGGGAGGTTGCCTTAAGTATAGGTATATTGGCTCATCTTGCACACAACTTCCACTTCCCGCATCCTTTCCAGCTGCCCCCTCGTCGAGTCCTGTACGGGAACAGGAAGGACAAGGTGACAGCTGTTCTCTTTCCTATATTGCTGTGTGCTCTTCCCCTGTATTATTTTGGAATTGCTCCAGGTCACTATCTTCTTGGAGCTTGTCGCGTGCAAAGTCTTCGTGAAGGGAAGATCCAGTTTTGATGTCAGGTCGGCTCGCTTTGCTGGTCTGCCCATTGCGAACAAATACAAATCCTCTTTGGCTTGGGATTGTTTAAGCACAAATTTGCAGTCTATCACTTTGCATTCATTGTTCTCGCGTCATTGGCAGGGGTTGGTGACAGTCCATCACACTGCAATCTTCAGCACAAAGGTCTGGTCCTCGAGCTACGACAATGGGAATCGGCTCAGAGGCCGTCGCTGAGGTAGGGAGCGGCACAAGCAGCGCACCGTGTGGCAGCAACTCAGCAAGCCCAATGATGCCTGTCGTGACTGCGAGTCAGGTATGGACGCGCACTGGAGCTCGATGGCGATGTGAAATTTGTGTTGGCATGTCTGTCTCTTGCGCGACGGTCTCTAGAAGCATCGAATTTTCTCAGTAGATCTCCTCACTCCTCCTTGCTACATGTACTACTTTTTCCTCCTTTTCACTATTGAATGTCCTCTTCTTGGCTACCCCCGAGTTCCCTCGATGTGTTGCACATTCTTGCCACGTCCTACGCGGGAGCTTACCATTTTTTACTGATAGGAGTTGGGGTAGTGTGACCTCCTTCATCCCCTTGTCGCGTCTTTCGAGACAAACATGTAGTCCCCAATATCTTTCAGTGATTTTGATGTATTAACTATCTCAGGAATGATAGATTGTCTATTGTGAACTTTAGACCGAACGTTCAGGCTGGGCATTTTTGACGAGATTCTTCCCCTCGTCTTCTTATCAACCCATCAGAACGCGGCTGAGAGCGTAGCAGGCTCTATGCTACCTGTAAGTTGCGTGGCCTCCGCTGCGATCGCCCCTCAAACGTCCTCGACGACAGTGGGAGTCGCTGCCAGCGCCCCTGCAGCGTCCCCAACGACCTCGAAGCTGCACAAAGGCACGTCCTCTATGACCCAACTCGGCGAAACCGGTCGAGAGAACACGGGTCGATGGACTTGCGAGGAACATGTTTTGTTCTTAAAAGGCTTGGAGATGCACGGGAAAGGCTGGAAAAAAATTGCCAAATTGATTAAAACCCGGACCGTTGTCCAGATCCGGACCCACGCGCAGAAATATTTCCAAAAATTGGCAAAAGCAAAGAAAAATGGGCACCATGGGGACATGCTTGGAATGGAAGGCACACGATTCGGGGGAAAGCGTGTGAAGTTCACTGGGAAACGGCGAGGGTTGGTCTACGGGAGCTACTTGGTCGGTGCGGAGGCGACTTCCGCAGCCATCTCTCCTGCCTTGCAGTCCTACATGCCCGGGTCTTGGGCCGGGCGTGAGGAAGGGGAAGCGCTGTCGGATAAGGAGGAGGACGCCGCCATCGAGAAAGGGCTTTATCGATTTCTGTCTCCCGTCGTATTGGACGCTGCGGCGAGTAACCTGGACGCGACCGCGCCGGAAGTTTTGCCTCCGAGCACACCGGGAACAGGAGTGCACGCCAACGGGGTAGTGGGGGCAGACGGCGAGACGACGGAGGAGGATGGGAGCAGCGGCGGGGACAACGTGGACGTCAGTGAGACGATCGATGACGCTGACTCCTCATCGGGCGAGCCCCTGCCGCGCTTGGCCCGCGTCACGAATGACATGTATGAGCGATGTAGTGTGCCCACCTGGTTTATGAAGGGCGGGGATATCGAAGAGCTCTTGGCCGATGCTGCCGCGATCGACTGGCGCGAGGACTCCGGGGGAGACGCGGTGAAGGCTGAAGAGCGCGGGGCGAGCATTTTGAACGCCAATATTGAGAGTTCCGACCAAGCTCAGAGCCACAGGAATGGCGAGAAAGTGGCCGTTCCGAATAGGGTCGCAGCCGTGAAAGTGGCAGGAAACATTTCCGCAGACAGTTCTTACATAACATCGGGTGCCAGCCAATGCGTCAACCACCCTCCTACGACCAACACTATCGATGGCAAGCGCAGCAACATGAATTCGGGGCAGTCGCTGCCAACCGCTAATGGACGGAACGGTGCAGCCTCAGGACGATGCGTCACAGGGCGTGGACAGCAGCAAAAGAAAAAGCAGCCAAAAACACAAGAATCGGGGAACCACGGCAAGCAGCAATTAGTGAACAAGCATAGCGCCCCTACGGGAGACATGTTCCAGTCAAAGGCAGGCGCTGGCACGATCGTCCTTCAAGGTGATATCAACTGCTTTGCATCTTTGGACCCGCACCATGTTGAGCTGAAGGAGGAGCATTCCCACCACGAGCTACGTTTGGAAGAGTTGCAGCAAAGCGGCGTCAACGATGACACGTTCGCACACATGGATTTCTTGGCGAACGACGAGGCGCCCGTGGACCATCACGCAGGCCACCTTCACACCATTTCTACGCACGATGACGTGCATAGTCATGCCGACCATGACGTTCATATGCGCAACTATGACGTCTTTTGGAAAGATACGGTACCTGACGGCGACCATGGCTTGCTGCTCGATGATTTTGACGGCGGAATCGAATTTTGAAGGTCCCAGTCTATTGGGGGGTCATGTAAACGACGGCATGTGAATTGTACGTGTGCAGATTGTGCCTCGAATTGATTCTTTTTTAACGCTTTTGACTTGAGGTGCGGAGAGTGAGAAGCGCTCATCGAAACATTGCAAAGCAAGAAATGAGATGGATGGATTTGCGGAGGTGGTGTCAGACAAGAATGTGATAAATGGAGGATGCGCTGAAGAATAGAGGAAAAGAACGAGCGTGGAAGAAGGTAACGAACAGAGTGATTCCTTGTAGGGGTCTGATCCTGGTTCTGTACTGTAAGTAAGGCCGGTTGACATCGAATCACAGCATGCAAGCAACGTTCGCATCATTCTTAGCGAAGTACGGTGAGACGAGAACACTTACATTTTAACGGCACAATCGCGTGAGATCGCTGCAGAGCAAATATTCACATTGTAAGTTGCGCATCCGGGAATTTGTTGGAATTAAAGTTCTATTTCGTTGTGTCACCGCTCAGGTGGCACATCGCAAGCCTGCTGCCCGACGAATTTTAGCGGAGACTCTTAAGAGTTATTGCACACGGCGCCTGCTTCTTTGTCCGAGTCTCAATTACCGCAGAACTCCAGTTTTCCCCCGCTTGATGTGAAATTTCCTCAAGTTTGCGAAGAAGAATGAAAACAAGAGCGCCTTCGCATTTGGTGACGCTAAATAATATCTTTCTATGTCTCGCAGAAGATCGTCTCGCAGAAGATCGCGTGTTTTATTTGTACATCAATACGTCCACTCCATTCCTCATTACAAACTTGATCGACGATGGTGTTAACCACGATAAACGCGTGCTTCTCGCTGCTTAATGAGTTCAAGCAAGCGAGAGCGTTCTTCGCGTGGAGGCATCCCTGGTGTCACCCGAGTTATTGGACGTTGAGAGGGCGTAGTCGACCTGGCCGGCGTCAAGGTCGACGGGAATCTGTACCCTTCACGTCGACGTGTCTCAAGACGATTAATCAGCTCCTGGCGTCGTTCCTGGTATGCCCTCATGATTCGATCGACGGATAACTTCTCTTCCACGGCAGCATTTCCCCCTCCTCCATCATCGTCAGTCTCGAGGTCTTGCTCCTCCAGGAGGGATGAGTCATCTTCAGACCCTTCCCCTCCTTCATTTTCTGCCATAGGCGCCCTCTTCTTGCTTGGACTCATCTCCCAGATCGATTCCAATCGGTCTCTCGAAGATTTTTCTATCAGTGGATCTTTCCCCTCTTCCTCGTTTCCCTTCCTTCTTTCCCTGAAGCCCGAAGACCGAGCCCCCAGTACTCCGTCTCGAGCCCCTTGCAACGCCCGAGTATCCGCCCCGACGGGGGACGGATCTTCACTCGTACCAGCTTTTCCAAAGGAGGTGTCTTCGAATCCACCGTGACGTTCTAGATACGTCAACGGTCGCGTTTGCGACTCGGCCTCCGCGCTCTCGGAGCGCTTCCACGGTGCACGCGTCGTCCCGCCCGAAGTCCTGTTTTCAGCCCTCACACCAGCTGCAGAGAAACCGATGTCAACAGAAATAGAACTGCTCGGACTCTCACTGTCAACCCCCCTGGCAGATTCTCGCAAACTGCTGGAGGACATGGCCTCGTCCAGTCCTCGACGCTGTTCCATGAGTGCCTCCAGCTTGGGATCGAAGCCCTTATCCCGAAGCGAGCGAGCCACGTCTTCCAAGCTTCTTCGCATACTTTCAACCTCATGTTCCAAGTCGGCTGAGGACGGTGTGGCGGAAAGGACCTCCGGCGCTGCCTCCCCTTCATTTTCAACTCCTTCCTGCCCTTCCTCTGCATCCTCCTCCCCGTCGTGCTCCTCCATATCCCCGTCTCTACCAAGCCTCGCCCAGTTCATACGCCTCAGCAGTGCCGGATACATGGATCCCCTCGCCGCGTCCTCAAGGCCCTCCTCATCGCGGATGCCTCCCGTCCTCTGCCTCTCCTCGTCGGCTTCCTCTGCCCTCGACTCCTCCTGCTCCCTTTTCCTCTGACCCGCACTTTGCTGCTGTCTCTCGATTCGCGCCACCCTTTTCTTCATGTCCCTCCATCTACCTGACATACCCTGCTCTCTCATTCTATCACCCCATTCCCGGCGCGACCCCGACCTTGACCTGTGGGACTCTTTTCTCCCTTCCCCACCCACTCCTGTCGTTTCCAATGGCGATTTCCGCAGAATCTGAGGAGCTGCACCGACACCGCTACTTCCTGAGGTATTATCCTCATTTGAAGGCGATACCATCTTGGATCTTGTTCCCCGCAATATTGCCTCTACCGCTTCCTCCGCCTGCCACTCGATTCCCTCGCCTCCTCCGAGCCGGCGCCCCCCCTCCCCATCGATCTCGCCGGCACCTGCTTCCTGGGGGGGCAACGTGGCAAAGCTAGACAGGGTCTGTCGCTTCTGAACTCTACGCTTTCGATCCAGGGAGACGAGCGACTCAAGCAGGTCGCTCCCCCAGTCCATCCTATCTGCAGCAAAATCCCGTGCTCGGTAAGGCCGCGTCTGCCTGCCAGTGCTACGCGGGGAAAAGACTTTCTCGCTTCGAAGCGTCGCTTTGCTTGTTGCTCCTGCGCTCATGGTCAATCTTCCTTTCTGCGACATGCCTGCCGCAGCCTCGACTTCATAACCTCCCGCGCGCACCGTCTCGGCAGGAGCTCTCCGACTCTCTTCTCGGCGACCAGACTGCAACGACGCGTCTTTCGCCCCCTTCCGCTGCTGCCCTGCGTCACGGATACGTTCTTGCGCCTGACTGAATCGGAACGCCTCTTTTTCAGAACGTTGCTTAGCCTTGGCTTCTCTTTCATCAGTCCCTTCCTCGCGCTCTGCCACCTCTTTTTCCGCCATACGATGTCCGGAACCGATCGATAGGACAGTCTCGCCCAAACGTGCTTTCAGCGTACCCACGCGCTCCCTTTTGTCCCGTTGCCAGGCTGCATAAGCTTTCGCTATGACCCGAGCTTTGCCCTTCTCAAGCCTCTCCCTGTAGTGCGTTCGGATGGCGGCAGCTATCCTCTGGTCGGCCACACGCACTTGCTTTAAGCGCTGTGCCGCAAGAAAGTAAAATGATTCTCTCTCAGCGTCACCTCTCAGTGATTGAAATATGATCCCGGTTGTCTCTCACCTTCTGATGGGCTTGCTTTATGATGCGAGCTACGCGCTCCTCCGACGGGGGCACGAGCTTCACCTGCCTCCCGAGGGGCACAGCATTAGGCTCTTGTCCGAGCAAAGGGGGAACAAAAGCTGCCGCTGCAAGTGTAGTTTGCCAAGGTAGATATTTTTTCTCGTGGTGTTCCATGTTCACGTCACGCTTGTGTTAGGCTGCCGAAGTGCGGATGATCGTGCCTCCTACCGTACGAGAGAGAACAGGGAGCACGACAGGACTGAGCGCGGAATGTACGGCTTATGAAGCGTGTCGCGACCTGATAGAATCCACTGATCCTTGCTCCACGTGACTCTAACGGCTTTAGGTGCGTCCAGCGATAGAGAGGGAATGCGGGGTGAGCAACTTCCCTTTTTAGAAAAATTGCAAGTACTTTTGGCGCGTTAGCAGCCGCGTCCGAGACGTGATCGCCAACTTCAAGTAGAACGCGACCAAATTCCGGACGTCACGTGAGCTGGGACGGACCGCCGTGACACCTGGTAATGAGTTCGCTGACGACATTGACAAGCCGGTAAGCGTAGGACCAGGGAAGTAATAAGTTCGTTGACGACATTGACGAGCTCTTAGTCGTTTTCATCCTCCCACCTCGAAATCTCGTACTCACTCCGACGCGTCGTCCCGTCCCAACATGCTTCCTCAAGTGACCGAAGAACAACTGCTTTGGGCTTTCTCATAAATTTCTTCAAAGCACCCCGCCCTGAAATACTAGAAGTGTATTTGCTCGCGGCTAGAATATGTATTCCCTTTGCTACTTAAATAAGAGAAATCAATCCTCCGCGGACGTATCAATCCTTTTGCTTAACAGAGCATCGTCCATGTTTCTTTATGTTTCATTGCAACTATAATTTTACATAGTGATCATCATTTTCTGCTGCTTAAGTTTCCCCTTCCTCGAGAGCTGTCAATGTCCTGACAGAAGGAATGTGCAGGCCATGTACATACGGGCGCCAGGGAGAATTTGCAAATCCCTAAGGCTATTCCGCTACTACGTTTGTTCCAGACCTGACATGACATCAAAAAATAATTTGAGGTCGTCCGCCGATACGTGGAGGCCACGTTTCGAGAAATCGTAGAGAAAGAATTGGAGAGCAATGTTAGCAGCGGACTTGACAGCACGAGGAAAAGTGCCTTTGAAAAACCCTCCAAAGCTCCCTTTGCTGTAAACATCTTTAATCGCAACAAAGATGCCACCAGAGCGTCGCATCTGCGTGTATTGCGTGACTTTTGTTGTCAAAGTGTCGAAAGGCTGTGAGACAACGGCGGCCGCCACACCCGCGGTCATCCCGCTCACTAAGGAAACGCCCAAAGACAGCCCTACGGATTCGGAGGCAGAGGGATAAACGGCGTAGATGGCCTTTGAGACAGCATCAAACACCGCAAACTTAGCCATCATGAAAGGGATTTCACCAACCACCGCTGGACCTAGGCCCGCGTACAATTCACCTAAAGTGCCCTCCTTCAGCATCTGGCCCACAGTCGCCATCATATTCCCAGGCGGGGATTCCGCCGATAACACGGCCACCCCGGCACCTCCTGTGCCGCTGCCTTCGCCATGTTCGATGGCCTTTTGGGGGCCAGCACTGTTGCTCTGGATGCCGTTTACGCCGGTTGACGCCAGCACGGAGACTGGCTGCTTCACACCTGAGCTTTCTTCAACGCTGGTGGTAGCTTTTTCTGCCGTCGGGCCGGGTGGGGAGGCCGCCGGGTCCGATTCTTCTTCCACGCTGGTTGAATCCTCCAATGCTGTAGGACTCTGATTGCTTTCCAGCCGGAAAGAGGGTCCCTCGATCTCGTCCTCCCCTCCGGCTACATCCTCCGACGACGTGACAGAGCGGATCCGCAGGGCCTCGAAAGGAGTGACTGCCACCGCACCGAAAAAAGCTGCCGACATACTGGCCAGCAATAAGATTGCAAAAGGGTAAAACGTCGCATTCTCCGGTCCCGCCAAGTCCAGGAAGACTCGCTTCAGATACTCCGTCAATCCAAAGGTGACGGCGCCGTAGACGAGATACCCCAGCACGGTCGGCCCAGCGCCTAAGAGCAGGGCAGTCGGGCCGCCTTCGTCGATGATACGCTTCGTTGACTGTACGAAAGAGGGATACCTTCTCGGGCTAGCCTGCATCTTGGTCTTGACCACATCCAGGGGCACCAGAAGTGCATGGGCCGTGCTGCAGCACAAGGCCCCGCAGAGGGCAAAACGCCAGAAGACATCCGCGTCGAGCTCTCGTTCCTTCTCGACCGGATCCCGGGCTTTGGGGCCGTCTAAAAACGAAAAATACTTGCTAAATTTCTGGGAGGGCACCACTTTGAACTCGTCCTCGAAATAAATGCAATAGTTGGGATCCAGCTCCTCCACTGGCGAGATGATAAAGCGCTCCAGGCAGGGGTCATATTTCGGTACAAGGTTGTTTGGCAGAAGCCCAGTCACGGGGATCGTGGTGTTGGTCGGTGGCAGCCAGCTCCGGAGAATGAGCTCGCCCGGATCGCTTAGGATGGCAGAGGCCTTGGCTGTGGCTACCGCCGATACAGGGAAGGGCGGCTTGCTCACCTCCACCTTTATTGGCAGGTCGTGGGCATACCCCTCCCCTCCTTTACCCTTGATCAGCTCCACCCCTGCCACTTTCATCTCAAGCAGTGGTCGCGCCGACCGCAAAACCCATGGGAGAGGCTGCCCTTCCACGTTCACGACCACGGAAACGCGGTCCGTCTCAGTGTAGCCCTTGCCGGGGTTCGACAAGACGATGCGCTCGAGCGTCTCTCCGTTCATTTTCGGGATACAGGCAGCCCGCACGCCATCGTCAGCGATGGGTGGGCTAATTTCTAGCTTAGGCGGGGTGGAGAAGCCGGACATGGGTGTCTCGAGCACCACCTTCAGGATGCGTCCCGTTGGCGCCAGTTTCACGCGGGCCTCCGCCGACACGTTTGCCCCCGGCGACGGGCCTACTTTGACTGTGGGAGGGTTCTCGGCATCATAGCCAAAACCCGGGTAGGTCACATTGAAGCCGACCACAGAGGCGTTCTCCGCCTCCGCGATCAATTGTTTGATCGCCTCCACCGGCTGTAAATTATCCATCAACGCGAACAGCAAGGCCAACTGCCGCTTTCCCAATCGGTTGACCCCAAATTCAGAGCGCAATGTGCGGCAAAGGTGGTCCACTCCCTCTTTCCCTTGATACCGCACAAGGCCGAAATTCACCGATGCTTGGAGCTGTGCAAGAAGCTCCCGGTCTCTCTTGTTCAGAGCGTCCGGGTCACTCAGCGCCGACCGCAGCTCATCTTGAGACAGAAAGGTATCCTCGTCCAGGTCCAGCTCTTGAAATGTAGCGTCGAAACCTTTGGTGGCCAGCATGCGATTGATACGCAAAGAGGATTCTCTGGGTGCGACAAGGGTCTTCCTTTGCCACCACGTCATGCTCGCGTAGTCGTAGTTGATCAGGAGTCTGGCCAAATACGCCGTAAACTTTGGAGAGTACGTGGTTTGCCGCTCTCTCCCGTCCATCTGCATGTAGTCCTCCAACGGCGCCCACACTTCCTTGTCGACGTAAAGCGGGGTAGACATGGCGGCGAAGGCAGGACTCGTCGAAGGCACTTTGAGCAGCGTGGCCGTCACGGCCCCCGCCAGGAGTCCTCCAGTTAAAAGTTGATTCCGGCGCGTCACCTCCGTCTTCTGCTTTCTGAGACGAATACTTTGAACGGGCACAGCCTCGTTCAAAGCTGGAGATGGCGGTAAGGCCTCTGCCACACACTCGAGGTCTGGGGATTCTACTTTCTCGTCCCTGCTTTCTGAAAAAGCGGGACGTGCAAAGACTTTTCTCTTGTATACGGGGCGTATCAAAGGTCGTGGCTGGTGAACTCCCGGCCTGACACCGGGCCCACGCATAAAGGAGAGCGGGTGCACGCTCGCCTCCCCGAGTGCAACGAGGCCTTCCAAGACAAAAAAGAGTAGCATCATCCTGCCTCGACAAGCCAAGCGGCAGCGCGAGACGCGTGGGGTCGAAAATGCCAGCACGCATGCTTCTGAAGCAACGCGATCGTCGACGTTGCATGTCCGACGCTTCTTAAGGGCAAACGCCATCCCTTTCGACCTGCCAGGCCCTAATGTGAACATAACGTTTTGAGGAGAAAGAAATCGGGGCGGGAGGCATCTTTTGAATCAACCATGTATATTTCAAGGTCGTTGAGGAGACTTCAACGCACCTCGCACAAGTAGAGATGCTTTCCCGATGTAAACATTACATATATGGCATGTTTCTCCCCTCTCCATGTCCTGAGGTTGCTCACTAGTCTTGTCGCCAAGCTTCAAGGCGGCCGGGCGGGCGATGCGGCCGTGACCAAGACCACTCCGAGAAGAAACTTCAAATACGACACAAAAACGCTCTCCTTTTGGACATGCGAAGGTACAATCGAAGTAAGGAAAACACTACAAATTTAGATTTGATATGAATTCATATGTTTCTGTATGCCTAAGAGCTTCTAAGACGCCGCCAAGTATGCGGAACTGGTACCAGCTACAATCATGAGCCCGTTAAACCTGTTATACTTCCATTACACATCACACCTCACAAATGCGTACCAAAATAATTGTTTTATAATAAATGTATCGAAACTTGTAAAAGGGAAAGATGCTTTAATTGAATCTCGTTGCTTCATTTGCGGGCTCGCTTCGCGTCAGTAGTAGTACTAGTTGTGGCTTCACCAAACGCTCGATCGGGTCTTAGCCCTACGCAGTATACCTGCTACCATTGCATACGCTTTCATGACAGCAAAAGAATGCTGAGAATTTCCTACTCCTATTTCTTTCCGCAACTTCTCGCTTCTTTCATCTACACCAAGACCCCGGTCAAGAACCAACCACTTCGAGCCTGGAGATGGCCATACGCGACCCGTACAGGTGCTTTCCCACCATCTGATCAGCCCGCATTTGCATTGTGACCGCTGCATTTCTTGAGCTTTTCTGTCACCGTTCTTGCTTTACAGGTCGTCGTCCTCCTGCAGGTGGATTGATCATGCAGTAAGCAAAGGTGTAGCGGAACAATGCAGACAAAAATCCAACATAACATAGACAAAATTTTCGACAAAAAGCATGCCCGAAAGTTATGTCTGAACACCAAGGTACAGGAAGTACTGTCAGGTTTTCGAGAAAAGAGGTCCCACGTACATCGGGTAAGGGCATGGCGGCAGCTTCTGTGAGTTCTTGCTCGTAGCGAACCATGTCGTTCTGATCGTAGGCAACCTCAGGCGGCGCCAAGGCCGGTGCCTCGACAAAGTGCAAATTGTTATCACTACAAGGAAGGTCAAACCAGGGAAACATGAGTGTGAGAGAAGCGTAAGAGGGCCGCAACATGAGCTCCTCCGGGGATGATTCTCCCGACCCACGCCGACGCCTTACCCAGTCAGCTTTCGCGCCAGCCACAGAAAGGGCTTCTCGAAATTGTAATTGCTCTTGGCTGAGATGTCATAGTACTGCAAGTTCTTCTTTCGGTGGAAAATGATCTGCTTGGGTTTGACTTTTCGATCCTGCGAATGAGTTAGAGAGGAAAAAGCCAAGTGTAGGCCAGATTTCTCATGAGCCCGCTCTCTTTCGTTTTATTAACCCTCAACAAGGAGCCAGCAAAGCCAAAACCACTTTCCACAAAAGAAAGACAAGGACATGTCCAGCATCGATGTGGTGCATACCTTGATCTCCACTTTGTTCCCGCAGAGAACGATGGGAATGTTCTCACAGACACGGGTCAGATCTCGGTGCCAGTTTGGAACGTTCTTGTAGGTGATACGGGATGTCACGTCGAACATGATAATCGCGCATTGTCCCTGGATATAGTAACCGTCTCGGAGTCCACCAAATTTCTCCTGACCGGCTGTGTCCCAAACATTAAATTTGATCTGGCCACGGTTTGTGTGGAACAAGAGCGGGTGGACTTCAACCCCTAGAGTCGCCACATATCGCTTTTCAAACTCCCCTGTTAAGTGTCGTCGTACAAAAGTGGTTTTCCCTACGCCACCGTCACCGACGAGAATCAATTTGAATTCGGGAATGAAATCCGTCTGCACGTGTGGTGTGATGAGAGGAAGAGGAAAATTCATGTTCAGAGTTCATACGCGCTACATCACAAGGTCCATGCAGGCCACGGACCCTATTATCCCCCTTTTCGTTAGAAAATTAAAACAATCCTCCCGCGGCACCATCCCAAAACGCTAGAAGAGAAAGAACTCGAACCAGCATCCTCTCTCCATACATGCACATCCATCCGGGATTCCCATGCACATCTTCCAAACAGCGCAACGTAGTAAATTCCTTTAACACAATTATGCCGTCCATTGAAGCCTCCAAGCACGCAGTTGGTTCACCTCCAAACTCGTGCCTGTCTCAGTACATACCATGTCCCCTCCAATGGTGCTCCCGCGCCTGCTTGCGTTGTGCGTGCTCAAACACCCTACAAAATGTGGAGGGTCATATGAGTAATGCGCCTTCATGTCAGCAGGAGCTTCTCAACGAGTAGATGAGCCGCATTATAAAGAAAATGAGTCCGTGACGGGGCATCATGGTCTCCCATTTCGATTCCATCCACTGAAGGGTTCTAGGTCCTCGCTAACAGCACCTGCTTGTAACGATACCTAACGGAGCAATTCACGTTGCGAGCAATATCACAAGGTGTGGCTCCACAACCAAAGTACAGAGAGCCATGAATTCCAGGGCATCACAGGCTTTATGATTCGTCGTCGCAGGGGCCTAAGAGCGAGCCCAGCGTCATCATGAGAGCTTCTTTGTAGTCTCTCCACGGGAGAACTTCCTACGCTAGGGTAGCGAGCTCCATCTGCTTAATCACTTTCTGGGAACCCCCCCCTTCCAAAAACTCTATACTTGACGACAATTAAGTGGTAATGCATGTCGATTCCCTCATACGTGCCATGAACCGACGAGTTCTTAGTGAAGCGTGGGAGGGAGCGGAAGGAGCTGGAGAGTGTTGGGAGGGCAAGGGACTTGCGTAAAGGGTACCTTTTCCATCACACTCATCATCATCATCTTCTTCATCTCCAGCTGGGCCGAACCGACAGCCGCGGTCGGAACGGTCATCAGGAGAGGGACGCATGCACCATCTTTTAGAAAACCAAGAGATAATTTCGATGAGCAGTAGGAGCGTGATATTTTTATGGCATCTTGCACTCAGCACTTTCTTATCAGGCGGCTGAGTATAGCTTATACTGCTGACAAAAAGTACACCATTGTGTCCAGGCCCATGTAAAAATGGTAGGAAAGTGGAAAGAAAATAACATCGACGACTTCTCCGAAAATGTTGTTTCTGCTCCATCATTGCTGACATCGTATCCAAATTCAGTGGGAGACAAAGCTGGGTATGGCCTACCATGATGCAGGCGTATGTGCGTGGCATCGTACACCATTTGCCCCAGAAAAAAAGCACTTCTCGAAAAACAATTTGCTATGGTTTCCCTCCCTTAACACAACAACCAATCCGTCTAAATCTTCAATCTCAATAAGTTGAGAAGTTATAAGCCTCGCCGCGTTCCTATTCAAGGAATGGGACGATGGGAATCGCCGAACCCTTTCGTCGGCGGACCAACGTCGTTTGGCTCTTCAAGTAACCTTCCAGAACGGGACAGCTCTCACTCGAAAGTCCGTCACCCATCAGTAATTGTGGGATGATGTAGAAGTACGTAATTTTTCCGAAATCCAACGGGGCACTGCGAAGAAATTCGGTTTGAGCCCACAAAAACGCGGATTGCACAGGACTTAAGGAAGACTCGATACATTCGTCTACCACGTCTTCAAAGGTAAGGCTACCTTGGACAGTTGTCTGACCCAGTACACAATGTCCAACCTGAAATTTTGATTGTCAAAGCATTTGTTGATAGAAGATGAGACGTCTGAGAGGCACAGGAGTATGACGGCGGTCATGTAGTAAGAATTTCTCCAAGCCAATTCTTTAACTAGTCATAACACCAACATCACATCGCGACTTCAATTTAGCACGTACATCTTGGTAGAGCTTGGAAACGTAGTTACAGTCAAATCGAGTGTCTGGTTTGAAAAAGGCAATTTGTCAGTACTTTGAGAACTACGCTGAATTGAGGGAAATTTGTGAATTGATGAGGTCTGAGCGATGATAGCTTACATTTTTTGGGACCTTCATCCCCATATGCGTAGTAACCGAGAAAGTTCGCTTTCCTGGAGACACCCGCGGCACTGAGGTAGGACCTGCCGACTAACTCGTCAACATTTACGCCGTGGTATACCCACCCACGACAGTCCCCCAATACGGATTCGCAAGGAGAGAGATCGGGCCATGTGGCTGAGTCCCCCTTTTGGACGTACGCACACTTCAAAAAGTTCTTCAAAACCCTGGGCTTGCAGATTTTCTGGCCGGCAGCTAAATCGTTCGAATTTGTCACGTTGGACGAGATGAAGGCTCGAGACACAGGAGCCGATAACACAATCGCTGTTGCAAACAGGGTGACTGCAACCCTCATGATGTCAGTGGGATGTTGTTTGATTGCTGTCTGGAAGTAATTTAAACAGAAAACCCGTGTCAATTAAAGAAAATATGACTTGGCCTTGAATTGGTTTCATATGCAGATTTCCAATAGGCGACAGTATTCTATCCCTAATCCTATCATCATAGAATAGAATCATTCAATTACGATGTGCATTGTGTTATGGAGGTGGGTTCGCCCAATTTTGCATTATGGTTGTCCCACTGCATACGACAGGTTTTGTTATGGGCCAGTCGCGAGCCGTTACCATTTTAGACAAGCGTGACAGATTCCCTCGGCTCGGTCGAATTCGGAGGATCTGCGGGCAACTCAACATAGATCAGGGCGCTGGACAGCAGACTCAAAAAAGTCGCAAAGTTGTAAGTCTTGTATTCAATTTTGTGGATCGCTTATCAACCAATTCTGATCAATTTCATTCCGTGTGAGCGAAGGGAAACACACTCGTTGAGATTTGGAACACCCTTGAACGTTTGAGCGGGTAGCGAGGACATCCGGGTAGCTGTTGTCAATGTAGCAGGCCCCAAGCCTCGAAGGCTGGTGCGGGAAGCGAGAGCCATGTCTTGGGTGCCTATCCCTACTAATTTAAGAACAGCGGCGACAAGTATTTATATTTATTTCTCGCCTATTAATATTTTGTTTAGCATTAGCTCGACAGCAAACTGCAAAAAGTCAAGACGTTCATCTAGACATTCGGTCTAATTTACTTCCTACACCCACTACCCAATTACCTGCACCTCTGTGAAAGATCGATCAATTTTATTTTTATTGTAGAAACCAGTCGGGCCGCCCCTCAGAGCAAGGTAGTGAGGGGAACGATCTCCGGGATGTAATGTAACAACCCCCGGTGAGCTCACACTATGAGCTCAGAGACAAAAAGATAAGAACAGTTCAAAGTGATTCTCTGCGCGTGTTTCCTCATTCAATGCGCGCGTGTTGCAAAGAGGTTCAGGCCACACAGACCGAATGGCAGGAGTCCCGCCCTCTCGTCCATTCGTCCCTAAGCTATAATTAAAGGTTCTCATAGAATCACGGCGCCCACAGGGAGGGGAAAGATACAGAAAAACATCATATGGACAAAATCATGACAACACCTTCTTCTCCGAGGAATCGTCTATACTCCTCTGGCTGCATCCCGCCGGGTGATACTTCGGCTCGGCTACGCCTGGCACATACCCGAAGTGCACTCTTCTGTTTACAAATCGAGAAACATCAGTCACTCACTTATAGCCCGCTTATCAGATAGACCAGAATGGGATCAAAAGGGGCCATGGGCTCGTACTCCTCTCTAGGGCGGCTGTTGGCGGTGGGCGTATGCCTGGGCCCCTCCCCCGCGTCTTCCTCGGGGTGGAGGGGGGGGACCAAGGCAGGGACGGACGGAGTGCCTGCAGCTCGTATGACATCGCCCTTCCAATGTACTTCACGCAGGCATGGGGGGTGACCTCCACGCCCTGGCGCTCCAAGCGCCGCATCAGGAGACCCGACAGGTACCAAGGCAGCTCCCTGGCCAATGGGGTGGACTCCGGGAACACCTGTGTCATGCTGCTCCTTCCCCAGCCTGGCGGCGGCCCACGTCGGAAAAAAATCGCCTCGCATATTATTTTTAGTTCATGAAGAAAGTTCTTAATTACTTTGTTTAAGTGAAGAACACGTTAATTTTTTCGAATTAATGCTGACTAATAGGCACAGGTTCGAGGTCGATATGCAGTTTCGCTTGACCGAGCGCTTGCCCAGATTTCCTGGTCCTGAGTTTGACATCACGCTGTCAACAAAGTCAAGATTCTAGCATAATGGTATGAGCCTTGCGCACAACTCAATAGTAACATTTATCGATATCGTAATGCCAAAAAGCTTCGTATAAGGCGTTTATAAAGCAAATAGGTATCTTTTCAATCATACGTTACCCGCCGCATGCTCCAGAGGATGATGCAGTCTTGGCGAGACTGCGGCCACCGCTCGAGACTTCTTCCGCTTTTGGCTCGGCCAAGCTGAAGCATTCGATCACGCGAGCCGCGATCACGTATCTTACACTTTTTTTTTTGGCGGTAGAAAGGGGGTAATGCTCATACTCTGGGCAAAGTGGTCAGATTTCCGCACCTGTAGTTGTTCTCTCGAGCTGCGTGCGTGGCGAGTTTCGACCTGCCTCTCGCACGAAGCAAGCCTCATTCCTTTTTTCTCGTCTTGTAAGCGACGTACATCGAGCCTTGTTTTATCTCTCCGCCAAAAGTAACTTGGTGACTGACGGCTATCCTTATCAACAGGTAGGAGAACGTTGCGTCGGCCGACTTCTGGGTGTTTCATCACATTTGCACAATGAGACTACTGGTACTTGGTCTCGTGTCCCTCGGGGTCACGGGCTTTGCCCACACGCACCCTCGTCTGTTGTCCAAGATTCCGGGAGCCAGTCTCAAAGGTGAGCAACGAATCCGACGGGTGGAAGTAGATGCTCTTACGGGAGTGAGGATTGTCGGGATCAAGCTATCTTCCTGCTGTCTAGCATAAATTCTATTGTCCAGTCTCCCTTTTGGTTATAAAATAATAGCACCCTTTTTTTTACTTCCATTGTAACTCGTGTTTTGTGACCAAAATGACGCACCGTCCGTTGGGATGGCTTATTTCAAGATTTTAACGTGCGTGAGACATGTAGACGTCTTTGTTCTCTGCGCTAGTCGAAGCAGCATCCCCTTTCCTCACCAGGATGGCAGTACACCTTTAACTTGTATATACCCTTACCGAACATATTCCATTCTTACTTGGGTCATCACGCAAAATTTTCAGGACGCCCCTGTTTCGCGGAGCCCCCCTCTGGTCCTACCTCCCGCTCCTTCTCTCTGCCTCGGAGCCGAACCGCGGCTCTTACATCCGTAGAGCCGAGTGTGTATAATTTGCAACCTACCCCGGTTGTAGCGCCGAAACTTTTGGTCAGCAGACGCGGGGGAGCAGTTGCGACAGCTACTGGATCAGATGCTGGAGTCAAGCAGACCTTGAAAGTGGGCTCTTTCTTCTTTCTTTGGTATTTGTTCAACATCGGCTACAATATCTATAACAAGAAAGCCCTCAATGTGCTGCCGCTGCCGTGGATGGTGGGTTTGGTCCAGCTCTCTCTCGGCTTGCTTTATGTCTTCCCTTTGTGGCTTTTTGGGATCCGGAAGGCTCCGAAACTGAGCCTGCAGAACGTCAAGAACATCCTTCCTGTGGCCGCCATGCATGCCATGGCGCACATTACCGCGGTCATTTCTTTGGGAGCGGGCGCTGTTAGTTTCACACACATCATCAAGGCTGCTGAACCCGCCTTCACGTCTTTGTTCTCCGCCCTCTTTCTGAAGCAGTATTTCTCGCCTGTTGTGTATGCCTCCTTAATCCCCGTCATGGGCGGTGTGGCCATTGCCTCTTTGACCGAACGGAAATTTTCCTGGTTGGCATTCAATTCGGCGATGCTTGCCAACACGGCATCCGCAGGGCGGGGCATCTTTGCGAAAAAAACAATGAAGGAGCCCCAAGGGCAAAACATGGATCCTGCCAACTTGTATGCCGTGCTCACCATCCTGGCGACGCTCATCATGGCCCCGGTGGCGTTTCTCGTGGAGGGTAGCAAGCTCAAACCCGCGTGGGAAGCGGCCCTGGCTGTGACGGGTCAGAGACAGCTGATCAATTACATTGTGTCGAGTGGTTTGTACTTTTATCTGTACAATGAGGTCGCTTTCCTGGCGCTGGACTCGGTGCATCCAGTGACACATGCCGTCGGTAATACAATCAAGCGTGTCGTCATCATCGGCGCCTCCATCCTGGTGTTCAAGAACCCCGTCACTCTTCAGGGCTACATCGGGTCCGCAGTGGCGATCGCAGGCGTTCTTCTTTACTCCTTGGCTGTGGAGAGGACCAAAAAGCGGAACTGAAGTCGGTCTACAGACACCAGATGATTATGAAGGCCGCTTCCGCACCCCTTTCCTTCAATCTCCCCCTCTTTACCTCTCCTTCCCCTTTTTGCGATAGCTCAAATGACAATGTCATCTTCGTCTGCCAGGTGCTCCCTTATGCTTGGCTCTCCAGTCTTCTGATCAAATCATTATGTGTATCTCGAAAGCATGGCAAAGATGAGAAGGCAATGTCAAGGGCGAGCGAGATGCGTTCACCTAGACAGTTTTTTCCTGCCGTTGGCATCTGTAGCACGTTGTTTTCAATTTTTCGGATATCTCAAGGACGATACCCTGTGAGTGTGACGTTTTATGTGTCGCGCCCGTCGGCTCGTGGCTTTTGTGCGATCAAAGTTGTGTGCGTGACAAACAGCAAGACAAAGACAGATAGATAGAAAGGAGGATAGTGAAGGCGGACGCAAGCAGTGGCAAAGGAGATCATGTGTTGGGTCTGATGTGTGTTTGATGTCGGTGAGTTTCTCGCTCCCCACTTTTTGTATTTCGTGTTGCTGCGTCATTGTGCTCTACTCCGTGACTGTGTTTGTTTTGCATCGACAGAGGTGGTGCCGAAAGCGAGGAGCGTCCTCTTCCATTTGACCGCGAAGAAAAGATATTGCGCTTGCGTGGTTTAGGATGATTGCAGAGGCAGCGCTACCGGTAAGCGATGTCGCAGAATGGAGAGGAGCGGCATGACCATACAAATGGTGGAAAAAGAAAAGACACTTGTAGTGAGAACCCAGTGAGAGAAATGAATGCACCACCTGAAACAGACGATAAGAAAAGCGAAAAAGGAGAATAAAATTGGTCAATCCTCACCTCGTTCTCATAATTTAAACCGGTCTTAAAGCTTCACTTATCACTATACTTAATCCAATCATAATTTTCAAAAGAAACGCTTGCTTCCTGGCGACCAAGAAGGGCGTCTTCTCTCCTCCTTCCAGAGCAAGCCGAGTTATGTTCCCCCTCGTTTCAGCGCATAACTCTCTACAATTAAAGCGTTTCACAACGCATTCATGTGCTTTGTCTTCTTAAAGCTTTATTTCCGAACATGTGAAAAATCTGACCAAACGATCACCTCGGCAGGCCCGCCGCCTGGTTCGCCTCTCGAAGCTTCGTGTAGGTATACAAAAATCCCCCGCACATACTCAAGGAGAGAAAGATCAAGGCCTTTTGCGTAATTGGTGTCCTGAAGAGCAACCATCCGACGACCGCGAGTGGAATTTTGTTCATGGCTCCTACCACGGAATAGGTGGTGGCCGAGTTGTTGGATACGCACCACAATGTGGCCAAGTTCAGGGCGAACCCCACCAAGCCTGCATACAGAGATAGGCTCACATAGGCTGCTGTGTGCAGGTCTTCGCTCCAGAGAAATGTCGTATATTCCCCTCGGACCGCTGCCCCCGCCAGCAAAATAGGCAGGGACAGGAGATTGTTGTAGAAGACCATGGCAAACTTTGGCAGGCGCACCGTCTTAGTGGCGTGCTTCATGTACAGGACGTATCCCGCGCAGCACACACAATTTGATAACATCCAGAAATAGCCAATGCCCGAAAAGGTGATATCGTTGGCGGCGGCCAATACGGCACCCAAGATCATGATAGCGCAGGCAAGGATAGCGCCCAGCGAGACGTGCGCGCCGTACAAAGACCGTTCGCCCCACATTATTACCACGTTGGTCAGATTTTTGAATATGGTAACCATGGGGACATTCAGGTACCTGAGGCTCAGGAACCCCGTGGAGAGCATGCTGACAAAGAACAGGTTGACCGGGAGCCATTGGAGGGCCACGCCGGGGTCAAATTTGGCACTTCCATGCTGGATGAACCCCAGGGTATCGCACGTTAAGACAAGCACAACGGCACAGAGACTTTGAAATGCAATCACAAGGAAGTCGATGTCGGCGTCGTACTGCGACGCCAGGGCCTTATTGGTAAGGACCATGGTAATGGAGCAGAACGTATATGCGAAGCAGGAGATAATTCCTGCCGAACTGGATTCGCTAGAACTCGTCGGAGCACCCGCCGCATTCAAAGTCGTCGGGGTTGATGATGTCGTCGATAATGAAGACGAAGAAGTAGCAGCATCCGCGACAAATGAAGTCCCAGTGCCGTTTGAGTGGCTGGCCAGGTTTTTGGTCTGGCGCATTTCTATCAGGAGAGGGTCCTCCGCCTCGTCATCCCGGGTAGCTCCTTTGAATTTGAAGTAACCGATCGCGCTATCCTCCGTTCCGATGCACTTCGTGGACATTGGCATGTTCGTCCGCGTGCGGGCAGTCGTTCTTTTTGTCGGTAGGAGCAGCGCGGGATTGGAGCTCATCTGAAGAGATAGTAGAAGGTTGGATCAATGCGAGAATACGATATAGGGGCATGTCATTCATCCAGGATCGAGCAAATGTTATGTCACTATTTTCAGGCATAAAATTTATGAATGAAGAGTAGGAAAACAATCACTCGCTTGGCAGACAGCTCGACGTCGCGACAGGCGGACAAGGCAAAACAAGCTTTAGACAACAGGATGCGCAAAACAAATCCCATCAGTTCGCGAATCAGTGGAATGCATGGGTATCAAAGACACTACGAGACTGCAGCGGCGAGTCGGATGCACTCCGTGCATCTGCCCCGCGCGTCTTGTAATAGTCACGAGCAAGGTCTGTGTGGGAGGGAATCGCTGGGACACAAAAGCGATAAAGAACACGCCCTGCGAGCCCGAGGTGGCACGACACAGGGAGAAAAACTGACTCGAATTCGATGCAAAAAGCGGCAGGAGTCCATGTACACGCAGGGGTAGTTGACCTGCGTGAGGCCTGGTGCGTCCGCGGCAGGTCTTTAGGGAGGGGCTGCAGCGACAGCGGCGTCGTCGCATCCTCCCAGAAAGGAATGCGCCTTTTTCAAAATCTGAACCCCCCTAAACGCTACCATTCGGATCAATGTGCCCTATTAACTACCGGCACATTTTCAAGGCGTGTCAGAGAGAGAGAGAGAGCGAGAGAGCAAGTTTTGGATACTCAATCATTTCGATTTACAAGCCTGTCCTGCACCTCTAAACTCTGCAGTTCTTCTTCCCCATCTCAAGCGTACATCCACTAGACACTATGATGCGGCGCCGGTACGACGGAGACTCTTTAGAGGAAAGCTCTGATTATGTTGATGCATCTGGGTCTGACTCGGATGAGGACTCTTCAGTCTTGGGGCATGGTTTGAAAGAGTCTCAGGCCGAATGGCTGAACTGCGAGGGTAGAAGGCCATGGGTGTTGTTAGTTTTCGTTGCGAGCGCAATAGGCTTTGTCATGGTCTCTTTTTCCCAAGAGACAACGGTCTCGTCAAGATCCTTCACTCCCTTTGCGGCTTTGCGGGGGGTATACCCTCGGATGGTAGCCCCGCCAGTCCTAGGAGATGCGGCGATCTCTCCGAGGGAGAAGAAAATCAAGAAAAAAGACGTCTTCAACAGTGTTAATAGCGTGAACAAGGTGTGGGTGGATGAGGAGGCGAACCCTTTCGACAAAAACTGGGAGAAATTTCCTCCTTCCGAGCTTGCCGACCATTGCGGTGCCTCCGACATCTTCTACTGGCAGCGCTTCGACCCCGACCTCGAGGAAGTGGTGAATCCCTGGGCCGCGCTCGGTCCAGAAAAGAAGTATGTGACATTCGAGCCAGATCGCGGGGGCTGGAACAACATCCGAATGGCCATGGAGGTGGTGCTCGTCTTCGCGTATGCCACGGGCCGCACGCTCGTCATGCCGCCCGAGCAGAACATGTACCTGCTGAACAAAGGCAGCGATCCGGGGGACAACACCTTGCATTTCGCTGACTTCTTTTACCTGCACCGGCTTCAGGAAAAAATGGAGATGATCGAAATGAAGGACTTTCTCGAGACAGAGGCCGTGACGGGGAACCTGGGCGCGCTCCCTCCCTCCAACAGCACGGACCTTCTGAGGGACGTGCTCTGGAAGTATTTGGAGGACCTGGAGGTGGGGACGACGCATTGGAAGCCTTTTGACGTTTGCTTAGCTTTCCCTGAGACCCCGGGGAAGCCCATCGAAGATCATTCGGCCGAGCAGCAGGAGCGACTGAAGGAGTTCTGCGGGAAGCGAACGCCCGTCCACTACAACGAGACCTTGCAAGACGCGAAAGTCATTCATTTCGGCGCGGGTCAAGGGTCGCGCGTCCTGGCGCATTTCTACACCTTCGAGCACTTCATGGACCCGGCCCTGGACAGGGCGGTGAAGCGCTTCGTCAGGTAGGATGGTAGGGAGTCGCAGAAGCTGTCACAGGTTTCTTCACGCATTCTCGTGTGAACTAATCGTGCCCATCACAGCTCTTCCTCCCCTACATGCCGCCCCCTCACCCCTGTCTCAACCCATTCCCACACCCTCTCCTCCACCATGGCCACGTAGGAGCTACATCCACTATAGAGACGAAGTCTTCTGTGCGGCTGGTCGCATTATTGCCGCCATGGAGACTGAAGCCGGACCTGGAGGCTACAAGGCCCTGCATATCCGCAGAGGCGATCTGCAGTTCAAGGAAGTAAAAATACCCGCGGAGAAGATAATTGCCAACACGAAAGATATCTTGAAGGAAAATGAGACAATCTACATCGCTACGGATGAGACAGATGAAGCTTATTTGGACGTCTTCCGAAAGCGTTTTAATGTCTTTTTCCTCAAGGATTTCCACGAGCGCGTTGGGTTGCCCAAGTTAAATCAAAACTACATGGGCATGCTCGAGCAAATTGTGTGCTCCAGATCACAGGTTTTCATCGGAACATGGTTTTCCACCTTCACTGGATACATAACAAGAATGCGAGGCTATTACGGCTTCGACTACCGGACGAATTGGTACCATTTTGGCCTGAGAAAAGACTCCTTTCAAACAGAATACCATCCACGGGACCCGTGGTACGTGCGAGAATGGCCAGAGGGCTGGGTGAATATTGATGAGTAAAATCTCTGCCGAAAAGTAGCTGGCTAGAGGAAATTGTCAGGATATTAAGATGTTTGCTTGAATCGAGAAGAAACAAATGGGAGGAGGTTGGGCCTTCGGCAGTCACCATGCTGCACTCTCGTTCTTGTGCGTGATCCGTGCTTCCTTTTTAATAAGCAACATTTTACTTTCAATTATTTTCACGTTAATCAATCCTGGTTTGCAGGCTCACGGCCATGTAAGCTCAACGAGTTTCGGAGGGAATGCTTTGTCTAATGTGGTAACGGACTGTCCTCGGCGCAGTCCCTACGGTCGTGTGCGGCGATAGGATGCGTGACATCCGATGGAGTCCAAAGCCAGACCTTTCCTGCCTTTCAGACCATCCTTGTCCCTGTTTAAATTTTTGCGTTAGTTGGACCATTGTGTGGCAACTCATTTCTCTCACGACCCTGCAACTTTTACAGACGCTTTGTCTTCTCTAGAGTCACTCAGATACGTTGCGCGTATCATCTCCGATATCCTCTAATTTGCCTCTTGGAGCGCTTCTATTGAAACAACTACCAGCTCCTGTCCACGAATATGAAGATCTCAACTCTCTGTGGTACGTTTAAAGGCATGCAGAGCCACAGCATCTCTAAGGCCCCGTGCCATCCCCAGAACTTGATGAGGAGGTTGATATGTCTCTATATGCGTAGACTAATCCTCTGCCGGCACAATAAAACCCTACAGTGCTGACGATGGGAATGGCAGCTGCTTCTGCCTCGGTCTCATCCTTTTCTAGTAGCAGTAAACCGGCGAAGACCCTCTCCACCGTGCCGCGTTTGGTGTCTAAAGTCCGCGGAGGAAATGACTCGCCCGCGTCCATCGTTCCGCAGCCTCTTATGAAAGCCCCTGCGGATGCTTACAAGACAGTCTTGGCTCTGGGAGTCAAGAAAGCCTGCCAACCTGCCAGTAAAATTCTCCTGCTCGGTGTGATGGCGGGGCTCCAGGTCGGTATCGGGGCGGCAATGGCCGTGGCCACCCTCGGAGGAGTTCCGTTAATGCAAGAACAGAATCCCGCTCTCGCAAAACTGCTCTTCGGCATTGCGGGGCTCCCCTGCTCGCTGCTCATGGTCATGGCGACGGGCGCAGAGCTCTTCACAGGCAATACTGCTGTGGTAGGCACAGCGTTTTTCGAGGGCAAAATTTCCTTGCAGCAGCTTCTCAAGTCCTGGTCTTGCTCTTACGCGGGCAACCTCATAGGGGGAGGATTGCTGGCCCTTCTTTGCAACTACGCCGGGGTTTTCTCCCAGGCGGCAGGCACATTCACGGCTGTCGCTGATGCTAAGGCTGCTTTGCCCTTTGGGGTGGCGGTTGCACGCGGCATTATCTGTAATTGGCTGGTGTGCACTGCGGTCTGGGTCTCCACGGCGGCAGCCGATTTGGTCTCCAAAGCCGTGGCAACTCTCATGATTATCACCATCTTTGCCTCCTTGGGCTTCGAGCACTCGATTGCCAACATGTTCGTAGGGCCTTTTGGCGCCATGCAAAAGACGTCGCGGACGGGGTTCGTCGCTTTTTTCGTCAAAAACCTGGTACAACGTTCTCCATTTTCATCTTTTGTTTCCTTGGTCAATAGTTTGAGATTTTTTTCTCAAAGCACGGCTTTACCCTTTCCCCTCCGTTCATTTAGAACAAGCAGCCATCTTAATCGACGCGTCTCACCAATAACTCTTCGTGACCCAACACAGGTGCCTGTGACGATTGGCAACATCCTCGGGGGTTCCTTCTTGATGGCAGGAATGCAGCACCTCGCCTTTGGGGGCAGGGACAAGACCTCCGCAACCACTACCCCCGTGAACAAACGAGAGTGAATCGATGACCCTGAAAAGGGGCCGCTGAGAGAAAATGACATTACAAGCGATGATAAGGTTGGCAACGTCAATGAAAACAGCGAGGAGCTTATTAGAAGGGAGAAGGTGGATGGCATTTCAGAGGAAGAAAGCAAGCATCAGATACAATCAGACGCGGACAGTGAAGTTTTACAGAGCGATCCGAGCGCTTCTGTCGAAGAGGACGAGAAGCCATTTGAGAAACGTTGAGCTCTTAGACTGCAGCCCCAGCCGTCCTTATAGTCTCTTGCTTGCGTCTCTTTCTGACGGAGTGCCAGACTCCTTTCGCTTGGTGTCTGGCTTTTTTGCTTGGCCGTGAGCCAGCAGCATGTGTGGCCGTGGTGGCAGTCGCAAAGCACCCCATAAAAATACCAGGGCGCGACGAGTGAATCAACTGCATGTTTGAGAACGAAGGTCGATAGAGCATAAGTAACGAGACTTTGATATGTAATCTAAGGTTTGGAAAAGTGGCTGGAACGATTGACGTGGTGCGTCGCGGGGGGTTCGCGAAGCCGTCAAACAATGCAACAGAAGAGTGTGCTCCCCTTGTGTGTGGTACGTCTCACGGGCGTGGTGCATGATGCCATGGAGGAGGAAGCACCCGTGATGTTCGTTTTAGAAGGCATATGAGAAAGTCAGTAACCCTCGGTCTGGGGAAGTTATTGTAGTGCCGATTGATAAAAACGACGATCGGATTGAATAAAGTGAAAAACCAGATTTTATTAGAAAAAAAGCTTTCGAACGCCAGATAACGCAATTTAGTTTCCCAGAAAAAAGGAGAGGAAAACCAGGTCTTTCGTGGGCCGTGCTTGTTTCCCTCTATTTTTGGGCCTGAGACGCTTAAATTACAATTCATCCCGAAGGTTCGAGCCATCCACGCCGTCCAAGGCCTGCATCTGCTTCATCTCGTCCTCGCTCAGCACCAACTGGACGCGATCTTTCGCCTTGGGCAGCAATCGGGCCAGCTCATCGATGTGTTTCGCCTCCGAGGAGCGAGGGATGACGGCCACGCCCTCTTGCCGCGCCCAAACCAGTACTAGCAAGGCGGGAGAGACCCCGTGGCGCTGCGCGAGGGTCTGAATGACGGGGTGATTTAAAACGGGGTTTTGTCCGCCGGGCGGTCGCCACTGTGTCCCCAGTGTCGAGTAGCCTGTGTAGAGGACGCCGCGGGCCTGGCACCAAGCGCGGACCTCTCGGTCCTGCTTGAATGGATCCATGTGATTTTGCACAACGTGGATGGGGACCACAGCGGTGCTCGACAGAGCTTCCAGTTGTTCCACATTGAAATTTGATACGCCTATGGCTTTCACTTGCCCCTTCTGGTACAAGCTCTCCAGGGCTCTCCACGCGTCGAAGAAGGTACCCCGACTCGAGTCTTTTTCACAAAGGCCTGTCCAGTCCGAGCAGTCAGACGTATGAAGGAGCAGCAGATCTACGTAGCTTGTGCGGAGCGCGGCCAGTGAATGGTTGAAGGAACGCAATGTTCTTTCGTAACCGAAATATCGGGGATGCACTTTGGTCACGAGAAAGAGCTTCTCTCGCGGCATTCCGCATTCATCCACAGATTGGGCAATCGCTGCTTCATTGTACCATTCAGTAGCCTGGGCCGTGTCTATATGCTTGATATGTGTCACACAAATGGAGCATAGTGTAAGATATCGGCGGACTAGTCCTCAGGCGACTTGCTCCACCTGATCACTGATCCTGTCTGCCCGAGCTCACGAGCAACGTTGTGAACCACTGTGACATGCCTGCACAAGCACTCACCAACGTACCCGAAAGCCCTTGAGGATCGCGTACAGCGGGGCCAGTTGCTCGCCGTCCCCCAAACCTGCCGTGCCGAATCCAACCAAAGGCATCTCCACGCCGTTCTGAAGCCTGAAATTACCCTCCTTTGGCTCTGCATGGTCACTTTGACCGCCGACTCGGCTCAACTTTGCGGCAAACAAAAACAAAGCAACGACGAAAAAATGAACCAGCATTGCCAAACTGGTTTAAATTTTCTTGACAAAAATTTATCGTTCTTCCTCAAGAGTGATGAGTTGCCAGAACAATACCTCCTGCAGGCAAAAATGCGTGTCCACTTGAGAAGACAACCAGCTTACCTGCAAGTGTGCAGTAAAAAGAAGCTTGAGGAGGGTAGGCTGTGTGCGCAGTACCCGCAGGTTCCTCTACCCCTTCCAATCCGGTGCTCGTTGCTTCCATGCAGCAGGAAAAAGAGGCGAGACCTCATCGCTGCAGCCACCCTCTCTGAACGAGTGTCCACCTTCCGTGACGCGATGGCCTCCTATCCCTCCCAGACCCGCCACCTCCACCGTCTCCAACACCCTGGATTTCTTTGCGTGCCCCACGTTACCATTTCCGAATTGAGGGGGGTTCAATGGTGTACTCACGAGGATGGGCGAGTCTTGGTGGAGATGGAGGGGGACGGGAAGCAAGGCTGGCTTCGGGTGTTGGAGTAGCCAGCTTGTTGCCCGCATGCAACAACTAATGGCATTCTGTGCCACCATCCAGGTCGGTCATTCATCCCACCACGTCTCACTTTTTGTCCATGCATACGTCTACCAAACTCTAAGCCAGGCCCGTGAGATGAGTTACCATGCGGCCGGGAACTACGGGCCACCGCCAGGCAGCGGAGGAGGAGGAAGAGGTTACGGTGGGCCCGACCGGAAACGATACCGAGGAGACGAATCCCATGGAGGCGGATATCACGGAAATCATGGTGGAGGTGGCGGGAGGTACCGCGGCGACCGGGCACGGTATAACCAAGACAGACGAGGTGGCGATCGAGGCCCCCCGGCTAAGAAACCGAAAACAAAAGAGGACGAAATCATGACGCAAATCAAAGCTTTGTTGGTGCGCGTTGGAGACTTCCACCACATAACTACGTCTCTTTCCAGCTTGGAGGAGAATGTCGAGGGTTTGGCAGGGGCATTGGGTGATGAGCTGGCTACGTTTGGAGACTTGATCGCGGACTTCGTGTTGACCGCTGCTTGCCAGCTTTCGCTCCAGACCCCCGTGTATGCCACTCTAGTGGGGCTCTTGAATGCCCGGGACGAAGACTTTGGCGCCAAGGTCGTTCAAGGGGGGGCGGTGCGATTGGACGCCATGATCCGGCAGGGCCGTTGGATTAACGCGAAGCTGGTCCTCCGCTTCCTCTGCGAGCTCGTGAACGCCCGCGTGGTGAAAGCAGAAGGCGAAGGGAGCCTGGGAGAGGTCCTGACGACACTGGCCGGGCCCCTGAAGGAGCCGGATGCTGCGGTCCCCCCGGCGAGGAAGGACTTGTACCTGTATCTGGTCGTGTCTGTGCTGCCCTGGGTGTGGGATGCTCTGGCGCAGGAGTGGCCGGACGGTCTCCCGGCCCTCTTGGAGACCACCTTCGCGTATGCAGACAGGCGAGTGCCGCTGTACTTGAAAAAGGGTGTTCGCTGTGTCTTGGACGCGAGCTTAGAGGACGAGGAGGACGGGGTGGAGGAGGCAGGAGCTAGTGGCCACCCCGCCGAGCCTGCCACGGACTCGATCCAGAGGGCCCTGAGCGTGGTCAAGACCCTGGCGGCCACTCTTGAAGAAGGTCAGACCTCTCTGGAGATCAACGCCATCGTCAAGCCCTGGAAGGGCGTGAAGGAGGAGTTGTCTCAAGGCATTCGGCACGCGATCCCCCCCCTCACGCTGCCCGACCCCGACCCCATGGTCCTGGCGACTGGCGGCTTTCCCCTACCCCTGCACCCGTGTTTCGCCGAGTTCGACCTCTTCGATGCGGAAAGCGGAGGCCAAGCCGCCTCTGTGGCCACGCTACCCCCGATAGAGCGGTGGGTGCTGCGGGAGTGCCTGAAAGACAGCTTGGTTACTTTTCGCCCTTACGTGAACGAGGCTGGGAACAAGCGGGGCTCTTTTGCGGCAGAAGTCGAGCAGCTCTATTCAATTTCTTACCTAGCCCCGCCGGAGGTGGCCACAGAGTTTTTGGTGGCGGAAGTTCTGCTCCTTTGGCTCGTGCAGCGCCCCAGTCGCGACCTCGCCTACTTGCACCGGCTGCTTCTGCAGGTGGTTCAGACCCCCAAAGCCGCGGGATCCATGGCTCTGGGCTTGCATATACTGTTTCAAGACTACTTGGAAGTGCTCGACCATGGCGCCGTGACACAACTTGCCAACTGGTTCGGCGCCCACTTGACCAACACGCAGTTCACGTTTCCCTATTGGGACGCATGGGCCGGCCTGGTCGCTGAGCAGGAAGCAGAGGATCACCCGCAGCGGTACTTTCTGCGGCGGGCTTTGGATGTGGCGGCGCGTCAGAGCTACGTTGGGAAGGTGAAAGAGCATATCCCTGCCTCCCTCCACCCCTACGTGCCCGAAGACCCCTACTCGCTCTCTCCCTACCTGCCTCGGGCCGCGGCCGTGGAAGAAGACAACGCGGCGGACGCGGCCTCGACGCAGATCCTGAAGGTGCTTGTGCGTCATTTCCAGGCGGTTCTTCAGGGACAAATGCCGGCCGCAGAAGTGCAAGCCTGGCTTGATTCGAGCGTGGCCCCGCCAGCGGATATCGCCACTTCGGACCCGCTCTGGCGTGTGACTCTGGTCGCTCACGCCTTGTCACGGATCTCGGACGACACCGTGGCGCATTTGCCCGCGCTCTTGGAGAAGTGCTTGGGCTGGTTCCGCCAGCTGTTCGAGGCGGACGAGCACCAGCTGCGAATGGTGGAGGCCCTGGCCGAGGTATGGGCCGGGAGCCCTCAAATGCTGCTGCTGGCACTCAACGCGGTCATGCGCATGCACATGGTGCTCCCCGTGAACCTGGTGGCTTGGTTGGTGCGCCCAGAGACGGCACGCCGGTACGCCCAGGACGCATTATATCACGACCTGTTTGTGGACGCCGTCGACCGCTCGCTCGAGTCCGTGGCGAACTATGGAGAGCTGATCAGTCGAGCTTTGGGCCCTCATCCGCCGGCGACAGGTCAGTCGGAGGAAGCGAGGGCAAGGCAATGCGCCGGAGAGGAGACGGTGGAGCACGGGATAGTGGCAGTAGAGAACGCCCAGGACCTTCTGTTGGAACTTGTCGAGGGCTTGAGCAAGGTGCTGGGGGAAGGGCTAGCGTCTTCTGCTGAACAAGCCAGTGAATGGGTTCGAGCAGGTTTGGCATATCTGCGAGGAACGTTGCAAATATATTTGCAGCTGGAAGAGAAAGGGTTAAATCGGGTCATCCCAGGGACAGAGCCTGTGTTCGATCTGAGCAAAGTGGAGGAGTCCATAGGGCCTCTCGAGTCCTTACACCCGGCTCTTCATGGCGTGATGCTCGACGTTCGACGATACATCGATGATCGTCAGGTTTTCGGGGGGGTCCACGCCCATGGGCAGGTCTTCTCGGACGAGGAGTAGGTGCCTAGGGGAGGAACAGGATGAGAAGAGCTTCAGGTTAGCAATATAAGGCGGAAGTGGATGAGAGTCGTCCACAAAGAATAAAGGCAATCACTAACAAGTGTATTGGAGGTATATTTGTATTGAAGATGTTTAAATGCTCTCACTACTGTTTCCCGTTCATGAGAAGTATTTTCCCTTTTCGCCCGTGGACGGATCGATTTCTTGGAACGGTCTGTGGGGGCGCGGCCTTCGCGGATGCGATTGATCCCACCCTGGACGACGAGACTTTTGGTCGCTTTTGGAATCTGCAGCATCTCGGATGTCGAAGAAGCCACTCGGGACCTGACTTAGGCACTTTGATGCGTATGTAGTGTGCCGGGTTGGGACAGGATTTCCGGGTCTACTTACTCCTTCTCCCTCCTCTCCTCTCTCCCCCTTAGACAAGCATGACGCTGGGGACAGGCCTCGTCGGCGCTTCCTTTGGCATCTTTGTGAAGCTGGCCAGCAACAGCATGCGCAAAATACCACTTCGACGAGGTGCGTAGTCGCGATTTGCATATCTGAAATGTGATTGAAGACCCCTTTAGTGTGCCTGAGCGAAGGTAGTCACGTGGCGTTCGGCTTGATGCGATCAACATGATTAACGAGTGCCGCCAAAGAAGCTTTGTGCGGCCGCGCAACAGTCAATGCATGTTTTCCTCAAGTGTCTATCAGTGTGACTACTGGATATTCTGTAGTAGCTGGCCCAAGTCCGCAGCGTAACGACAATAGGTGTCACACCTGCCCGGTATTTCGTATCTGTGAGAGCTCATCGTACCAGCCGCCATCTTTCCGGAAACGATTTATCACAGAGCCTTGGGATTATCCCATCTTCATGCTTGTGGGGGCCTGGGTTGGTTACAAGTACGTGGCGCTGGAAGAAAGTCTGAGGGAGCGGGTGAACGAGAAGCGCGCCATTTTAGACAAGGAACCGGTGCACCTGGGCGGTGTTCTGACAACGATAAAGGAGGCAGCCGAGTGAAATCCTGTCACACTGCCTGCCCTTGGCGACCGCATTGAGCCCTTCAAACGAAGAAAGTGTCTTGGCTATCTTGGAGTTTTGTGAGGAGTTTTGGCCTTATTTTTTCTTTTTCTTTTCTCCTTCTTGCTTCCTTTTCCTGCCTGAAGGCTTGATGGTATCTTGAGTACTCTCGACACGGATTCGTCGCCTTATCTCGGCTCTCTTAAGTGAGGCACCCCTCTCGAAAGAACAGTTAGTCAAAATGAAAGCAAAAGCAATAGCCCTGAAAAGGACCTTAACGAAGAGCAGACAGCTTAGGCGCAGCTTGAATCTCTCAGAGGTAAAAGGATGGTGTGCCGGGCACGAGGCCCAACCGGGCACTCACACGACGTGTGTTTTGGGAGGGGGGGGATCGTGCATCAAAATGCAGTCCTCGCTCGGGACAGAGGAGAGAGTATGGGGGGGAATATGGCAAGGAAGGAGCAGAGAGATCGAGAGAGGAGGAAGGAGGGGGAAACAACACTCTGTGGCGTGAGGTGGCGCTGTGCTTACCTTGGCAGCAACCGGTCGGACGGATGGGAAGCGGGGTGATGCGTCTCCCAATCCGCGGCGTGGCACGTACAACTCATACCTATCTGATGTGCATCGCCCGAGACAACTTCTGCTCTCCCATCCCTCCCATAGAAGGTCCTTCCTTCTTCTTCCCCCCCCCTGCACCTGCAAACACGTTCCAGAACCGAATCGTCTCGTCCGGCGCCGCCGATACCACCGAGGCCCCGTCGGGCGACTGGGCCAGATGGAGGACTCGGGAGGTGTGTCCGGTGAGCTCCTTGAGCTTGACCATGCTGGGGTACTTCCACAGGCAGAGCTGGTTCTCCGAAAAGCCGTGGGAGGAAAGCAGCTCCTTCTCGTGCTTGCTCCAGAGCAAGGAGCAAACCTGGGAGCCCGTGTCGATCGAGTTGAGGAGGGCGCCGTTCGCGCCGTTCCAAAACTTGATGCATCGGTCCGCAGTCCCGCCCCCTGTTGCCAAAATATTTCGCTCAAAAGGGCACCAAGCCAGGGCTTTGACAGCCGCCTGGTGCTCCGCGAGTCGGTGGCGGGGCGAAAACGTCTGAGAGCGACCCCCGATGCCCGAGGTCGAGGCCTGGTCCCACAGACACAGGAGGTTATCGTTTCCACCCGAGGCCAAAAGAGAGCCGTCCGGCGACCAGGAGAGGCCACAGACCTCCTGCTCGTGGCCGAGCAGGGTGGCCACATGGTGGTTCTGCACGCGCACGTCGTGGTGGACGATGGTCGCATCCCGGGAGCCGGAGGAGAGGATGTGTCTTTTCCAGGCCAGGGCGCTCACGCGGGCGGAGTGCCCGTTCATCGACCGAACCTGCTTTTGCGCTGCTACGTCCCAAAGCTGGGTCTGCGCCGAGGCTGTTCCAATGGCGAGGTGCGAGCCCGTATCCTGGATCCAGGAGACACTTGTGATGTAGTCGTCCGCGTCAGGTACGGACATCAGCTCGGTGATATCCCCCGTGGCGGCGTTCCACAAATACAGCGTCTGAGTCAGGGCAATGGCTAGGACGTTGGAGGCACCCCAGTCCATGATGTTCAGATAGTAATCGTCCAGCAGGTCTGGGGCGTCCAGGATCCGTTCGGGCGCGGAGGGGATATGCCGGTAGCTGCGAAGGCTGCTGGGCGCAGTGCCCTTGTTCTGAGTGTAGAGTACTTGTAAATGGTTCTGGAAACCCTCCTTTGGTAAGGGTGCCTTGTTTCGGAAGGCCAGGACGCGGTGCTCTTTTTCCCCGTCCAAAAGCTGTGCCTCCAGGGCTTGATGGTACTCCTTCTTCTGCACCATTGACGCCTCCTGCTTGGAAACCTTCTCCATGCCGTCCTCCCCCATGGCCCTGTCCTCGACCAAGGAGGCCGAGTCGTCCTTCTTGTCGTCGTCGCCCTGTGGGTTTGGGTTCTCCTTGGAGAGCGCGTAGTGCGCCTTGTCCATGTGCATACCCGAACGGTTGGGGATAAACCGGTCGTGGCTGCCTGTCTTGTCACCGTCCAAGCCCGCGCCGGCCGCAGAGCCAAGCTTTTGTAGTTTCTTACGCTCCCATCGCGGCATGACCTTCGATTCAAACGGCTGGTCGAGCGACATGAGACTTTCCATCTCCACAATGTCAGTTGCCCGGGTGGGGGCGCCGAAAGATTGATGGTTGGTGGCAAAAACATTGTGGTTCTTGATGGCGCTCATATCTGAAGTGTGACTTAAAGTCTGTCTTGTGGTGTCGTTGAGAATGTGCTTGTATGAGTGAAGCATGAAAGATTGGATGGCCTTCAGCACAAGGACTTGCTGGTTCGAAATAATTTCACGTCCTCAGATCCTAACACAGCCTAATTCGTGCAAATTTATTCAAGGCAGCTTATGAATAATTAAAATAAAGAGATGTTAGATGACCATGCCTGAAAAGGTAACGACCGCCGAAATTACTCTGCAGGGTGATTTAACTGCTGGTTGCTTCCACGTATTCCCTGCACTGCAACGATCCACATACTTTTTCGACACGGCAGCAAAGCGACATGATTTTAGCAAATATGACACAATCGGGATATGCGAACACTAAGATTAGAAGAAATCCTGGAGGATTCGTTTGGTGCAATAAGGGTCAGCTCGGAGCTGGTCGTTTTTTCTCCAGAGGTCAGAACTTCAGTCCGAGGCGACGATCGACCAAGGGAATTCGAATGCCTCTCGGACCCGTCAGTCCTTCAATTTACGCATTCATGAGATCAGAGGTGTAAAGGCGTAACCAAAATCTGTGAAGTTGGCATCTTGCGACATCTTTGTGATCCTTGACCGTCTTGCCGACTTGGAGGCGTTTCGCTTCAGGAACGCGACATCAGTGGATGGGCCCTTGCCTCACTTTCACGACGCTATTTAAATCCATGATAAAACTCACGGTATATCATTTCTCTTGACTTTGAGCTTTAATGGCAAATGTTGGATGCCAGGTGTGTGTTTTCTGGATAGGAAGATCATCCCTCATGGTTGGTGCTGAGGAAGAGAGGAAATCCCT
>Ga0102934_1000077_pt1 | contig 50385 bp, 37 predicted proteins | sample SalPonR2_A_D1_MG_FD_78175 | JGI IMG/M metagenome (GOLD analysis project Ga0102934, IMG submission 78175) | Salt pond soil microbial communities from South San Francisco under conditions of wetland restoration - Salt Pond MetaG R2_A_D1_MG | ecosystem: Environmental > Aquatic > Marine > Intertidal... | reverse complement strand
GTTCGGCGACGACTTCGATCAGCCGCTTGCTAACGTGGTGCTACCGCAGAAGTTGACGCACTTGACGTTTGGCGACGACTTCGATCGGCCGCTCGACCAAGTGACGCTTCCGCCAACGCTGACGCACTTGACGTTTGGCTGGTGGTTCGATCAGTCGTTCAATAACGTAACGTTGCCGCCAATGTTGACTCACTTGACGTTTCCTCGTCACTTCGACAAGCCGCTCGACCATGTGACGCTACCACCGACGTTGACGCACTTGACATTTGGCAGCGACTTCGATCAGGCGCTCAATGGGGTTACGCTACCACCGACGTTGACGCACTTGACATTTGGCAGCGACTTCGATCAGGCGCTTAATGGGGTGACACTGCCGCCAACGTTGACGCACTTGGCATTTGGCCACGATTTCGACCAGCCGCTCGACAATGTGACGCTTCCGCCGACGTTGACGCACTTGACGTTTGACTACTTTTTCAATCAGTCGCTTGACAATGTGACGCTGCCGCCGAAGTTGACGAATTTGATGTTTGGCGATAATTTCAACCAGCCACTCGACAAAGTGACGCTGCCGCCGGCGTTGACGCACTTGACGTTTGGCTATGATTTCAACCAGCCACTCGACAAAGTGACGCTGCCGCCGGCGTTGACGCACTTGACGTTTGGCCGCAGTTTCAATCAGCCGCTCGACAACGTGAAGTTGCCGCCGAAGTTGATGCACTTGACGTTCGGCGACGACTTCGATCAGCCGCTTGCTAACGTGGTGCTACCGCAGAAGTTGACGCACTTGACGTTTGGCGACGACTTCGATCGGCCTCTCGACCAAGTGACGCTTCCGTCGACGCTGACACACTTGACGTTCGGTCGATGCTTCAAGCAGCCGTTCGACACTGTGACGTTGCCACCGGCGTTGACTCATTTGACGTTTTCTAAGCACTATGGTCAATGTTTGGACTGTTTGTTGCCGCACGTCACGATGACACAAAAATTGCCAAAGACACGCCGGTGGTCACCACCCTGGGGAACAATGACATTTTTTTACAATCATTGATCAAGCGTTTGCTGATGCATGTCGGTCTCGATCAGACCAGTTGTCGAGCAGTCGAGTTAGTAAACGCCAAACTCGAAAAATTCGAATACAAAATTCATTTATCAGCGCACAGGCGAGGTTCCCGGACTGATGAGTCAGAAAACAAATCATAAATAGCATCCACTCTTTCCTCCAGCAAATCGCCGCTTTCCTTTTTTTTGTCACATCTGGGTCTCTTGATCCCTGCGTCGTTGGTTGTCTGATCTGCCCGAGGTTCGTTGTTAGTCAGCACATTATTGAACTTGCGTTTGCGCGGTGCATCTCCCAACAACTGAGCCACTCGTTTCAACTCGCCTTGAGTCAAATCGCTGGCCGCGTTTTGCTGCGCAGGATACTTGCTATTTTCGCATATTTGTTCCTCGACACTGTTGTCGTCGCTCAGAGTCTTGCGTTCGATAGTTCCAACGTCAATGATCGCCTCTTGCTGACTTTGGCGCATTTTTTCGTACCGCTGAACCAGCATGTTATCCAACGGGTCCCACGGACTTTGTGCTGTCGAGCCGGAAGACGACGAGTCGTTATTGCTGACGCTCGACACGCTTTTGGTCTCATGACAGCTGTGCGACTTCAAATAACGATTCAACAAGTCCTCCTCTGAGCGCCGTATGGCAACCACGTCAAAAGTTCGTTCAATATCTGTGTGCCTCCGGCCTGCCGACGGTGTCGGCCTGTGTGTCGACGCAATCATGATCTCCTGCTCTTGCGCTGTCAGTTTGCGCTGCAACAGAGCGTCCGAAAACAGTACCGACTGTGCCGACTTGGGCAACGGACAGGGCGGAGATTCGTACTTTTTGCACGACAGGAGCCTGTCAGTTTTGCCCCAGCACAAACACTTCTGAGTAATGCCGTTTTTCAGCGTAATTTTAAAGTAAACATTTTTTTCGCACTTGTGCAGCCGTTGCACGTTGTTGCAGTACGATGCATTTTCACACAGACCGTTGTTCGCTACGTCAACAAGATAGTAAAAATTGCCGCCAATTTCGCCTCTGCGCAGCCGGTAGACGCTCAGATTGGCGTAAGGCATTAAGTCCAACAGATTTTCGACAGTAGATGCATCTTTACGAGCCTTAATGAGCGCTTTAGCCGTCAGTCCATCGGCATTGTCATCGCCGTATCGATCAACTTTTTCGCCTGCTTTTCGCTTGCGTGCTTTGGTACCGCAACCTCTGCGCAAGCGCGCTCTGGCCTGTTCCATCACAGAGTCGACATTGTTGAAAATGTTTTGCACAGCGGCAAATTCCTTCGAGTCCACCGACAACAGTTCGTGCCGCTTGTCCGCCACATATTGCCGGGCTCCGGCTGTCATTTTTTTCAACTTATCGTGATACTGAGTTGCTCGCTCTGTCGCAGTTGACAGGGTGTCATTTTTATCGGGTGCGAATTTCGGATAGCGTGGCGCATCATCCGGCAGCTGCATAGTGCAGTCGTCTTCGCGGAAGCATTTTTTTCGTATCAGGTCTGGTCTGCGCGGATCGCGGAGGCTGCACTGCACGAGCAGGCGCATCGTGTTGTTCTTGAAAAGGCGTTTGTAGATGTCTGTCACTTCACAATTGTCGGCGTCGACGGTAGCCTCATACTGATAAATGCTGTTGCAGGCAATTTTGCCACTGCCTCTGCACATACAGTGAAAGTGAAACGGCTGAAACTCCTCTTCTCCAAAAGACCGTTTCGGAGGACGTTTTCTGCTGCCGTACAGGCGCTGATTGCGCTGTCCGCACTCTGGGCAACTTTGGTACTTGTCGGACAGAACCATCCGCATGCTCGGCACAGGCAAGTAGACATTTTCGTCCACAACATCTTCCCATGAGTTGAGGCCGGCTTCTGTTCGATTGTTCGGATTGTTCTTGCGCTGAAATTTTGCTGCCAACGCTCTGATGACGCCCTCGCGCAAATGCAGCGCCTGTTCGTGCGTAACGTGAATGTTTGGCCAAACAATGTGCATGCCAAACGTGCGCTTCACTATTCTTGTCTCTCGCACATGTTGACCTTCGTCGTTCACGTAGTTGAGTGTCTCGGTGACAAATTTGCCCGGGCGCCACATGCAGTGTGCGTGAAAAAAGATGTCCCGTGGATCTGCTTTTCCAGGAAAGTATTCTTTGACTTTTTGAGCGATGCACATGGCCACAAAGATGTTGTGCAGCCGACGCCGCTCCAACGGTCGCTCTTCAATTATGATGGCGGGAAACTTCTCAGTTCCTGCCGAGCCGTTCTTTTTTCGCTTCACGATGCGCTCGGTGAACAGTTGAACACTGTTGTGGGCCGTCGACTCCGCTTTGAAGTCTAAATCCATGTAAAGACGCGTAATCGGCGGCGAAATTTCGTTAAAATCCGGCAGAAAGCCGTTGTCTATGTCGAGCGCCAAGTGTCGCAGCAACTCTCGCTGCCGTTCAATCGGTACGTTCAGCACACCGCCAGACATCAGCGTGTACGCAAAGTCAGGGTTCGATTTGTCACGATGATGCTGGAACATATTGTTACGCATCGCATACTCGTACCAAGCCGTTTTGCGGCGAGTGCTGATCTTATTTTCTGACCAATCGTTGTTGATTTTTTTGCGCATCTCTGCTGAAACTGACCAAGTGAATTTGCTCACGTTCGCTTTTGACGCAGTGTGCACGCCAGACTAGACTTTTTTGTCTTCCTGTTCGCCGACGGTTCTTCAAGATTTTATTTTTGCTTTCTCAAGGCGTGCACGAGGTTTTTTTATTTTGCGGAACCGGCACCAAGGTGTGCAGATGAGCCATGCGCCAGTGCTGCGCGTCCCTATCACGCCCTCTAGTCGCTGCCTGTCCATACTTGTTCGTCTGCAAAGTCTTTGCAAAACAAAGGCGGTGGTGGCAGCGCAAAGTCCGAGTCGAACATATTGTCCATTTGATCGGGCGGAGTTTGCGGCGTTGTTGCAGACAAGCTTTCCGAAAAAGACGGTCCGCCATGATAAAGAAACTGCTGCAAGTCGTTCCGCTGCTGTTGCGAACCGCAATCGATTGTTGTAGTCAATGCATCGAGGCTGTCAAAACCGGCCTTATCGCGCTGGGCAGTGCTCAGAGTCGGCATCTCACGCTCGATGTAACCGTTCCCGGCACCGATACGCTGACGCGATTTGCGCCCGCTGCTGGCTGACAAACGCTTGCGCTTTTTGCCACCAAATCCACTTTTTCGATCGTTGCTCGAAGACACCGCACGGGTCAAACGTTCGGTTTCGCCGTCCAGATGTGCTATTTGCGCAGACTCGCCACACAATAAACGACACAAGAATGCGGGCAATTTCGGCGGACTGTACAAATGCTTGCGGTCGAAACTATTTTCGCCAACTGCTGCTTTCCAAGCATTGTAAGCAGCTGCCCGCTTGTGTTTCAAGTCGAGCGCGGTCTTTTTTGTGCTGCGCGCAAAATGCACCGATCCTGTCAAGTGCGGCAGGCTGGTATAAACGATGCCGTGTAGAATGCTCTGTTGATATGTGGCGTGCAGCGCCAACTCAACCGGACACAGCTGAGCGAAGCGCGCAGCCTGCAGCAACAGGTTGCCAGGTTGTTTTTGCTGCGACCCAGCCAGAGTCATCTGCTGGTGTCGATAGGCAACAGGCAGCAACAACATATCCGACTTGTTTGCAGACAGATCTTGGCTAATCCAGCGCGGCATTCTTCGGTCCAAAATCAAAGTTTGACCAGCACGCAGTGGCACGGCGATAGAACAGCTTTCGAATAGACAGCGCGTGAAGTCATCGTCTTCCATCGACGCCGTCACACAGTCACCGCTTGCCTGTGCCCATTTCGAGCGCTTGTATGCAAAAAAGTGTGGATAGTAGTCCACAAAAGACGGCACGACATTGATGTAACCCACAATCGGAGCGGCGTTTTCGCCATATTTCTTCCCATCGTCTTTGGTGGCCGTAGAGACAGTTGCGGAGCCCACGCACACCAACGCCTCATAGCCTGCTTGCAGCGGCCGCACAGCTTCCACCGGCTGCTTGGCCGCACTGTCGGACAAAGACGGCTGTTGTTTGGCTTGATTGGTTTTTTTGACGGCTTCGCGATCCGGCACAGACGCTTTTTTGCTGTGAAATGCTGCGTCTTGCACCATTTTGTTGGTCGCACGTTTGCCAAGCACAATTTTGCGCGCCGTCGCCACAAATTCCTTGCGCAGTCGTGTCAGCCACCGCTGTTGCACACGATCGCAATTCTCCTGACCAGATGCAGTGTCGCGCACATACTCTTGCCAATGCTTTTGTAAAGTATTGTTGTACGCGTGCAAGTGATAGGCGCCAATCACCTGTGGTGCTCTGGTCCAGGCGGGATTGACATGAAACGTCGGCAGTGTCAAGGTACACTTGGACGGCCGACGACCGATAATGTTTTCGTCTGTGGCATCACCGTGCAAGTTGTTGCCACCAACGCGCAGCACCGGCTCTATCGAAGGCAGCAACTGGTCCGCTTTGCACATGTCAACAAGAGTTTGTTCCCCGTGCCCTTGCTCAAAAAGTCCCGCACAGAAACGGCGCAATTTCGCGCTACAACGGATGTCCCAAGCTGCTTGTGAATGACAAACAGCATCAGGATAAAAGTCGTGAATATCAGACTCGAGCACTTGGCGACTTTCGACATTGCTCGTTGTCGAAAGTGATGAATAAGATCCGTTTGGCTGCAAAATCGATTGCAAATCGCGTCTTTGCTGATGCAGAAACGCATATGCTTCGTGTCCGGCTGGCCTGTCGGCACGATCCACCGAGCGAAGCTGGGCGCAATGTTTGGCGAATGTCTCGTCTTCGTCGGTGGCCAGGCAAACGAAGCCGTACTGTTGGAAAAACTGCGTCGCCTGTCCGCACGCTCGGCCGGACAGAGTGCCGTTGCGACCTTCTACACTGAAAACTGGCGCCATTCGGTCAGATTTTTTTTCGCCATCGCCTGCTGCCAGACATTTGTTGCGCATCTCGAGCAGCTTTGCAAAAGCTTTGGTCGGATCGAGCCAATCCGACGTAACTTCCTGACCATCATCCGCTGTGGTTGTGAACATAGATGAGGAAGATTTTTTTTTTGGCGACTCTGGCTTGTTGCGTGTAGTTTTTTTCATCGTTAATGCAACAAGACAATGGTGGAAAGGACGTTCAAAATTAAATTGTAAAGATTGGATCTAGTTTACGCGCTTCCAAAAAAAAAACATCTCCTCAATTCGAAAAATCGAATTGTCATTGAAAATTTGCGACGTGGAAAGCCAATGACCGACACAAACGTCCTGAATTCGGAAAAGAGAATTCTACTTGAAAATTTGCGACCTACAAAGCCAATGACAGATACAAATGAAGTTTCGATTTCGGCGCGTCAGTTCACAGTAGTGCTGCTTGTTGCCGTGTTGCAACACTTCTGTAACTTATACTGCTGTAAGTTCACTTTCATGTTTTTATTTCGTTCAAAGCCGCGTTCTGTCTGAATCGTTTTACAGTTGCGTACATTGCGGCACTGATGCTTCAGGCCAGTCAAGAAACAAGTTTGGCACCTCTGATTGTCGGACAAATTTTCGTCGTTGTGGTTGAGTATCTGGCTAATGGTGCCATGCTCAACTTTTCACGGCGCTACGGTGCCGCTGTAGCGGCATTGATGGCTATTTACTGCGGCAGCAACGTTGCTCAGGCGGCTTTAGCCTACAATCACCTGCTGAAAGGAAGTGAAGCCTTTTCAATTTTTCACAATCTGGCACTGGCCAAAGCGGTTGTGGCCACTTTCATAATGTTAAGCTACGTCGTATGCGTCTGCTTGCAATTGCGACCAGCTGTGTTTGTGGCTTTGCGCGATATCCAACGCCGACTGCGTGCGCACCCCGTTTACGACGAATGCACGCATGATTTTAGAGTAGAATAAATAGACAACCATAGTATTTTTGTGTCGGTGTTGACAGAAACAGAAACAACAATCGAGTATATGATTTTTTGGATTTGCTTATATGCCACTGCCGCGTATTATTACGTATGGAAAAATTTGGAGCGCGTTTCAAAAGGCGCGCTTCTACGGCTATCTCTCGTTCCTGCCGTGCAAAACAACAAACTCTTCAAAAATGTTCAGACAAAAATTACTGAAGTAGTGCTGCCCAATCACGCTCTGCAGGCGTTGAGTGCACTCGCAGTGTCATTGTTTGCATATCCTGCCGTCCGAATTGCCAGCAGTGTTACAGAATCGTTGATCAACGTGCTCGCTCTATTTGCTCTGGCTTATCTTTCACTGTCCCAAAGTGCTCAGTCGCTTGAATTTGTGTCGAAGCAATTCACTGCCTTTATCGACGCGTTGCGCAACAATGCGCCCGAACAATTTGAACAGCTGTTAAACGCGCAGCCACAAGCGGAAGAAAAACCATCTTTGGCGAACACAAGTGAAATCGAAATCCCTGGAACACAATGAAACAGAAATGACTTTATTCAGACCACTTGTATGTGCGCTTTTTGCCCATTCAGTCATCTCGATCATCATCGTCTTCTTCTGTTTCATCGTCGTCTTCTTCTGTTTCATCGTCGTCTTGTTTGTCTTCGTCTTCGGTGCTTTCACTGTCGCTGTCAAAGACGCCTGAGTGTTCTGCGCACGGATGAATGGAAGAAAACTCGAGCAAAGCTGCCAAGTGCTTTTGTGCATTTTCGTCGCCGTCCGGCTTGCTGAGAACATAGTTGTTGACGTAAGCACAGAAAAGGTCCGAAAAGATCCCAGCAAACAGGTACGTTTCAATGTTCTCGACACCATTGCGCACCTGATGCTTTTCGAAAAATACCTCGCCCGAACTGCCGCAGCCGATCTGCAGCTTGATGTTTTGTTTGTCCAACTGCTTACGCTCATCGGACTTACTGTCAATCATCGCGGTGAAAGACTGATGAAGTAGTGCCGCAGCCTCGTTTGGGTCGGTGATACGCGTCACTTGCGGGACCATGGCGCGCACGCGACACATCAACCGCATCAACTCTGCAAACAACAGATGCGCACCTTTCTTGTAGGCACGTTTCTGCAAAGTCAAAGCGTCGATACGCTGCAGACGCTCTGCATAGGTCGTCTTGCCGTTGTCGCTCGCCCGCTCAATGTTCAGTTGCTTTGCACGGTTCACCAATTTGTTGACGACATCCTTCAGAAGCATGTAATTCTTTTTGCATTCAGGCGATTGCGCTTCCAGGCGCTTGACTTCGCTCATAAGTTTGCCCGACCAGGCAACAAGAGCCATGTTGAAAAAAGGACGGTGTCTTGGATCGGCATCTGTTGCCAATCGATGTTGTTGAAGCGGCATTGTTAAACAAAAGTCGGTTTACTTTGTGAGTTTTGATTTTACTGAAGTCTGCGAGCAAAAAAAAACAATTGACAATCAAAGGTGCGCGCTTTCTGTTGAAACAAAAAAAACTCAAGAGTACGCAGAGCATTTTGCGCAATTGGTGTGCCGCTTGACAATGGACAATCTCTCAGAGTCTGCAAACGACACTGAAAAAACAAGCGATACAGTTGTTGCACTGCGCTTTCTTGTACAAGAATGGATAGCTTGCCAAACAGTCGGCAGTGTAAGTCAAAATATACGCGGGAAAGCGTCCAGCACAAAGAAAATAGTTGCTGGCAAAAAACGCAAGATGGTATCCGAAGCTGACGATTTGGCAACCGCATTGCCGGAAAAATTGGAACTTACATACGTCGAATCAGACGGCCTTGTGGCCAGGAACAAAGCCCGAAAACTGTTGAAAACTGCTGTAGAAAAAAACCTGCAGAAGCAAAGTGGCAGCACCGGGCCAGTCGATGCACTGCGTGGTGTTGACAGCAAAATCGATGCATTGGAACGCAGCCTGTTTGAGCAGTTCTATCATTGGCATAGAGGTTGTTACAACCGCTATTTGGCACACTTGATTGCCAATTTAGAAAGAAACGCCACAGTGCTGCTGGCACGGTACGAGCCCGTTGAAATTATCTGCTTTCTGGATAGCGGCACTCTGGCCGAACAAACAGCCGTTGGCAGGTGGCGTGAACAGTATCGGCAAATTTTGTCCCAAAAACTGGAACCGCGCAAACGCACCAAAAAAGGCAGCATCGAGTGTCCAAAGTGTCACGACAAAAATACTGATTTTTACAAAATGCAAACGCGCAGTGCAGATGAACCAGAAACCGTATTTGTACAGTGTTTCAATTGCGACAAACACTTTTGTCTCTGATCAACGGCACCAAAACGCAAAGTGCAATGAATTGGTTTTTTTTCTTTTGGCGCGTTCACCCTCGGAAAAGAAACAATGTCCAGTCAGGAAGAGGACGATGAAATTCTCCTACAATTGTTCCATCGTCTGCCTACACAGTTTCTGTTGTGCGGCGCTCGTTTCGCTTGTCGCAGATGGCAAAAAGTTTTAGAGAGCGAGAAGGCCCAGCAAACACTGTGGCAAGCTAGAGCAGCGATGTTCGAAGCGCACGCACGAGCAGTCGCTGTGAAATGTGCTGCGCAGAAAGTGGTGTTCGAGTCGCATCGCGAAGCTGAAAAAAAACACGGAACAATTTTTTCGCCGCTCGACCGCTGCTTGCATTATTTTGCCCGCTTAGTGCTCTGGCAGACACAGTATCGTATCTGCGGAGGTTGGATGGCAGACTATTACACCAGCAGTGCACAAATGCATCGATATTGGTACGCAAAACATGCTCGTGTGGCCAAACTTGGAGCAGACGTATTCAACGAAACCGACATTGACGCAGCCCTGCGAACTGTGGAAACAAGCCGCTCAGCGGCGCTTCAATACGCGCTGCAGTCGCAAAAAAATATACCAAGCACCCCGCCTGTGTAGTTGCGGGTTCGCACCGCCTTTCCATGCTTGTCCGTTGATCTAGAATAAACTGCCATTTGCGGACATTTATCTAGTGTTTATGTGATGGATAGAAAACAGGTCATACCAAAATTACCAAAGCATGCTTCAACATTTTTTTTCACTTCTGCAACAGACAATCAGCACGGTATACACGAAAGTGGTGCTGGGCCCGCTGCGCCGACTCTACTTTTACGGACCTAGATTCTACGGTCACGGTTTTTGGCGAGGAGCAACGGCGGCAGACATTTGCGCTGCGCTGACCAACCATGACAGTCAATTTTGGCTGCAACATCCACAAGCGTGCGCAGATATCATCGAAAAAGACTTTCATTCTATTGTGGTGCTGGCCGAGACTGTGGGGTATTTTGTGGCGCTGTACCTGATAGTAAAAGTGTCACTAAAATATTGCTCCCGAAGGCGCAGTCAACGTGCTGTCTTGTAAAATTATGGTGTTTTTGAATGCACGCCTGATAGGATGAGTATTTTTTGTTGTGTGTGATGGAATCGGCAAAAAGCGACTGCCGCAAAAAATTATGTCCAAAAGATACAAAGACAACTGTGGCGGCAGCAACACGTCTGCAAAGCGACGAAGATGCGCCGACAAAGCATCGACAACGTCGCGCATAGATCAACAAAAAAAGAAATTGCTACACAACCTTCGTACAAGTGTTTTGTGCAGACTTGGTCGATCCAAGGTGCACGGAGTTGGAGTGATAGCAATTCGAAACATACCGAAAGACACAAAAATCTTTGAAACAGTGCGCCCCGTGCCGTACAATGTGGTGTGGCTCAGCGAATCCGAGTTGGTCGACTTGCCGCCAGAGGTTGCTCGAATGATTAGAGACTTTCACTTGCCAACGCTTGACGAACAAAAACAAAAACAGTTTCCCGTGGCGGCGAACGGATTAAATGCTTTGGACGTCAGTTTTTTCCTCAATCACAGCGACAAGCCTAATGTGCGGTTAATTTCAAATCCTCAACACGATTACATGGAAGCTGTAACTACTTGCCAAGTCCGAAAAGGCCATGAATTGCTGATGAACTACAAACAAGAATAAAGTAAAAGTCAACTAGCACCCAGATGCCACGATGGGGCAAGTAGCTTCCCAATGCGAATTGGAATACACCAAGTGCAGCACGGCACGTTTCGGAACGTTTTCTTGTAGATCCGAGTCCGGATGTGCTTCGAAAACGCCTTGCTCTGTGTGGATGTGCAGATTGACATCAAACATGAGACAAATGATGTTTGCCATGTTGCCGTCCGCATGCGTGCCGGAACGGCGCATCACGTTCAAAAAGTGTTGCAAGGTGCCATACTCACAATCGATTGCTTGTTGAAACAGGGGATAGTTGCGCACGACGAAATCGCATACGCTTTGCCGCAAAACATGCGCATCAGATTGCGTCGGCTCGTATGACTGAATCTTATTCCGTGCCAGTAAACTGTGCACTGCGTGAAAAAAACAATTGCCGTCACCGGGTGTGGGTTCGCGTTGCAAATTGTGTCGTTCCAGTCTAGCATCGATGGGGTTGGCAGTATTACTTGTTGCTCGATTTGCCATGTTCGGCACAGATTTTGGCTTAGCAGATGCACTGATAGATTGTGTTCGGGAAAGTTGCCGCCGACGAGACTCCTGTACACGCGAATGCTTTCCTAAACTATAACGCCGCGCATAACCGTTGATTGCTTGTGGCCTCAGACGGCGACATGAGCCGCACGCACATGCCGAATATCCAGTTCGCGCAGATCCATGCGGACCGGCTTGCAGCACTTTTCGACGCCATGGAGCGAGTGTATCGCGTCGCATAACAATGCAGATTTTATATCAGTAAACAGTCCGATTTGTTTTTTTTATCAGGTAAAAAACATTCAGGCGAGAGTTGACAGTCGGACCGTCCACGCTGCCAATACCACCAGATGTACGCGAAGCGTTGCATGGATCTGGTGAAAAAGCGTCAGGAGCGCGCGTGCAACTGGATTTGACGCTGCCAAAATGAAACCATTAAAAAAAACGCAAAAAGAGGCACTCGAAAAACACAAAAATACCAAAAAGACGACATTTTAATGATGAGCGTTTGTGCATCTATCAATCTATCGACCAACGGCAAAGGCGCCACTCAAAAAGCCGATCCGAACACGGAATCGAGCAGTGGAAAGCACGACAAGAAAGCCGAAACGAAAGCGGTCGATCGCCAGCAATTGACTGCCACCTTTCTGGACGTTGGCGAGACGTTCGAAGTCGTCGGCGATCGCACCGTCGATCATTCGTTAACCGATGCACCAGTTTGCGGCAATGGTTTTCTGTCGACGGTGCACAAAGCGTTCGCCGACGAGTTGCCGATCGCACTAGCACCATCACACATCTGGACGCTGATTCTGCAGGCGGTGTCGATCCACGTCAACGAAAACGCCGAATCGTTGCGCGACGTGTTTGTCAACCACGACGGCCAGAAGACTCTTATTGTGCTCATGGATCGTCTGCGCGGCTCAGGGGGCAACAGTGCCGACCTCTGGTCCGAGGCTTTTCCGCTTTTTGTCAACAAATTGTCTGAAAACGTCAAAGACAAAACGCTTGTGTCGACAATGACCAATCCGTACGCCAGCGGCAGTCAAGTGGAGGCTATATGCTTCACTGTCGCCATGATGGACTCGCTGAAAAAGTATTTCAAGTACCGCGTACGCACAATGTGTGGAATTACCGCTGTACATCTACTTGGAAAAAAGTCCGAGTGGTCGGCGTTGCGCGATCGCGCGCGTGAATTGTGCAACAAATTGTCTTTGGATTGGTGGTCAGTCGAATTGCTTCCAGTGCTCGATCAATTTGTTCTATTGGCGTCGGGCGATGATTCAAACGCTACATTTTGGCAACACATGTATCGCGACATCGATGTCCAAGGCAGCGGCGGCGAGTACTGTGGCTTTGGCTGGATCAACGTATTTTTCCCATACAAAGCGAGCGGAGGTGACTCGTTTGAACGGCGTTGTCTTGATCACAAGGGACAGCCGTACTTTGAGACCGACAAAACGCTGGCCAAAATGACGGTCAACCTGAGCAGCGACGAATTTTATCGCCATCCTCGTCGTTCCCATGGCTTTCTGAGCACCGGCGGCATCGCCTATCCCGACTATCCTTCCGGAGTTAACAAGTGCCCGTTTGTGTGGGAATTGACCATGGAAACCGTCTCGCACGATATGCGTTTCTGCGCCGGCTTTCTATCATGTATTGGCACTGATGTGCTGCCAGCGCTCGGCCGCGTGTGTACGCCTGTTCAGGGCTGGGCTGTCGTTTATCACCAGAAGAGCATCGACGACCCCGAGGCCACCTACAACCGATCAAAAAAACGTCAAATGGCAGAGGGCCAAGGCGTCGCGCGCCCAAACAAAAAATTGCGTAAATAAACAGAGTATGCCTATGAAGGCATGCATGGTGGAGCACGAAAATACGAACAGACCGTTTTCTTGAAATGAAAAATGATGTCGGGACATTTATTGGATTTGTTTTTCCAGCCAAATTTGCGCCTGTTGCTGTGCAATCAAGCAAAGTCGAAATTGGTTGTGTCGCAGCAGAAAATTATGCATGGTCTTGTGTACCGCAGCTAAGGGGGAAAATAATTGTTGCTGCGAAGCTGCCCACTTGTACAATCGGCGCAGCATTTCTGCCCCGTCGTCTAGCAAAGACTTTTTGCCTTTGATCTCCAGTGATTTTTGCTCTTGCCGCAATAGTGGAACCGATGCCAAAAACAACAACCATAGGATTCGTTGCATCAGCTGCGCTTTTGTGGCAATCTGGTCGCCAGGCATGTTACTGCTGTTTTGCAAAACTGACAGCTTTTCCGAGTTCAACAATTGATTGAGCAGATCTGCCTGCCGCACAATTTGCTGCATCAGAAAGGACCGCACATTGATGTCGCGCACGCATTGCAGACATCCATTGTCCAAAATGTTGCGCAGAACAAGTATGTCGTCAAAGAAGCCGCACAACTTTAACTGCTGCAGTGCGTCAGTGTGCTGAGAAAAATTGCTTGTCAGCGCCAGACAACAAACAGCAACTGCTTTGTTCAAATTTTTGTGGCCGCCAGCGCCTTCGCTGTCCAGCGCAGACGTGCGCAGAAAATGCCACACAGAGCCGTGTTGTCGTGACAGATCGCACAATCTGAAAACTGTGGTCTGAAAATCGGAGCGGCACTGCTGAACTACTTCTGTTTTTGGTTCACAATCGTCGTCTGTGCACAGCCGCAGTAAACGATTGAACAACTTGTGCTGCTCCATGATACGCTGCGTGCGCCTCTCAATTTCGTAAAGCGTTGTTTGCAGTGCATTGTCGAACTCCTGTCGATCGGTTTCCAACGCACTCTCTGACTGCACAGCAGCTGGCGTTAGTCGATCAGCGCGACGATTCATCGTTTGAGTGCCGACGCGAGCGCAAAACCGCAGATTGACAGTCGGCGTATCGAACTGCAAAAGTTGGCCATCGTGCAGTGCACTGTAAACATATTGCCGCGCAAGAGCCGAGTGGCTATCTGAGTAATCAAACGCTGCCTGTGCGGCATAGTATGCCTCGTCGACATCTCGCACAAAAGAGAGCACTTTTCGATCGAACCTGGGTTCGTTTTGCGCAACAAAAGAGGATAAAAGAGCAGCCAAAATTGTTTTGAACGCAGTTCCCAGCAAAAGCTGCGCTTGCGTATTAAATGCAGCTAATTCTCGCTCAAAAGCGGCTTTTTCGTTTGCTGCAGCGGCAAGATCAAATTTGTTTCGGGACAAATAGGTGGCGGATTGCTGAACATGTTGTGCCGTATGAGCGGCGATGACAAACTCGCAAGTCGTTTGTGACAACAAAAAAGTAAGCGCCGCCACTTTCAGGCGATCGAGCGAAGTCCAGGTGCGACCGAATGCGTCATTTTCGATTGATTTCGGCGTTCCGTCGCGTTCGCCGGACACAACAGTCAGACCTTGTTCTTTGACGGGCCATACTTCGTCGCCATGCAGTGCATTGTGGACTCGCGACACATTTCCAGCGCACTTTTGCCGCTCTGCACAGTCTGTCACGACGGTAAACCTGCGCTCGAAAGGCCTGGAGCGCCGTTTGAGACCGGCGTTTTTGTTCAACTCAAAGTCACTTTCCGCGCTCGCATGAGCAACGGCGAGCACGGCAGTAACGTGGGAAGTTTTTCTGTCAAAATCAAAGTGCATCGGTTGCAATAGCGGTTGCGATACATGGGATTGTACAAAGGAGCGTTGACGACTCATGGTGGGCGCTGTAAAGCGTGACTTTTATTCCTATTCAGGCAGCAGCAAAATAAATGTCTATCGCGCGCGCAGCCACAGAGATGAGTATTGTGCCTTTTTTTCTGGCTTTTTGTTACAAGTCTTCTTCTCGACCTCGCTTTGGTTATTCGAAGAGCCTCCCTCGCGCTCGACGTTTTTGTCGTGTGTGTTTTCTTTAAAAGCACTGACAGAACGTGTCATCTTGACGCGCTTTTTACGTCTCTTGCGCGACGATGTCTCTTGCTCCGATGGGCGTGTATGACTCTTGATTTTCTCTGCTTCAACAATAATCGGTTCGTATGGAAATGATTCCGCTACACCAGTAGTTCGCAACACAAAAGCGCTCTCTTTCGCGATCCAATCTGCGCCAATGATGCCGTACCTTCTTGTGTTCGAGCCTTTTTTGTCGCCTTTCGGCAGCACCAATTCGTCCTGCTCGCTGGCGAATCTGGTTGCAGTCTTTTTCTGCCGCAACGTGACAAGTTGAGTGCCACTGTTCCGCGAGGCTTGCCGCGGGGAGACCGTCGCCAACAAAGTATGTTTGTCTGTTTTGGAAAGCAGGCGCTTGCGCAACAACTCAAACTGTGCTGCGTCAACTGGTGTCGGAGTGTAGCAAACGAAGGACCCAGTGACTTGGCCAATCAGCGCGTCGAAGTCGACCAGTTCTTTGCTGAAATCAACACCGCCGCACTTTCGGAGCAATTTGTCGTAGTCGCGTCGCGAACTGGCCTTTGGTAGGACTTTTTTCAGACGGTTGGCAAGCTTTGTAGCCAAATGCCACAAGGAAAAGCGCCACGGAGCATACATGTCCAGGTTGGCCACATCAATTTTTCGACACAAATCAATCAGAGTGCAGACATCTGTTCGGATGTCGGCACAATTGTGCAGCAGATTTTTGAAGCGTCTTGCCTCGTGCATATAGTTGACGTTCTCTGCACCCTGTTTATACAACTTGCGAAGCTTATTGCGCTTCTTGTCCACGCACAGCCTGAACTCTGCCAAAATGGCAGCAAACTTTTTTGCGTCTTCGTGAACACGGCAGTACAGATTCCAAAAAGCCTGCAGATTGCATAAAGTGTCTTTCTCACGCACTGAGACGAACAGCATGTATGTCTTGCAGATGTCGTCGATTGTTTCATTGCGCAGTGCGGCTCCAAAGTCCCACAGTTTGTCCAGAAACAGATGCAGATCGTAGCCTTGCACCGAAAATGATTGATTGATGTAAAACTTTTCGTCTTCGCATTTGTGCCAACCGAAATTGTCTGCTTTCTCCGCAGTCATTGTTGACAAATATTTGCAACCGGTTCCGCAGGGTGCAGAAAAAAAAAGAGAACCGTTCTGAAACTATACAGCGACATACAGAACAGTCTGGACGATTTCATTTGTCGGCATTGTTGCTAGCCGAGCCGTTGCATTTTTTTCTCTGCAATGTTTCTCTGTTTGCGGAAAAACCGACTCCGACAGACATCAAAGTCAGCACAGAAAACGCCCACAGTACTTTGACAGAGCAATTGAAACGATTGAATTGGCCTCTTCGAACCAGTTGTGCAGCAGACTGAATTTCGCAGACGTTGATTGCCGTGAACATTGCGATATTACTGCCTTTAATAAACAAAGCAAAACCGAGATCGATGACACTGTCTGTCTGAAAACTGACCAGTGTCCACATGATATTATTGAACAAAGTGATACCATGCAGTCCGGTTATGATCGCGCCGTGCAAATGCAAAGGCAGACCGAGCGTTGGTTTTGTCAAAGCCCAGAGCGACGAAACGCCAACAATCGTCGACGACAGCGACACAGCAGCAGGCCAAATCAAAGGGTCTATAAAATCGACTGTGGCGACTATGGGCGCGGCCATCGATGTCCATCCAATGCACACGGCACCAAAGGACCATTGTTTGGAGCGACAGGCAATGCCCAGAACGCCGGCCGCCAGACCTGTCACAAAAAGTAGCGGTGCTTGTTCTACAACCCATTCGGGCTGTAAAATGCTGATGGCCGAGTGTGCGCCGATACTTGATGCGATCCCTAGTCCGGCCGTTGTGAGCGAACTTTTGACACAGTGTAACTCTGCATCAGTGCTAGCACTGGCCTGTACCAGAGACAATGTCGACGCAGAAAATTGCCGACGTGACTCGGCAATTGCAAAAGCAGGAGACATCAGATGGTGCAATAGATGCACGGAAGATACATGGCGTTTTGCTTGCATCAGACGCAATGCACGTGAAACCATCATTTTTTCAGGATGCGGTTTTGTTCTCCGATCGCAAAATTGTGCAAATAAAAAATATCCCTGCAGAAAACGATTTGAAAAATTACCACTTTCATCAATGAGCGTGTCGGCCCAGGTTAGCAACAATCTCAGCGCCATGGTGGGGACTGGCGCAGGAGCACTTTTCCTCAGCGGCGTCTTGATGAATGCATTCAACAAACTGCCCAATCCAGCCAGCATCGTGCATCGTTTCACGCCAAAACCCAACGCTGTATTCGTTGCACAGAATGGTCCGCTTTTCGGTAAGCTAGAAAACTACATCGTGGCCAAGTATCTGGAATCAATTCGATCTTGTCAACTGGCGCCGCGCAACGGACAAATTTCATTTGCTTTGAACGAAATCAAACTGCACAAGCCGCTAATCGATCATTTCCAAGAGCATGAAATTTCGATTTTGCTCGTCCAGATAGACGGTGGCGACAGCAACGCACTGTCATTAAAGTCTATATTTGGTAATTTTGCGCTCTTTGGCGGCAGCGACGAACAACAGCAAAACAGACAGCAAGAGTACGATGGCAAAAAGAGCAACAAGTCTGTTGTGGTTAGCAGTTGGACGGCGAGCGTTGCAGAACTGAAAGAGTATGTTACGGCTATCTGTGACTATAAGCAGTCGGCGCAAGTTACACGCATGTTCTGCGCCAAGCGCTCTGATGATGGCGCGAGCGACGTTCGCAAGGCAAAAGACCGTTCGCTCGAGTGGCAAGAAGTTCATGTCAAAACCAACAAACGCTTGCACAACACCATTGTGTCGCGCAGTGTGCAAGAAAATCTTTTTGACGACGTGCAAAGTTTTATGCGCAGCGAAGCTTGGTACAACGAAAAGGGGATTCCTTATACGCGCGGCTACCTGCTTCACGGTCCACCGGGCACGGGAAAAACTTCTGTGATCAAAGCAATTGCGGCAGAGTACAATTTGTCTGTCTTCATAATCGATTTGGAAATTGTCAAAACGAATGAGCAGTTTTCTTCGCTGATGAAACAGATCAACTACCTGTGCGAACAGAAACCTTACGTTCTGGCGCTGGAGGATATCGACCGCTCGTCTTTGTTCGATAGGTACCGCGGCGAAAGAATCAGCATGGCGTGCTTTTTAAACGAAATTGATGGTTTGGTGGAGAGTCACGGTCGTCTGCTGTTTCTAACAGCCAACGATGTGGATATAGTGCGCGGCGTCAACCAGCAGGCGTTGACGCGACCTGGTCGTATAGACAAACAAATTGAAATTGGCTTCTGTGACTTTGATCAAGTTCAGCGCATGTTGATACACATTTATGGGCTGGAACATGCGTTTCTGCAAAATCTGAAAGAATGTGACATGCGCAAAGACAGAAAATACTCGCCGGCTGATTTGATAAGCCTGCTGCGCGCCAACATTGACAAACCGCCACATGTGGCCGTCCGTCACTTGTTCAACACAGAAAAAATCAAAGACATGCCAAACTGTCCCGTCGAAGTCGAGCAATCACTGTCGTTGCCGACTGCCGGCAGTGGACCAAAAAATTTCAGCAACGCAAAAACACGGCAAATTTCGGTACAAATTGACCGACAGCGTGCGCGAATGACAATGTTGAAAGTGCAATACGACCGTGCAAAGAAAGAGTACGGTCGGAAAGACGACCAAAAGTATTGGGAGCGGTTGAAAAAGCGTGCAGAAACCACAGAAACCAACTTGGCTAAGAAGCGCGCCTACATCAAAAGGCTTGACGGCAAGCTGAAAGCAGAAATTAAGAAAGAGAAAGAGAAGCAGAAAGCGGCACAGCGAGCCGCCAAACTTTGCGATCAAAAAGAACGACAGAAGCAACTACCAGAACCCAAAAAAAAGGCGCGCGGCAAAAAAAGGTCGCCATCTCCAGCACTGCGGCGTGCATGCGTTGGCGCACACCAACGAAAACGTGCCAAAAAAAAGTTGTCTATCAATGATTTGCAGTGCCAGCAAAATTCAAATTCAAAACAGCACGCTTACAATCTGCGGCGATCGGCACGCGTCCCAATTCATCACAATTCAAATTTGCCACAATGAAAAGTTTCTACTTTATTTTGCTTCACACTCTTCCATGCGACGACGCAAAACAGCGTTGCCGCGCTGCATCGCTGCAATACGCTCGTTGTGCACCTCTTCCAGTGCGGCGCGATCTTTTGCGAACCGTTCGCGCAGAGTTGCGTTGGCTGTTTTCACCTCGACCAGCGACTGTTCGTAGCGACTCTTCAAATCTTCGATCTGTTTGTTGGCTTGTTGTTCCAAACGACGTTTTTGTTCTGCCATCGCAGCTTCGCATCGAGCATTGATTTGTTGACGCAGCTTCTCCTGAAACTTGTTGTGCCTGTCGATGCACTGCTGTCGCAACTGTTTGTAAACTTGCTCCGTGTTGTCGTCACATGCTTTTAGCAGGTCGCTCTCCAGCCGAGCCAACTGCGCCTCGAGTGCATTGTTTTCTTCTTCCAGCGAAGCGATCATGGTCTGAAATCGTTGCTCACGCTCTTCCAGGTCTTGCTTGAGCGGCCTTGGCAAAATTTGTAACAGGAGTTCGTTGGTGTTTCGCTTCGGGAAGCCGCTCAGCACGCCGTGCAAGTTGATGTTGGGCGCATCGTAAGGCGAAGTCGGGTGTATTGTTTGCAACGATGACAGATACTTGTTGACGCCGTGATCGGGCAGTGCGCTCATGTTAATAATGATGGACTGAGTGAAGCTGTTTGTGGCGCTGGTCAGTTCTTTTTTCTCACCGTTCTTGCTGCGCATCCAATAGACAATGCCTGGACAGACGAGCGACTTTTCATACTCGATGCGATTGCAAATCGCGCGATCGCTGGACAGATTGCACAAGGCGCGCTCCGACAGACGCGGCACAATGTCTGTCTCGTTAATAACACTCACGCAGTATGACTGCATGGCTTTGGCCAGATTGGGCGAGGTAACGGCCGGCGTAGCGATGCCGACTGCGAACGCCGTGTAGCCCTCCTTGCGCAACTCGGACGCTAGGAGAACGGCTACACCGGCGCCCAGCGAGTGACCGGTACAAATGACAGGGAATTGTCGCGCAAACGAGTTTCCAGCAGTTCCCTCTTGCTCCAGCTTGGCGACGGTTTGCTTTGCTATGTTGCGAGCCACAGCCAACATCTGCTCGTGTACCAGACCGCTGATGTTTGCCTTTGTGACCGGATCGGCGATTGTGTACGGCGTCGGTGTGCCTAAAACGTCGATCAGTACGTCGTCGAGGGTACTGGTACCCTGCAACGACACCACATACGATGCCAGTTGCAAATCGAAGACGGTGAAGTAGGTGAGCGTGCCAATGTCGCCCTGAGCGCTGTTGAACGTTTCGACGACGCGAGAGCGTTTCGAAATTTCGGACCACCGATTGAGACAGTCTCGTTGATCATCTGCCGTGGTCGGCGGGTCGATACAGTAGGCCAAGTGCGCATAGTTGAGAAAGTAAAGCATCGGCAGACAAAACTTGTCCGGCAGACTGCGAAAAGTGTCGGGAGCGTTTTCGGTTTGCCACGTGCGACACGTAGCGCCGACAACAGCGCGGCCCAGAATGCGCGAGATGTCTGCCTTTGTCAGATTGACCGACTTCATCAGTCTGTCGAACTGGCCAATTAGCAGCCTCAATTCAGTTTGAGGCAATTTTTTCTCCTTGGTCGCTGCAGCCATCGTGATTAAATTGATGGTCTGCTTGGCCAGTGTCAGCGAAGCGATGGTACCGGCAGCCGCCGTCGGCGATACGACGTCCAAATAGGTCAACATGCTGGGCACGGCGCTCGCCAACAGATACCAGCCAGCGGCGCGACCAACAGACGTGTATTGAGCACCAATGTTCTGCTCAATGTGCTGACCCATTTTGTTGTAACGATTGGCCAAATCAATGCCGACGTCCAGCGCGCCGCTTGTAGCCGCCGTTTTGGCAGCCATGACCGCACCTTTTGCCAGCAACGTGATGGTCTGCACGCCCGTATTGTAGACATCGCGCACCAAATCTCCTGCCGCATCGCTTTCTGGGTCAGTCTCCAGCTGTTCCTCAACTTTGTCAAACGTTTCATCGGTCTCTTGCAGCACCTTGGTCGGCTGCTCCTCCAGAATAGTTTTCAACGGTTCATGTGCGTAGCGAACGTCCGCTATCAGCAATTGTTGTCTCTGCGACAGTTCGTAAGCTTCTTTGGCAGCTTCGGTCGCAATGTCATCTGTGAGCAGATACAATCCGATGGCCGCTTTTTTTGTCGTTTTGGCCAGCTTCTTGCCGATTTTTTTGGACGAGCGCTCCACATACTGTTCAATCCAGCTGGTACCTGCCGAAGGTTTTTGCAGCGATGCCTCAATGTCATTAAGCTGCTGGCACATTTTGCGCGGTGGGAGATTTTTGTCCAGCACATAGGGCTTCGGTTGCAACAAGCAGCTTTCCGTTTTCTCTGCTTCCATTTTTGCCAATTATTTTGTGCTCTTTTTCTCATGGCAACGACTGGCATAAAAAACTTTTCATTGACGTTCTGCCCACACCGGCTTCATCTGCACCAGCAGCAAATACGCCGCCACGCTATTTTCTCGCAAGTGACCCATGACATTGCACAGTGCATCTGTGTTTTCAACCTGTTCCTGCATCAACAATGCTTTTTGTTGTTTTGAAATGTTTCGCCTCTTTTTCAGCTGCTCCACCTGCTGCTGCAGGCGCAATCTCAATTGACCAATGCTCTCCGTGCTCTGGTGCATGCAGCTAAAAAAGTCCACCATCCGTTGCTCAATGTCTTGACACTCGCCAACCAAATCTATTTGATAGTACGGCTTGTCGCCTGGCGGCGATCCAGTATCGCAAAAGTGCAACATGTCCACCAATTTGCGATCCACTTTGTCACTCGCGATTTGACTTTGCAGCTTGTCTTTGTTGCGCAGTGTCACCTGCACGCACAACGCCAGATGCGGCCTTGGCGGCAGTACAATAAACGGAACCATTGGAGCAACGAAAACCGGCCGATTGACGTCGGAAGTGGCCAACGAACAGTGCAAAAACCGCTCCGAGCCGTCAATTGTGTCTTTGAACAGGATCACCGTCCAGGTCGTTTCTTGCGGCGCGTTGACGTCACCATCGGCCGGAATCACTGCGCGCTCCATTTCTGTCATTTGCTGGACAGACGGGGCATTGTACAGCGAACCAGCAATGCTGTACAATTTCTCTATTCTCCATCGGCCGGCGTTGTCCCACACAATTGTTTTTCCGGCCGACACAATAGAGTGAACCACGAATGCAAAAGCGTTGTTCAAAGAAGCACTGCGTCCAAACATAAGCTTGTGAAAAACCCGACGGAAAATTTGATTGTCGTGCCCCAGAGCAGGATCGTGTCGCGTGGCCGATTCGTTGTTGTTGCGTGGATAGTAGAGATGTTGCAGGTGCAGCAACATTTGCTCGGAGTAGTTGACAGTGTAGGGCAGGCCATGAAACCAGACTTCGAAACGCATTGTCAACAGGAACGGGAACAAATACTCCACGCTCATTTTGGATCGAAAAGAGCCGGTGGCACTGTCACATTCGGTGCCGTGACGTTTTCGGTACAAAGAAGCGATGTGCTCAGCAAACTCATTGCTGCCCCACACTTGGTACAATTTCAGATTTTCAGTCTCGGCAAACTCGCCCGCCTGGTCAATGACAAATTGTTCGCACTTTGCAGCACATTTCAGAACAACGCTCCAGAACGCGACAAGAACGGTGCTGAAAGGAAAACAGTTGTCACTGCCATTCGTGACCGAGGCCCAAGATGAATTCTGATAAGCGTCCGCAATTTGACGCGCAGTGCTGGCAACCACTGCAGCATCGATTTCGGTCATTTGTTATTCAATTTGTGATGTTTTTTTGCGAGGGTCGTCTGGCAGTTGCACAGAAAATTTTTTCTGTCCCCTTTATTTACAGGAATTTCAGCAGAGCACTGTTGTTGGCATTGCGTCGGCTGACACTTCGTCGTGATCTTTCCGCAGTGTCCTTTTTCGGTTTTGTTGCCGGTGCCACTCTTGAGCCCGACGATTGTTGTTGTCTTGCGGAGTTGCGTTGCGACCTTTGCACATCGATGTGGCCTGCCAGAGACGCACTGCGCGCAGCAGAAACTAAAGAAATAGTTTTTCCGGCCAACTTGCGTTGCGGCCCTTCCGAGTTGTCCAATTGTCCAGCGTGTCGGCTGCGCGGAGTTTTTCGCCTGCTTTTGTATCTTGTGTCGTTGTGGCCTGCGGTTGACTGATCGGCGCTTTGTGCATTTGAAGGTTTCGCTTTTTCGTGACGCCGTGTGGTCAGTGTCCTGGGCACCGTTTTGCGCGATCCGGTAGTGCTGTTTGACGAGTCGGTGCTATGTCTTGACGAAGAGGAGGCATATTTGATTTTGAATTTTGAAAAGTATTTGGTGAAAGGCGAACAGTTGAGTGGTGTCACCCCCTGCAGACAAGTTTCGCACTCTGTGCAATCTTGCAAAAGTTCGAAAAGACTGTCGTACTCGACCGGATGCACTTCATCGAGAGCAACTGTATATTTGTGGTCAAATTGATGCGCAATAATACGCTGGCACAACTGGCCGTCGCGGTTAATCAAATTAATCACAAAACTGCCTTTGTGTGTCACAGAAAAACGAATAAGAAAGTAGCCGAGCGTGTTGCGCTGTTTTTGCAAAGCCTGTGCCAACAGCGACGCCGCTTCCTCCTTGCGAATGAACCCAAAAAACCAACCCTGTTTGAAGAGGCGCAGCATATTGTCCAGAAAGCGCTGGATCGGCGACAAAGAGCCCAAATAGTGCAGCATATTGCAGAAGCGTTCAAATGTGACAAGAGGCCGCTGGCCAAACTTGTCGCACAGCATGAACTGTAAACAGTGACGATAGTCATTGCCGCGAGTCAGCTGTGCCAACTTGATTCGTGTTACGTCTTCAAAAACAGCTTCCCACTGCGAATATCTGACAGCTTTGCCTTCGTCGTTCTGCCACAGACGGCGCGCTACAGTGCGGCCCAGCACGTCGGGACACAGAAAGTCAATCACTATTGCTCCAAACTGCTCCTGTATACGGTCGAAACCGAGCCGTTGTTCTGGATCAGAGTGCCAACATCGCTGCAGCAGCTTGGACAGCGAAGCCGGCCAGCCTTGTACCAGTCGAGGTCTGCCACCGCTGACAACAAATTCCGTTATACCGGTGCGCCCCGTTCGTATGTGCCCAAACAGCTTCTGTGCCGGCGACAAAAGTTCCCACAAAATGAGCGCAAAAGAGTAGACGTCGGTGGCCGGTGAATAGCGGTAAGATTGACGACCGCGATGACTCGCTTTCAGCGCACGCAACTGCAGTATTTCGGGCGCCGAATATTTTACGTTTCCTTTGAAATGCCGCGAAACGGGACGATTGGCGACGCTGTTGCCAATATAGAGCGACAGACCAAAGTCGGCAATAACAACAGAATAGTCGTCGCGGACCAACAAGTTGGCCGGCTTCAAGTCGCGATGTATGACGTTGTTTATGTGCATCCAGTTCAGGCCAGCAATGATGTCTTTTGCAAAGCGTATGCGCTGTGTCATACTGGTAACTTTTTCCATGTTCTCTTTGAGCGAGCCACGCGCACACAATTCCGTGCACACAATCAGGTGATTGTTTGGTGTGCACGAAATGCCCATCAACTGTACAATATTGGGATGACGCAGCGTCGACATGAGTCGGAACTCCAGCAGCAGCTTTTCGCGCGCCGCTGCGGCTTTTGGCAAGGGTGTTTTGAGCACTTTTGCCGCTATCCGAAAGCCACGATAGACAGCGCTGTATACGCTGCTGTACGTTCCCTTGCCCACTTGTTTCTCTGTCAAAATTGACGTGTAGTCGAACTGCGGGAGAACGCATTCGATGCGCAAGTGTTGTAGCAGACGCTGTCCACTCTGTTTCTTGCCTGTGCCGCTCGACACTGCACTGATTTGTTGTTCGCGCAGAAAAACCTGAGCGCTTTCCAACAGGCGTTCGTCAAAATTGTCGTCTTGTTTTTGTGTAAGCCTTGTCTGCTTCTGCTGACCATTTTGAGCGCGAGCCAAAACGCGCTGCTGCCTTGTGCCGCGTTCGTTGACAGAGTTTGCGTCGTAAACCGAGTTGGACTCGTCGGTTGCCGCAGCGGCGCTGCCCGTAAAAGATTGATAGTCGTTGTCCAGCAAATCTCTGGCATCCAAAGAGCCTTCGTCGGACGAGTCAAACTGATTTTTGGCACGCCGAGCGGCCGCGGCATCGCAATTCTGCTCAAATTGTAGGTAGATGTTCATGTTGCCGTGCAAGCGGTGGCTGACGTCCGCCAGCGTTTTGAACAGTTCTGTCGTCTGCAACGTGATACAGTCTACCGCACGCACACTGCGGCTGGCGTTCAAAAAAATGGCCAACACATGCTCACAAGCATCGTTCAGCTGCTGTATTTTGCGTCTATCAGCAAACAGAGTGCGCAACAGCTGCAGAATGCGTCCGTACAGACCAAGCGCTCCCAACACACGAACATTGGTTCTATTGTTTGCTGTTAAATTGCGCAGCGCGCCAAGCGCCGAACTGCAAATTTTTGGTTGATTTTGGTGCAGCGAATGTTCTGCAATGGCGACAAACGACCGCAGGCGAACCGCGCCGCTGACGCTCCCAATCAACTCCTTCAAGGCGTCACAATGACACATGTTGCAAAGAATGCTTGTCGCTAAGTAGCGGACGTCCGCACAGCGCTGAATCCAAAGCTTTGTCTCTGCACAGTTTTTGACACAGCTGTTACAGTGGCGCGCATTGGATGCGTGCTGACCGACGTTTTTGTCGAAACACATGCACCGTGGTGCCATAGCTATTGAAAACAGCAAAATCATAAATCCGTTCTGAAAGAACTCTTTGCGTGCAACTGTGCAATTGCTCATTGCAAAAAGCAGCTTCAGAATGGCAAGCGTCAGGGTTCGACGTTCATCTTCGTTTTGAAATTCCACATAGTCTGCACTTTGGTTTTTGATCGCGGTCTGCTGGTCAAAGGCGGCGTCAAAAGCATTGTAGGGACTGTCGACTGTCCACACGTTTCTGGACTTGCTGGTAAAAGTCATCGACAAAAGAACCTCCCTCAGAATTTGCAGCGCGCTGTAGTGCTTACATATGCGCTCGACAGTTTGATTGTATTTGGAAGTGGGTCGCGCACCAGAGCCGCCGTTCACTTTACCGCACTCTGTTGACAAATAGCCTATAATTCGGAACCAATTGTCGCTTTTTTTAGCTTCGAGCGGAGCGTTGCGACGTCCGTACAGGTCCAAGTGTCGCAAACAGTCCTGCAGACTTCGGCAAGCCATCTTTTTTCTTCGTATCGTTTTTTGACAGACAAACTCGCTGTTTTTCGTGTTACGACTGCCAACAAATTGTATGCGTGGATGTCAGATCGCCGTTTGTTTTGTTTGCATTTTATTCGCAGGGTTCAAAAAAAAGCAAACGGTTGCGCTAACAATGCGCACAGAACGATTACTTTCAATCTGTCGATGAATGAACGTGTCGACTTCAACCAGAGGCCAGCTTTCTCGACAGACAAATAGCGTGCAGATGGACCGTTTCATCTACACTGTCGGGCTGCAGTTGGCGACTCAAAAAAGCGGTTTGCCGCTCGGAGGCATTGCGCTCAAAAAATTGTACAGCCGCTTCAATAGAACGACAAACATCGTCTGTATCCGCTTCACTTTGTTGTGATCTGTACTGCTTGTGTCGGCGCGTTCTCTGTCTGCTGTGTTCAAAGGGCCCTTTTTGTGTCTCGTGACGCAATAAGCTGACGCAGTCTGCAATGGAGTCGCAGCTTTTAACAATGCGCAGCAGGTTCGTGATGGTCGTTCCATCACACCGCAGTGACGATTGCACAAAATCACTGCCGCACAGTACACACCACAACACAAACTGTCGCCTTGCTACGCAAAAGTGCGACATCAACGTGTCGGTGCGCACAATTTTTGGTGTGAAAGACGGCTGCACAGTGCCGCCTAGCAAAGACAGAGATTTGCCAATATCGCCAATGTTTGGCCAGTCTACAACTATATTTGGTGCTCCAAACGTCAGCGCGTCAATATCGTCACTGAAAACGTAGCCAGCGAATTGATCACGGCAAAGTTTTGCGCATGTGGCTTCGGCTTCGTGTTCGGCAACCAGCACCTTGGCGCCACAAACACCTCGCAAAAACTTGACGACAGTCTGCAAAAAGCTGTCAGTTATTCTGTACCTGAGCCTTTGCCTGTCTTTTCTTTCCAGCGATGAGGCCATCTTCGAGTTGTGTTGTGGAGTGCCGAAACTGCGTACTGTTGTGTGTTGTGCGGCATGTTCTATGTCGTTTAGAAGGCCGACTGAAGAAAAGTCGCACAGGTGTGTGTCGTTGTGCGTTTTTCGACGTTTTTGTTGCTGTTCTGCATGCTCGTAGCAAGCCGATCGCTTGCTGCTGCGCGTGTGGCGCTTAACGTGGAAAAACTGCATCGCAAAGCGCACAAGCACGTTTGCCTCCTTTGCATTGTCGCGGCAGGCCGCCAGCGGAGGAAACTGACCAATACCATCATCGGAAGACATATTGGCCGACGCGCTTGCGAACAACTTTTGGACATCCGCAGTCCACAGCAGATTGCTGTGACTGTCGTCGTTGTGCGTATCGTAAACATCTCTCAATGCAGCTGGCACACAACAGCAGTAAAAGAGCAACAGTTTTTGGCGCTCGCTGTAGCAATCCAGCTGACGCATTTTGGTCCGCTCTCCCGCGCCATGGCCGCCTATTGCGCGCTTTGAACTATCCTGCGAAGGTTCTGTTGCTGCGCTTTGCAACCACTGCTTGCTTGCGCTGCTGCAAAGCCATTCGCTGTAGTCTATGGTGCGCCATATATGATGATGCCTGTGCGCAAATATCTCGCGATTGCGCCAGAAAGCGCCAGCCAATTTCTCCCATTTGCTGAACGTTTGTGTACAACTTTCTCGGACACAAGCAGGAAACAAAAAGTAAGGTTTTTGTACATCGGAACTGGGTGCAGATGCGCTGGTACTTGCTTGGTTGCTGCTGTGGTGACTGTCGTGAACAATGCAGCAGACCAAAAACGCCGCGTTGCACTGTGACCAACAAGCTTCTATGGAATCTGCTCGGTTCTGAAACGTATCAAGAATGCGATTTGCCTGCCTGGAATTGACGTGCACACACACCAGAAACGGTCTGACGACGTAGTCACTGTGGTCACAAGCGGCGCGTTTATCGGCCAACTGCTCAGCGGACAGAATCATTGCGTCGATGAGCGCTGAGACGACAGCTTTGAGCGTTAAGACACCGCCGCAGTCGTCACAGCCGTCATTGAGCCAGTCAAGTTCTACCAAAAACGACGTTTGTACGCTTGCTCTGAGCCTGGCAAACACAGATATCAGAAATTGCGCCTGCCAGATGTTAAGCTTGGCGAGAAAGGTGTTGCGTGCAGCCGATGCAAACAGTGCTTCCGGCATTTCCGTGCCCAACGACCACTCGAACAAGTTTTGCAACAGTCTGTAAAGGGCATCGACGCAAGGCGAATGCGTGATCTCACCGTGTGCCTTTGACGAGTGGCAGTTTTCGTCGCTGTGCGCAGGCACCGCCTGCAAAAAAGCGAGCGCCAAGCACAAAAATTGATACCAGCGCAGAACGTAAATGCGATGTACCAGGAGGGCGCGACGATCGTTCAGCAACTTTGCCTGCGTTGCTATTTTGTGCTGTTTGCGCTCCATCAACTCGCCGGCTTTAACATTGGGTGCGGCACCGTCTATCACGAAAAACATTTGACGAATACGCAGGCTGGTATGGCAAAAAAGACAAAAAGTGTACAGACTGCGCAGCAGATGTCTCTCGCTGCCAGTTTCGCACAGCGTCAATTGTTTTGTTATTGTGGCCAAAGCTTGCTCATCGTGCAGTTGAGACGTGAGTAGACAAAAGTGCTCCTGCAGCTGTTCAGAACACTCTGTTTCGGTGTGCAGAAACTTGTAAAAATAATTATTGGCATCGATCGCTACGCTGGCGCCGCTGAACGCATTTTGAGGAACATTTGATAGCAAACGGTGCTCACGACTGCTGCGCTGACGCAGAAAAGACATGAATTGACGAATACCCATCGAAGCTATCGCGAGTCTTAAGCGCAGAGCGTTGCGATTGTTTTGCATTCACACCAAGAGTGGCATGCAATTTTTTCATGCCTCTGTGGCTCAGGTAAATACGTTATTTTGTCTGCAAAGGTCAAAATGTCGTCAAACAGTCAAAAACAAACAGTTCGCGCGCGCAAAAGTGTTTCTGGTAAGCGAGCAGGACCGCCACTGGCCAAACAACGGTCGACACAATCGAGCAAAAAAGATACGAGCCGCCAGTTGTCAAGTGCAACTAAGAAAGCCGGCACTGCACCGAAAGTCGGCACAAAGCGCGGACGCGAATCTGCGACGGGCGTCAATAACAAAAAACAAAAAGTGACACAGCCGACGGCTGACACGTGTTGCAGCGAGGAGGAACTGTCGAGCGACGGCAGTGACGACGGTGCCGATTTGGTTGGATTTATTTGCGACGACGACGAAACAGATCTGAGCGCGGAACAGTACCAACGAGAAATGGCAGAAATCAAAGGAATGTTCCGATCGCGACTCGGCTCGAAACAAAAATAAAATTACATTTTTGTGTGCTGTTTTCGAAGCGTGGTAATTTTGAAAACACGCGTCGGCAAGCGACAGCGCCGACGAAAATAATGTCGCAATCAAAAAACGAGGTTCCTGCCACGGACAATAATATCAGTTCTGAAAGTTGTGCCGCGGTCGAAAACGTGCAGACCATGGAATATCCCAAAAAGCCGATTGGCTCGTTTTTGTTGTTCAAAGCCGACGTCGTTGGCGATCGCTGGCAACAAATGAGCGAAGAGCAAAAAAAGCCATTTGTGGAGGCTTACGAAAAAGCGAAAGTCGACGGCGCCAAAAAACCGGCGAGTGCTTACTTTCGGTTTGTACAATCGTTGCAGCTGTCGCAAAAATGGCGGAATCTTCCACCAATCACGAAAGCTGACTATGAACAGCGCTACAGATTGAGTGCCCAGCGTTACAAAGATGATATGAAAAAGTACAACGCCATTTATAGAGAACGTGCTTTGGCCGCGCCAGATGCGCCAAAAAAACCGACGCCGCCATTTTTTGCTTTCAGTGCGCACGCCCGTCAAAACACAGATCTCTTTCCAAGCCTGATAGAAAAAAGTCAACAGGAGCAAAACAAACTGCTTGGAGATATATGGCGCAGTATGAGCGCAGAAGACAAAAGACGCTTTGTTGCCGAGAACAGTCGTCAACGTGAACAGTATCCGCAACTGCTGTCCGAGTATGAAAAACGATGGGGCGCAGTGCCTTTTGTCAAAGCGGTCAAAAAAGCTGCAAGGCAAGTGGCCGACAAGCAGCAAAAAGGACCGTCCGCTGCGAAACGCAAGCGAAGCGCTGCTGATCTGCGAATAGAACGGGAAATTGCCAAGCAACGTAAGCTTCAAATCAAAGCCAAAAAGGCTGAATTACAAAGGCTGAAATCTGAAAAAAACGAAGCCAGTGGTAAAGCGTTCTATGTGCGACATATGCTGTTGTCGGAACTGAAAAAAATTACCGACAAAGTGGAGCGCGCAGATGACGTTTGCAAGTTGACGGCACGCTTTGACAGTGTGGAGGCCGTTCAAAGATACAGCAGCCGTTGGAGCGAAAACTCTGCAAGAACGAAACAAAATTGGATCAGTCGATGCTTGTCGTTGCACAACAGGGTTTCTTCGCCCACGCTTGAAGTCGATAACGACAGCGAGGCTGCCGATGCGATCGACTTTGCTTCGTTGGAAGATGGTTGTCTTGATAAATGCAATGGCGACAATTTAGAAGACGAAGCACTCCTATTTGGCGACGAAAGTGACGACGACATTTCAAATTACGGCGATGACGGCGATTCGTTTGTATGTGGTGACGATGAGGTGGAGTACATCGATTGAACTTGGCAAAAAAGAAGCGATTTCACAACCAGTGCAAAAAACGATATATTTGAGAGTAGCCGCAGGTTTATTCATGCAGGATGCAACGCGACTGCCCATAGATGAATTCAGACAAAGCGTTCATACAATAAAATGAATACACATTGTCGTTATGTTGTCTTCGCTGCCGCATCGGTAGGCAAATTTGCGAGCACCATTTGCGACGGCCAAACATTGAGTCTTCAAGATGCTTCTTGATGGATGTTGGCTGTCGTCGGATCTGTTTGTGGTCGATGCGCCGCCGCTTTGACACTCGTTCACTATGCGCTCTATTTCGCAGCACAGTTCGCTGCACGTGTTTGACTCAAATGCACCGTCGCAAGCCAGCAAAACCGTTGAGTTGCTTTTTTTGTTCACTTGAAAAGGTCCGTAGACGTCGGGCGTTTCCACGATGCACGGTCGCAAAAATTTGTCACCAAAAGATCTCGAGACCGATATGCAGCCGTTGACTCGATGAATCGGTGTGCCAAGCGGACCCACGTACCGACTCACAACAAAGCCGCCCGCTTTAGCGATCCGTTCTCGCTCTTGTGGCAGATTGGGACTGTGGTCCACTGTCACCTGTTTGCCTGTTGCCGTTGCAGTTTGCAGTTGGTCGAAAACGATTGCGCGCGAATCGCCGCAATTTGCAATGTAAAACAATTTGCTTTTACAAAAGTACAACAGGAGACAGCAGGTCGATCCAGAGTCGTCGGCGTTCGTTTGTTTTTCAAAATCGGCTTGACAGATACGGAAAGCTTCCTGCAGGGCTGAAACTATCCTGTTTTTGTCGGTCTGTGCGTCCAAACTGCCAACTTGAGCAGCAACAAATCTGGCGAGATTTCTCGAAAGGAATCGCGCACAAACAGATCCGCCATGTCCATCGCAAACTGCAAAAATACGCAATTTTGTACTGCCGTCTCGAGCGTGCACTACCGCATTGATATGTTGATCTTCCATTGAGTTTCTACGGCCGCACATTTCCGAACATGCGCACAACACGTCAGCGTCGTCGGCCAACAGCGTAAGCTGTCCGTCTGAAGCGTCAGCAAAACTGTCGTGCGCCGGTGACGTTGCGTCCATTTCCGGCAGTTTTCGCTTACGTGACATATTGTTTTGCGTTGCAACGCGACGAACGCCAGTATTCTGTTCTGTCAAATGGTTTTATTTTTATTTGGAACCGAAGTCAACCGTCAATTTATGTGCGTTTTTCGGTGCTTCCGAACACTGAAAAACGGCGCAATTGGCGCACAGCGCACGGCAATTGTCGGGCACATTTTTCATGGAAAAAAAACACATGGTCGTCAGTTTTGGCTTCGCAGCTGGCCAAACATTTTCGGCACGAGTCGCACCGGATTGATAAGTTGCTGTGCCGAGCAATTTCGTACAGATTGGTGTGCGCCGCTTCGATTGGATTTGTCGCATTCTGCTGGCGGCAGTGTGCTGAGTCCAATCGGAAGCGGTGCGTAGGCATGCTCCTGAGTACTGTGTCAGTCAAATTGATCAGTGCGCTTCGATCGTGCTCTTTGCATTTGGCTGCAAAGTTTTGAAAGCGTTTGTTTTTGAATTTGTACAGCAATTTGACACAATTGGAATCGACGCCATTTTTTTCGCATGTGCCGCTGCTGTCGCACGTGTCGGCCAAACTTGACTGAGTAGCTTTCGCCAACCATTTCTCTGCCAGCCGTATAGCGACGGGGCTGACGCTACCTTTTCGCTTGCTGCGACAAAGTTTGCTCAGCTTTTTTTGCAGTTCGAACGTCGACCTCGCGCTGGTCTCGAACGCATAATGACGCAAGCAGTAGTCGTTCCAATCTGCCTGTTGAATACACTCCAGTGCAATTAAATCGTCGCTCTGCTGCGCTTCTCGCTTGCGAACAAATGTCTTCTGTTTTTTGCGCAAGTTCTTGAATGCTTGTTCAGCGCGCTCTTCTGGCATAGATTGGCGCGCTTCTTTTTCGGTGCGTGTCAATTTGCGTTTGAGACGATTTTTCTCGGTCGGATTGTCTTTGCCGGCCACCCACAAATCCTTCATCAAACGTCTGTCGTTGTTTGACACGCGTGTCGTACCTTTAACAGCATTGTTGGTACCGCTCATTGTAAATGATTGCTGTTTGGCGACCAAACTGACTCGACGAACATTTTGCACCTTGTCTTTTTTATTTTCATGCAACCGGCGTTCCAGATGCCGCTGCTGCCGAAGCCGATTCTGCTGACGCCGTAAAAGGGCTGCCTGTGTTCGGAGCATCGCCAGCAAAGCCACCGCCTTGCGGAAAGCGTCCGCCATCGGCAAGCACAGAGTCCAGCAATGGGTGTGGTCGATAGTCGTAATATTCGCGCGGCTCGATCGGATTGATGCAGAACAGCTGGTTTTTGTCGCTGGCACGAGTCGGAATTCTGGCACGACGCTCGCAATTGATGCCTTCCGTGTACAGTGGCGGCTTCTCCAGCGGAATTTGAAACGACAAGCCGGACGGGCGATCCCGAGCCATTTTCATCAAGTCTGTCGTCTTTGGAAGGTGTTTCTGAATGTCGGCAATCGATGCGCCAACCTGAAACTTGCGCAACTTTTCGTCACCCGACTTGGCGGTTGGCAGCATTTTGTGCGGATCACGAATTGCACCTCTGTTCAATAGTGCAATCCCGTTCGGTCGGGCGCGTGCATAGATTTCGCTTGCCGAGTCTCCTTGTGCCTGCGTTGCAACAGTGTACAGATTGTCATTTTTTTTGCTGGCACACGGATCCGACTCCAGATTGTTGTATGCCTGGGCGTCGTACATCGGGTTGCTTTTTTCGTAAGGATACGGTTGCTCTGTGTACTTGCCGTGCTCGCACACATCCATGGCTGGCAATTTTGCAAACTCCCGCTGCCACCACGGCACCGTGTCGTCTGCCAAGTCCTTTGCGGTTGGCGGCTCTTCTGGCACGGCTTCGGCCTCGACGCTCACCGGTTCAGTGTTTTTCACTTGAATTCCGGGCACTGCTTTCAGAGGACGCTGTGCGTCACCATTGTCCGCAACCACAGTGGCCGCTTTGGTGACAGTGGCTGCGCCGATTGGCTGCTTTTCTCCGTTCGACGAACCGTTCTTTTTCTGCTGTTCTGCTGTTTTCGAGTCCACGGGAGCCGGCTCAGCGTTGCCGCCTGCCTTCTTTTGCTGCGTTTTCTGCTCAGCTTTGTCTGCTGAGCCATCGCTGTTCATAAATAGCTGTACGGCTAGGAAACCGAGCAATACGACAAAGGCCACGACGCCAACAATGGCCAATGGCGTCATATAACCGCCTTTTCCGTAACTTTTTGCTTCTTCGACTGAGGCCTTTTCCGACTCGACTCGCTCCGTCAGACTTTGCGTTGGGGTTTCAGTTGACATACTATTGTTTTTGGATTTTCCTTTTGGCAGACACAAAAAGCAATCAGAGTGACTTTTACTTCACTCTCGACAGTGTACCAAAAAAAAAAAACAAACACAATAAACTTATCGCACGTCGACGCCGTCGCCGAAAAAGCCAAGCAAATTTGTTGCAGGTCAGCCTATATGTCAGATTGTTGTCAACTATCGGCAGGCTGCTATTATTGGTCTCGACTGTTTTTAGCTACAGATATAAGAAGATGAGCAAGTGCATATTGTGCACAGAAAACGTCCTTGACAGCGGTCCAGACACCATTGATATACTCTCCTTTGACATAGGAACTGTCAATATGGGCATTGCCCGCGTACGCTACAATTATAAATTGCAAAAAGTTTGCATTCTCAATGCCATGCTGTTGAGCATATTCAACCCGTGGCAAATGCTAAACAGCAACGACACAGAAGATGCTCGCAGTGAAAAGATACGTTTTCCGGTGGAGGCCTATTATGCTGTCGGTTGTCGACCGGACGACAGTCAACGAAGCCTTCGGAACGAGGCCTTTTCAAAGCAACAGAAATTGTGTCGGAAAAGAGCGCGTGTCGTCGAAAAAACTGAACACGCTCTGCAGTTTGCAACTGGACGCCATCCGGCACGTACAGTCAAGCGACGTCGCACCAAAATTGAGCAAGCATCGACCACAAAAAGCTTGGAAAAAAGTTGGTCTCTGGTGGCAGCGCAGCTGGTGCTTTCGTTGAATACGCATGCTTGGCTCTCCAATGTACAGGCTCTGGATTTTATTCTCGTTGAACAGCAGGATCGATCTGGTGTCGGTGCTCGAGCCATTTTTCTTGCTCTGATTGCTTTCTATGAAACGAAACGAACAGCCGTAGAAGTAGAGCCGCCAACTGACGAAGGTGTCAACAACACGGAAAGTCTGCTGCATCTGAGGCCGTTCGTCAAAATCTGCTCGTCGTCAAACAAACTGGCAAACGTCACGACGGAAGCATTGCGCACCCGATGGCGCATGGAGCGACCACAGACGCAGGCACACAAAATGAGCGAAATTAAGGTTCGCGCTCTCTTGAAAAAGCATTTGCATCCGCCAGCCGCAGAAACTGCAAACAGCGATACCTATAGCAAGCGCAAAATCAGCAGTGTGGATGAGATCACTGCTTTTTTCTGCGCCGACACAATAAAAGCGGCGCGACAGCAGAGCGGCCAGCCACTGCCGCCAAAGTGCGACGAACAAATTGTCCGTCAACTGGCGGCACAGCCGGTCAACGCGTACGCGAAATGGATTGTAAATCAGAACAGAGAGAAGAACAACGTGACAGACGCCTTGCTGCAAGCCTTTGCGTGGATCGAACAGGCAGAGTTGCCAGCCGAACCTTAAAGTCGTGTGAAAGCAAATAAATCAACAAACCTGTCTGAACACAGTCGACGGTTGCCACTTAGCAATGTATCGACTCAATACGGGCAAAATGAAAGAGTCAAAACTACAAATCACTATAATGGAGCGACAAATATCAAGTCTATGAACATTGAACGATTTCTGCAACCGCTTTCGAGCAGTTGTCGCGACATGGTTTTTCACACATTTGTACAATGGTTCATTGTTTTTCTTGCATAATGTCGATCTTTTAGACGTGCGCACGCAGCGTGGCCAATAATTGAAAGCAAGTCCTCGAAGTTTTGCCATACGGAATCCAACCTGCGGATTTGTTGTTGTAGTATCGTCGAAAGACGTGAATCGCCGTACGTCGTTCGTTAGCCCACTGTAGAACGTAAGGGCATTGAAGCTGGCGAAAAAAGACAAATTCATCTTCTGGTTCGCAAATGGCCAGCATCAAATCTGCACATGAGTGCATCACTGTGCTTCCAGTGACGGTATTTTTCTCCTCCGACTGGGAACATTCACAAGGTTGGCTGACACCGACTTCGTCTCGGTCTTCACAAGAAACCAAACCTGGCAAAGAATCAGACTCGTTACTGGCGTCGCTGACTGCTTCCCCGGACGTTTCTTCTTCTGTCTCTGCTTCGTTGTTTTCTTCACGTGTATTCTCTTCGTCAACAATGTCGCTGCATTCCTCTGAGGAAGAATCGCTCTCGTCTTCTGTAAAGGCGTGCACTGTACAAACATTGCACTCTCCATTCTTGCTAAGTTGCTTTGCATTGTCGACAACAACGTCGTGTTCGTCCACGATAAAGTTGTAATTGTAAGTTCCTGGTTGCAACTTTGCCAGGCAAACAAACGCGTTGCCTTTTTTTGTCATGTTGAGTGCAGTCGACAGCCGCCACTGATTAAAATCGCCGGCAACTTTTACACTTTTGGCGGACAGCGATCCCAAGTGAAACAAATATTGACCTGTCGGACCATTGCTCGAAGCGTCGTCGCGCGACGGTTCGTCGTACGACCCTGAACTTTCGCTTTCTGACAAATCCACACTATTGTGCACAGAGTCGCACGATGTGGTCCGAGGTTGACTGTCTTCGCTTTCGCAATACTTTTGGTCATCATTGGCTGCAGTGTCACTACCCTCTTCAGATGAGTCGGTAGCGTGTTCGTACGAGTAGCTACTGCAGGAGTAACTATCACTGTCGCTTTCCGAGTCAGATTCGGTCGTTGTTGTCGAGGACGAGTCGTCATCGTCCGAGAGCAGATTTTCCAATTCATCGTCCACAGTCGTCTCATCGTCTGCATGATCACCGACCTCGTCTCCGATGCATGCCAGGCCAAGTTTTGCATCGCTGATTTGTTTTCGAAAAGCTTTGCGTTCAGCTTTTTTGTGCTTTTCAACCGTGGCAAGTCGCTCGGCACGCAGCTGTTCAACGCGTTGTTCGATGCTTTCTCTGCTCAGTGAGTTTTCAGTGTGGCACTTGGAAACTTTGCTCACCAACTCTGCGAGAAACGGATCGGCTTTTCTGCCCAGCAACGACGTCGTTGTTTTGGCGAGTGAGTTCGGACTGAACGACACTCCGATTGCTTTCGGGGCAGCAACGTACTTGCTGAGTGCAGACGATGGCATTTGCGGCGGCGTTGGGATATCTGCCGGTTCTGAAACTTCCATTTCTAAGTTGCCGTGCGGACACGGATGACTGTACGTCACTTGCCAGTGAGGCCTGTTGCGCATTTTGTAGGTGTACTTTCGACAAACGTCGTTGCTCCAGTCGTGCACCATGGTGTTCTCGACGCCCGAATGTGACGACGACTTCGATGCACTGCACATTTCGTTGTCAGCGTCATCTGGATGCAGTATCTGACTGCGCAATTGATTGTCGTCGAAGGTTATTGCAGAGCGGAGAAAGTTTGCTGTCTTTTCTTCCGAAAGCTGGCTAGCCAGCGGCTGTTTTGACGGATCGGCATTGTCACCATCGGGCAATGTGTGCATAAACTTACCGTCGCCATTGAGCACGGTGATTCGACATGCCAGCTGGCTCGCCTCGCGCAGCAAGTTGCTTTGGACCTGCTGAGGCGACGCACCTTTGCACAGATGCTTCGAAGGCGCAATGATAGTCTGGACACGGCCAAGCTTCTGTGTGTCAGGCGTTTTTTTGGGCTCTGCACTGCTGCTTGCAACGTATTCGCTGTGCTGCACTTGAGTTACGGACAACATGATGTGCGACTTATGTTTGACAAATGTTTCTCAGAGATTTTGGTGCGGACGAGTTTAGTTTTGTACTAACTGTGACATTTTATTTTCGACATTAATGCGACTTTTGTCTACAAAAGAATGTTTTGTCTTTGTGCCAGCCGTTTTCACAAACTTTAAATAAAGAGTCACACTCTGTCTATTTGCCATAACCCACAGCAGAAAAGTCTCTCTGTGTTGCACTGCGCCATTGTTTTGTGTTTTCTACAGCACATTGGGCCAGTAAGCGCTGCAGAGTAGTTCGATTCGGGTTTTCTCGAATGCGATCCAGCGATTGCCAGACATTCGCCGCTATCTGATCACAAAACAAAATGCTGATATGAGAAGGGCTCAGTTGTTTGATCACTTCGGTGTGCAACTCGATCAGCCGCGGAAATCCTATCTTGTATAAAACAATAGCCACTAGCACCGCGTTGTTTGCGACACAACAGGTATTGTAGATAGGCATGTACAGATGCTGAATGCACTTTGGAGGTGTTTTTATCATAAAACACTTGCAAGTATGCACTGGCGATGTTTCGATAGGCAAAAGGTGGTGCGGGACATTGCGCAAAAATTTTTGCATACAGCCCCATACGCAAGGCCCCCAAAAATCCAGTGATTGAGCAGTTTCAGACTCGGTCATCGTTTGCGGGACTTTTTGTTCAAAATTTACGTAAAAGTGCATCGCAAAAAATCCTGACGTCCATAGCTATGGAAGTTTATTGTTCGATGACCATTCAAATAAAAAGCGCGGGGCAATTTTTTATCTAGTATATCTACATGCCAGAAACAAAATGTCATATTGCAGCGATCGCTTGAAATTGAAAAATGTGGACGTCTGCCACGACGCTCGGTTAAAACACTTGGCAATGTCTGGGATTGCACGAATGTGCAATACGAGAGAGAGCAGCACCCCTAGCAACGGCACGTTGACTGTTAACGGCGGGGTCGGCGTGCAAAAACGACTGAATGTTGGCGGCGAACTGAAAACGCACTCTGACGCGGAGAGCATTTCCACGCACACTGGCGCCCTGCAGTCGGCTGGCGGGCTGGGTGTTGCCAAAAGCGCCACTGTTGGCGGCTCTCTGCACGTGCAATCCGCCGAAGACAGCACTGGTCCCGCCAGCGGTGCCGCCATTGTCGACGGTGGCTTGGGTGTTGCACAAGACGTGCACGCCGGTCAAGATATAGATGCCGTAAGAAATCTACATGCAGGCAATCGAGTTTTGCAAGATGCGCACATGTTGATGCCGCCAGGTGCTGTCATGCCGTATGCCGGCGACAGTGCTCCAGGCGGTTATTTGCTGTGTGACGGATCAACCGTAGCCAGAAGTCAATATCCTTTGCTTTTCAGCGTCGTGGGTACTACTTGGGGCAATGGCGATGGACTGACGACATTCAACTTGCCCGATCTCAGAGACCGCAGTGTTTTGGGCGTTTCCGGCACAAATAGTATCGGATCGATCGGAGGATCGGCGACGCACACCATGACTGTTGACCAAATGCCACAACATAGTCACACCGGAACAACTGACACTGCAGGCGCGCATGTACATAGCGTTGCAGATCCAGGACACACTCACGCGTTATATATTAGCAGAGATGACAACAATGGATCAAACGACAATGGCCAGGCGCCAGCTGGCGATGCTTACCTCAATGCAGACACAAAGCTGGGCGCAAGCAGTTTGCCGTCGACTACAGGCATCTCCGTAAACTCGGCCGGCGCCCATGCACATTCGTTCACAACCAACACAACCGGATCAGGCGAATCATTTTCATTGCAAAGTCCTTTTCTGGCTTTGAATTTTATTATCAAATACTGAATGAACGTACAAAGTCCGCATGACACTTTTTATCGCTTTACGCGCGACGTAGGTTTGCAAACTGCGGATTCTTGACAAAAAAGTCCTCAATCGCATGTTCCCACTCTTCTTCCGTGATGCGCAGCTGCATGATTTGTGGGCCAAAAACTCCTTTTCGAGTCGAATAAGCGTTAAAAAGAGTTTTCTGCTCCAGCCCGGTCAGCACGTGGCGATGAAGCATATCGATCGAAGCTGACAAAACACAGCCGACTGGATCGATTTGGAGACGACCCTCACAGATTTTGCGCATCAACGTTTTGTAATGATCGTAGAACTTGGGATATTTGCGCATCATACTTTCGTACCAAGCAACCCACTCCGGCATCGTCTCGTCGGAAGATCGCTTTTCGACTGCACCAAACTGGTACGTCTCTGTGATGAGGTCGAAAAGACACTTTGCGAATGTACTGTTGTTGTCATACGTTCTTTTTTGATATGTCATGTTCTTTTTCTTCTCCCCGGGCATCAGGTCTCTGGTTGTCACGTTGCGCCGAAAAAGTATGTCAAACATCTCTGGAAACTTAGCCACAAACAGCGGATACATTGCTTCCAATTCGCTTCTCGAATTTTTGCGCTTGCCTGCAACAATGCTCTTCAAACATTGAAAGTAATTTTGTCGATTGTCGTACAGCTGGACCATATCTCTTCACTTGTCAAAAAGCTTTGTGTGCCTTTTTTTTGCATCCAGCAGCAAGTTGTCTCATTTTATTTTTTTTTCTTTCTGCACGACATGTCAACAACTGCATCTTTTTCAAACTTTGTCTGTTGAGAACTGAACTTGCCCAGACACGACAGACTGAATGTCTTCAGGAGTTTCGGCAAAATCGTCCTCAATTTTGTCTATGCTCACGGGCAGCGAACCAAGAGGAGCGTTGGCGAACGATCTCGATTCATCACGTCTTGATTTTTTCTTCTTGCGGCGCGGTCTTTTCTTTTTGTTGTTGTGCTGAACACCGACAGGTCTGCCGCCAGCGCCGATGCTGCGGGCAGACGATCCGACTGACGCAAAATTGTTGTCTGGATTGATGATTTCGCGCTCGCAAAAATCGTTTCGCGGGCGCTCAGTGAGTCCGTGCGCGTGTTCGAATGTTTGGAAGGGCGGTGCACTCTGCCGCCTCTTCGCATTCTTCTCGGCAGAAACATTACGCGACGAATTTGTGCCAGCCATTTTGCTTGTGCGGCGACGCAATTGATTGTTGTTTGTACAATAATCTATCAGGTCACGATTGCTGTGGAAGTGTGCTGTACGATCGCGAGCCGGATAAAAATGGTTTTTTTGCGCTTGAAACGCAGCTATCGATTTTCGTATCCGCTCGTTCGTGTCTACATAAACTTCTTCCGACTGCTTCATCCCGTCCGAGTTGCCCGAATTGTTGCAATCTTTGGCAGCTGGCGCAGCATCTATGGCCGTACTAACGCCGCTGTTCTGTATCATTTTAGCTTCTCCAGAGTGACTACCGCGTCGATTGTCTTCGTCGCCGCTTTCTTGAGCCTCTCGCTCAGCATTTTGCAGCCAGCGTTGACGCAGATCTTTGTCCACTTTTTTTGGAATCACCGGCGCCTTCTCTGTGTAGCGATCATAGTCTTCGCTTATAGATTCCATAAATTGTCGGTAGGCACGGTGCTCTGTTGCCGGATTGTTCAATTCGTTGCCAACACGTTTCACCAGGCGGCCATAATCTATGAACGATGCATGGTGGTGCCTTGCTTTGTCTTTGAATCCAAATACATTTTCGCTCAAATTATGCAGCAGAGTGGTCAATGCCATCAACAAGCCTACCACAACCCAGACCCAACTAACTTCGCCACACAAAACATCATCGCTCCACTGAGTGAATGCCGCTGTGCTCGATATCACACCTAATGTGGTTGCCGGAATGGTTATGTAATAGTGCAGTCGAGTGTAGTATCGAACAGCTTCTTCGTGCATGTTCATGCGGGATATGCATCGTTCCAAAAAGCCGGCCACGTAGTTGATTTGTATCGGCTGCCACTCCTCGGCATTGGAGTGAGCCTCCGACTGCATCATGAGTCGTTCGTTTCTTTCTTGTTCCATTGTCACCACGACATGTTTTGTCGCCTCGACCTCACGCAACACCCGTTTCAATTGATCATGCACTTCGCCAAAAAGTTGGCGTTGCTCTTGCCGTTCGGCCAGCTTAGCTTCCGCTTCAGCATTGTCTATCAATTTTGCCATGGCTTGACTTTGCACGCTCAAATGATGCATCAGCTGATCAGTCGGTTTTTCAAGCAGTACGGCAGTGCTAGCCGGCTTGACTGCAGCTGTCTGTTCTTCGCCCAGCAAAGATTGCAAGCGTTCCGTTTTGGAAGAGAGACCGACTGTTGCGTTATCATTGGTCAAATTCATTTTTTCGGTCATTGTTTTGGACGCCTGGTGAAAACGGTTGCAGAGCGCCACGACAGCGACGCAGAAAGGCACGCAATTTTCACATTGTCCTTTTTTTTTATTCGCATTCACCGTGGCAAATATTTGTCCAACATGTTTTGCACATAATCATCGCTTTGTGCGTTTGCCAATTGCGCAAAAGCAGTCAAATGCTCAGCTGTACTGGTATTGTTGTCGCAGACAGTGTCGCGCCAGTAAAGATTGTTACTGTGATCGCTTAGTTCGTTCAATGCAGAATACTTATTTACGCCTTGTCTGTCGTGCAAATTGGCTGCGTAACGTTTGCTAACATTGACAGGAACAAGCAGATAATTGCTGTGGCGTTTTGTCTTTTCGATGATCATCTGGCAGGGCTTGCTTCCGCTGACTTTTTGTGCGCCGTAGTTGTCTACACACTGAGAGTCGCATGGACACATACATTCTTCCGGCGGCGGTGTTTTCGTGTCGCCAGGATAGAAGCCACGCCAGCCACTTTTGTCTTTTGTGGAGTAGTTGCAAGTGTCGCAAGCGTCAAACTCACAGCAACAGTCTGGCTCAAAGCAGGTACAAAATGTCACGTCGCACCTATTTGTTGCCAACCGGTTATGCACGTCTATGGCTCTGGCGTCTACCATTTTTTTTTCAATTCAGGTTTGTTGTTTCTGCTCAAAATTGCCAGACATTTAATATATTTTTTGCGCAAAAGTGGGCAGTCTCGAAACAGCAAGATTCTATTAACGATAATCTGTGACAGACTCTTTGAAAACAATGTCGCAAAACACGCATGAGAAAGAGTTGGATATCGCTGAAACGGTAAGCAGTCTTGAAAACATATTCGGTTGGAACAACGATTCGGATGCACATTTGGCCGAATACGGCACTCATGAGAGCGCTAGCGAGGAGGAGGACTTTGCAAACTTAATGGCAGAAGCGCAAGCAGCCATCAACGAAATTATTCCACAGAAGTCGGACAACACTGCACGTGAAAAGACACATCGACAGAAAACTACACCGAAAACTGCTGCCAAATTGCTTTCTGAGCAGACCGCAGCAGACCGAAAAGCCTCTGTGCGAAGAACAGAAGAACCCAACGTCCAACAAGAATCTTTGTATCACATTGTGCAGGCGGAAATGCAAAAAAGACAACGTAAAGTCGCAGAGTTGAACGTTCAGAAAGAAGACGCTGAGCGTGCACATCAAAACGCGGCACGTCAATTGCAGAAACAACTCTCCACTATGCAGCTGTTGAAAGAGGACTTGACCGCTCAGAGCGAAATGAGTGTCGCAGAACGACAGCAGCGAATGGCGCTGGAAAAGTTTTATCAAACAGAAGTTGCGTTTTTAGAAAAAAATGCCCGAAAAATGAGGTCCAACGTTGCTGCCTTGCAACAACAACGAGACGAAGCTGTATGTCGAGTGAAGGCGCTCGAGAAGCAATCTCTGCGCGTCGATCAGCTGAAAAAAGATTTGGAACACGCAAACAACAAGTGCGCCGAGTTGCAGGCTCAGTTGGCGACGATCAGCACACTGCCTCAGCGTGTACAAGCAGAATCCGGTCAAAGTGACTTCGAGAGTATTGGCCACGCAAAAAAACGATGCAAATCGGATCTGTGCCGCGCAGCAAAGCTTGCCAAACAGTATGCTGCCGACTGTCAGCAGCTTCAAAGCGACTTGGAGCATTCTAAGCAACAGCACGGCAAACACTCTGCTCAGTACAAGAGCATAAAGCGACAATGTGCGGCGGCGCGCGCAGCGCTCAAAGCGCAAGTGTCCAAAACCAAAGCATTGTCGCAGAATTTGGCTCAGTGTACCGACGAGTTGAGCGAAATGAGTGAAATGGAGCCGAACGATAATTTTGAGCAGCGCCGGCGGAACGTGCATACGTTTTTCTGAGAATTTGCAGTCTGCAAAGTCAGCAATAAATTGCAAAAAAAGCCGCAAAGTTCAAGTCGTTTATTGCCGGCGAATATGCATAAAAATCAGTTGGCTGCTGCTTCGGACAAATCCGGCACCGGTTTCTCTTTTTCGGCCTTTAGCGTCGACTGAACTGTGGCAATTGCGTTTTCTGCTTTCTCCAGACCGTCTTCGACCAGCGTGGCAACTTTTTTGTTGTCGACACGATTCAATGTGGCCAACTTTGCCTTGTCGTACGAGTAGCAGGCGTCGTAATAGTTTTTCTGCACTGCAGGCATGACACCTTGCATGCGCTTTCGTTTGCCATATCGCATAGCAACGTTGCCAGGCGAATATTCGTTGCGGCACATAAGTTCAGCCAGACGTTCCGTTTGACAGGTTCGTTTGAGCAGGTGTTGCCGACAAGAATAAGCGTGTCTCAATCGCTTTTCCAACGTACGAAGATTCGCAACATTGGCGTGCGAGTTGTACTGCGGCTTCTGGCAATAAAACAGCTTGTGTTTGCGAGATTTCGAGGGTGTGAACCATCGCATTTGCATAGCGCAGTCTCTGTCAACTTTCAAAGGCTTGACTTGAACGTCAGATGCACCTGCGGCTGCTTCATTGGTCAGCCTGGCCGCAATCCCTTCTTCGCCACTCGGCTTCTGCTCTTTTTTGTCGGTATTGCCGATTGAACTCATTACAACAATGTCACTGAAACTATGTGTTTATTTTTTCGGTGCAGACATTAGTTTTTTGCAAGGTGTTTCGAAAATTTGCTAAGGACAGAAAACAGTGGATATTGACGCTCAACAAATGGCCGCAAACGAGATTCTACTGCATCCAAATCCTTCGTTTCAGACGGACATTTTGCGGAAAAAATGAGCAAAAAAAAAACAAGAACCATGAATCATGAAAACATCAGAAGCCTGTACAGTCAGCCTTTTGTAGAAAATCTTATTTTGGCAGCTGAGAAACTTTCCGATGTGACTTCGTTTTTGTCGACTTGCAAAAGCCCTGTCAGCAACGAATGGCCAGAGGCCGTTGTCGAAACCAGACGAAAGGAACTGTTTGCCAATCATGGTTGCTTGCATTTGAATACTGTAGAGCAAATCAAAGCGTACAAAGAAGCGCTAAGAAGAGGAATTAAACTGCACACTGTAATTTTCAGTCTACCAATGACCGTCAAAATGTCGGAACAGATTGGAGAACAGCTGCCACCAGGGATCACTGTGTTGCACTTAAACAGAGTCTGCGACGAAACACACCTAGAGGCTGTCAACCATCTCATAAAAACTGCAAAAGATGTACAGATGCTACGCGTCAGAGACGTCAGGGCACCCATTCGCCTTCTAGAATGGCCAAATTCTGTGCGTCTAAAAGTTCAGTTTGGCGTCCAATTTGACCAAAGTTTAGCATACTTCTGTTTTCCTGCCAACATCTATGCAATCAAGTTTGATTCCTTATACAATCGTTCGTTGAAAGATGTTCAATGGCCTGTCAATTTGAGACAAATTATTTTGCCTCGCGCGCATGAAAATATTTCAGACCTCAATCTGCCTGATTCTTTGAAAATTTTACATCTGGGCGTTGGCTACAATTTTTCTGCTGACAATGGTTTCGTGCTGCCGACTGAACTGGAACAATTGTCGCTGAATTATGACTTTGATATGCCACTCGATCGCGTACGATTGCCGGTCACTTTGAAGCGCATAGATGTGTCGAATGAGTACAAACACAGTCTCAATTTTTTGAAAGACACCAGCGTTCAGGTATTTCGCAACTACTAGCAGTTGGTGCTGCCGATAATGCCGCGAAAAACAAGCGTGTACTGGTATTTTATAACGACAGAAAAATGAATAGTAACAAAAGCGAACAAATGCTTTATTCAGTCGTCATCTTGTACTTTTTCATCTCTTTTTCGTAGCGCAGCTTGTCCTTTTCAGCCATCTTCTGATAAGGTTTCTTTTCGTCGTCGCTCATGCCTTTCCATTGTGCGCCCAACAATTTTGCAATTGATGTGACTGCAGCATCTGGATTCTCTGCTTTAACTTGTTCGCGTTTGTCTTTGGAAAAGTACATGTAACCGTTCAGCGCTCTCTTTGGCGCATTCGGATCCTTCTTTTGACGCTTCTGCTTGGCACCACCGTGCTTTCCGAGTTGTTTTTTCGGAGTGTCTTCGGCGGACTTTGCTGACTTTTTGTAACTCTTGACCATTGGATTAGCGGTGGGATGATATTGTTAGAAAACAAGAAACGTGTCTTTCGAAAAAAAAAGGGTGCGTCAATTGTGAGTTGATTTTGGCTGTGGCCCCCATTTTTATTTTTATTATTTTTTGTACTCTCAAAGTTGCTGCACTATTTAGCACGACTTGCCACAATTGAAACAACAAAAAACACTGTGACTGGTCGTCAGTTGATGCACAAAAAACAAAGATGAACTTCACAAATAGCAACACTTTGCCACAACAACCGATGAGTCAGCAACAGCAGAGTGCCAAGCTGCAAAGACTGGGGTTGGACTTTTTGTCTTCGGTGCACTGGGTGGCAATTGTTGTCGTTGCGGTCCTCTTTGCCGGCTTTGTAGTTGTTTGGAGGCGGCACAAAGCTTCCCAACAGACTGCGGTTTTGGAAGAAAACGACGCCATTATAGAAGAGGGCAGAAAAGCGCTGTCAGAAAAGTACTTTGAGCCAGACGGTCGTCTTGCGGCGCAACCATTTATGGTGCGCAAGTCGCGAAATGTGAAGAAAAGCGATACAGACGGAGAAGAGTGCGGCTACGCAGTAGACGAACTGAACAACAAACTTAATGAGAAATCTTCGCAAAAGATACTGCCTCAATTGCGGCAGTACGTCAAAACCGGCAAGCTGTTTTCGTTTTTCAATTCCATGGCATCGGCCAACGACAAACTGTCAGCAAAACTACGCGCGCGGGGCAAAGTCGAATTGAGCGACGATCAAAAGTTCGAACAGCAGCTGCGCGCTCAATATGGTCGCAACCCGTTGCGCAATCCGCTAATAGATTTGCAGATACGAAAAGAAATGCAAAATCGACAAGAGCGAAAAGAAAGCGAACTGCTCAGCGGCCAACAATTGGAACAACTGGAGGATGCTTTCAAGCAGTGAGAAAAAAAAAGAAATAAAAGCGCAATCTTGCAGATAGAAAAAGAGTATAATCACCAACACCAGCACACCAGTGTTGTCGATATGCAGCTGACTGCAGATAAGTTCCATTCAGAATTGTTGCTGCCGCAAGATGAAAGTGAACTATTGTTGGCGAACAGCGCAGCGCAGCGGACAGTCAAACAGTTTTTCCTCGATTTCCAACGCTTCAACGACGAATATCGCCGCTCTCCGACAACAGCGCTGCTGCCAAAAAGTACGTGCCTGATTGTCAAAGGCCCGCCTGGCTGTGGCAAGACACAGTGTGTCAAATTTTTCATGAAACAGTGCGGCATCGCACCAGATTACCAATACTCAATGGCACTGGATAGTCGAAACAGCGATTTTATTTCGAAAAAATTCAACGACACACTGCACAATACGCAAGTGGGCTCGGCGGTGGTACTGACAAACATCGACGCTCTGAGCACCAATGGCAAACTGAGTCCAAGCAAAAAACTGCTCGCATTTTTGGATTCGCCTGGCATGGCAGCAACCAGTAGAGGCGCGCGTCGATTGCGCGACATTGCGTCACCGGAGACTGCACAGCTGGTGGTAGAGGTTGCGGCGCGCATTCGGGACCGACACAGCCGCCGTCGTGGAAAGAAAATTGGCCACAGTGCAGCTAAACAGATAGTTACACGAAATTACGACACAGAAAGCGGCCTGGCGCGCGGTAAAAGAAGGACGGCAAAAGCTGACAGAAAAACAGCGGTCGATGTGGCCAAAAAAGGTGTATCGTCGGAAAAAAACCGGTTCGCGCGCAACACAAAAGCATGCGTCAAGCGCAAAAATGATGAGCCGAGCAGTTTGGATGCTCTGTATCGAAAATACTATCCTTTTACGACGCATGTGCCTCTGATACTAATTGCCAACGACCATCAACACCACAGCATTTTCAGCGAGTTTCGCAAACTGACAGACTGCACGTTGGTGCAGTTTCGCCAACCGCCGATGGACGCCATTTCTAAGCGGATTGCGCAAATTTTCTTGAAGTATAGTGTGCAGACTTCGAAACCGAAAACAAGCGAGCAACCGTACTTGGTGTCGGAAATAGCGGCCAGTTCTGCCGGCGACGTACGCAAGGCAATGAGAATGGTTGCCATTGGCATACAACGATCGCTCCGCAGAGCCGAACAGCGATCAAAGGAAAATGGCCAGCCGCCCAAACAATTTGTGCCGTTCAAGCGCAGGCTGATTGGCGCTTTATTTGATCGGCAACTTAGCGCACAAAACGACCATTTTACAGCTGTGTCATTTTTGGCACTGGATTGTCCAGATTTGACCACTGCGCTTCAGCACGTAGCGCGACCTCGTCTCGCCATGGTGCCACAAACGATCTACGAATCGTTTTTCCGTTTGTTGCCGTACGCGCCGGCCGGCGAAGCTTACAGCAACAGACAAGGCAAGATCAGGCAGTTGGCTACAAAACACAGCAAAACAACGCTCCGCAACACTAAGAACTCTACTAAAGAGTTTTGTGTCAATCGCCTGAAGCAAAAGTTGTTTGTGCAGATGCTTGACTTGCTCGATGCGAAAAAGCAAAAAAAAGTGATGATCGGCGACGAGGCGAATAGTATTGGACAGCAGTCGAGAACTGTTTTTCACGGCGATCAGCAGCTGGCGGCGCTCAACGACAGTGAATTTTGCGAAAATTTGATTGAGCAGTATTTCTGGAACGATGACGAGCAAGACGCGAATCATCGTGCTTCGTCAAACACATTGAATCGAGCCGGCGAAGCAGTGTGCAGGGCGGACTTTGAGGAAGTTTTTTCATGCGCAGACTTGGTCACGCAGGAATTCTGTTGCCGTCGATCGCCGATTTTGCAGCAAACTTGGCACGACAGTGCCGTGGCATGGGCATATATGTTGCGCAAAGCAGGCGACAAGTTTCCGATCTACGGCTTTCAGCCGCAATGCTGTTACACTCAAACTTCACCTGCGCAGTGGTCGTCATCGACAGACTATTTGGGTATTGTACAGACTCGTCGCATATGCAGTGGACGAAACAGCAAAAACACAGGTCCCTGCATCAAGAATGCGTCTCACTGTACTTGTCGCTGGCTAACTACGCCTTCACTGAAGGGCAGTCGCGGCGTCAGGCTTCAATGGTTTAAGAGTAGTGTCATTGAGCGTGACATCTACGATATCAAAACAGGCGCCTTTTGCCAGAGCAGTTGTGATCGCTTTTTTTATTACACCAATTACATCAGTTGCATGGAGCAAGTGCGCAAAAGGGGCCAGATGCTTGTCAATTTGCAAGACCGCAATACGCAAACGAAGCGTCGCAAAACAAAGTAGGCACTAAAACTCCGACGTGCCGACGCTTGCATCAGGTTCGACGGCGGACTCTGCGGACGAATTCTGTTGATTGGCTGTCGCAAGGCTGACAGTTGGCGTTTTTGTACTCATCTGCACAACAATGAACACCACAAAAAGTAGAGCGGCTATTGCCAATGTCCATGCTACAATCGTTTGTGCGCTCGGACCAGTGGTCTCGGAAGTTGTTTCCACTTTGAGAACTGCGGGCTCAGTAGTTGCTACAACCGCGGTATCGGCGACGACATTGGCACTGCTTTCAGTGCTACCGCTGTTGCCAATTGGTTGTGGCAACTCGTCGCCACCTGGCAGCGCAAAAGAGACAAAGTCCTCGTCGCTTTCTGCCGACAAATCAACTGGCACGGAGGCGTTCTCGGTTG
>Ga0102934_1000076_pt1 | contig 50451 bp, 54 predicted proteins | sample SalPonR2_A_D1_MG_FD_78175 | JGI IMG/M metagenome (GOLD analysis project Ga0102934, IMG submission 78175) | Salt pond soil microbial communities from South San Francisco under conditions of wetland restoration - Salt Pond MetaG R2_A_D1_MG | ecosystem: Environmental > Aquatic > Marine > Intertidal... | reverse complement strand
CGCGAATTGCGCCTCGGGCGGCCATAGTTCCAAAAGTTATAATTTGGGCAACATTTTGCCGACCATATTTATTAGAAACATATTCTAAAACTTCGTCCCGACGTCGATCAGCAAAATCAAGATCAATATCCGGCATAGAAACACGGTCCGGATTTAAAAATCTTTCAAAAATTAAATCAAACTTTAAAGGATCAACATCAGTAATATTTAATAAATAAGAAACAAGAGAGCCGGCAGCACTTCCACGTCCCGGACCAACAACAATATGTCGATCTTTAGCCCAAGTTACAAAGTCACGAACAATAAGAAAATAAGAAGAAAATCCCATTTTTTCAATAATTTCAAGTTCGTAATTTAAGCGTTCTTCAATTTCTTGTGTCTTTTTCCCATAACGTTTTTTTACTCCTTCTAAACATAAATCTCGCAAATATTCACTTTGAGTTTTGTTTTCCGGGGTTTCAAAATGAGGAAGAATAGTTTCTCCGAGTTCTAATTCTAAATTACATTTTTTCGCAATTTCAACGGTGTTCTTAATTGCTTCGGGGTGATCTTTAAAATCTTTCTTCATTTGTTCGGGTGATCGTAAAGAAAAATCTTCTTCAAGCATTGACATCCGATTTTCATCCTCCACAGTCTTTTTAATGCTGATCATTTCTAAGACATCTTGCGCCTCGTCATCTTCGGAACGTAAATAATGAACATCATTTGTGGCAACGATAGGAATGTTGGTTTTTTTAGAAATTTTAACTATTTCTTTATTAACGTGCGCCTGATGATCAATATTAGGATGGTGTTGAAGCTCTAAATAAAAATTACCCTTTTCAAATATATCTTCGTATTGACGAGCAAGTTTTTCGGCTTTTTCTAGTTTATCACTAATAATAGTACGAGAAATTTCTCCTTGTAAGCAGCCGGAAAGAGCAATTAATCCTTCGTGGTGTTTTTTTAACAATTCTTTATCAACTCGCGGCTTATAATAAAAACCTTCTAAATAAGCTTTACTTACTAATTTAACCAAATTTCGATAACCGGTCTTGTTTTTTACTAAAAGAGTTAAATGATAACTTTTGTTATCAATATTTTTTCTTTTTTGAGTTCGTTTGTTGCGAGCAACGTAAACCTCGCAGCCGAGGATAGGTTTGATATCTTTTTTACGAGCTTCTTTATAAAATTCAATAGCACCATATAAATTGCCGTGGTCGGTAAGCGCCACGGCATTCATGCCTAATTTTTTTACATAATCTACTAGTTCATCTATTTTCGGCAATCCGTCGAGTAGACTATAGTGCGAGTGAACGTGTAGGTGAACAAAATCATTCATTTTACTAATTCTTGGTACTGCGCTCCCGTTAGAATTAAACCTTCTTCTAAAGAAGCATTGCGAACAATTAAATATTTATTAATTTTAACGTCTTTTAAGTTTAAAGATCCTAAGATAAGGGCATTAACCAAATCAATAGAACCTTCAATTACACTTTCTTGAAAAAATAAATCTCCGTTAATAACGGCTTTTCGTAAGTAAACATCTCCTTTAATGCTTAAACCTTCATGATCGGCACTTTGAACTTTTGCTTTTCGTAAATCAAAGTCTTTTCCAATTTGAGCTTTAGCAAGACTAATAAAGCCATTAGTGTTTATTTGGCGACAATCTAGATTTCCTTTAATTTGAGCTCCAACCAAATTAATAACTCCTCGAACAGTAGCTTCATTAAGATTAAGGTTGCCGCGAACAATAGCTTTTTCTAAATAAAGAGGCCCTTTAATAATAGCTTCCGGCATCTTTAAGCTTCCGTTTATCTTTGTCTCTCGAAGAGAAGCGGGGCCGAGAATAGTGGCTCCTTGTAAATTTAAACTAGTAGGAATTTCCCGTTCCGATAATTTTAAATAAGGAAGGATTCGATAACTCAGGTCAATTTCATCATCCTCGCTACTAGCTGTACGAATTATTTTTTCTAATTTTTGCTTAGAAATTATATTTTCCTCTTTTAGTTTGTAACGAGGTTTTTGGACTTTCATATTATAATATTATAAAATGTAAGTGAATACTATTTACTAGTATAATTTATTTTCTCTATTTTTTCAATTTTATGAATTTAGAAAAAGAAAAAAAATTAAATAAAAAAGGATTCTCTAAAATTCTCGGCCTTGATGAAGCCGGCCGCGGAGCGTTAGCCGGTCCAGTTATGATTGGCGGAGTACTTGTTCATCCTCATTTTAGAGTAAAAAAAGACTTTGAACAAGTTAATGATTCTAAAAAATTAACTCCTAAAAAAAGAGAATCCTTGTATCAACTTTTAAAAAAAGAGTCTCAAATAAGATGTTTTAGTTGGCCAATCTCTCCGCAACGAATTGACAAAATTAATATTTTAGAAGCGACTAAAGAGGGAATGATTAAGATAATTAATAATCATCCCGAAGTTGATTATTTGTTAGTTGATGGTAATTTTAAAATTAATTCTTTAGTAAAGCAAGAATCTATTTTAGGTGGTGATCGAAAAATATTTTCTATTGCGGCCGCTTCTATTATTGCGAAAGTGGAGCGAGATAATTTAATGAAAGAACTTCATAAAAAATTTCCCCAATATAAATTTAATAAACACAAAGGTTATGGAACTAAAGAGCATCGTAATTTGATTAAAAAACACGGGCCGAGTATTGTTCATCGAAAATCTTTCCGGGGGGTTGGCAAAGTATAATAAATTTGCTAATATTATGATACTGTATTGTAATAATTAAAAATATTATGGCTGCACCCAAACAAAGAAAAACAAAATCAAGAAGAAATCAGCGCCGAATGCACATTCATATTCCGTATAAGAATTTAGTTGAATGTCCGCAGTGTGGCAAAAAGAAACTCCCTCATCGGGTGTGTTCTTTTTGTGGTCATTACAAAGGCCGAGAAGTAGTTGATGTCCTAGAAGATTTAAAACCAGATTCAAAAAAATAATTATGTCTTCTCGTCACCAGTCTCGCTCTATCGCGGTTCAAATATTATACGAACAAGATTTCTATAATAATGAAAAAGAGATCGATCAGATCATTAAAGAACGTATAGCGACGGAAGATATTTCTAAAGAACAAAAGAAATTTATTCAAGCTTTAATAAAAGGAGTTTTAAAAAATTTTGAAGAATTAAATAAGATAATTCAAAAAGCCGCTCCGGATTGGCCTTTAGAAAGAATGTCGGCCGTTGACCGGAATATTATCCGACTTGGTTTATATGAATTAATGTATATTGATAACGAAGAAGTTCCTCCAAAAGTTGCTATTAATGAAGCTATTGAACTAGGAAAAGATTTTGGCGGAGAAACGTCAGGAAAATTTATTAATGGTGTTTTAGGAACAATTTACGAAGAAATGAAAAAGGTTAATGAATAAAATAATTACTAGTTTTTATAAAGATAAAAATTATTGTCAGGTTGAAAAAAAGATCGGAGTTCATTTTAAAAATCAAGAATTGTTAGTTCAAAGTTTTGTTCACCGATCTTATTTTTATGAGGTTGATAATCCTTTTCCAGAAACAAACGAACGATTAGAGTTTTTAGGAGATGCTGTTTTAGAGTTAGTAGTAACGGATGAACTTTATAATCAATATCAAAAAGAAGAAGGCTTATTAACTAAATGGCGGGCGGCTTTAGTAAATACAATAAGTTTATCAAAAGTGGCCTCAAAATTAGAATTAGAAAAATTTTTATTATTATCAACAGGAGAAAAACAAAATGAAAAAGGGCGAAAATCAATTTTAGCTGACTTAATAGAAGCTTTAATTGGAGCTATTTACTTAGACCAAGGATTACCCGAAGCGCGGGTTTTTATTAAAAAAAATATTTTGAAAAAATTACCGCAGATTATTGAAAAGAAAAGTTTTCAAGACCCGAAATCAACATATCAAGAGTTAGCACAAGAAGAGTATAATATTACCCCCACTTATAAAATTTTAAAAGAAGAAGGCCCTGATCACGCAAAATTATTTGAAGTTGGAGTATATTTAAAAAATAAATTAATTAGCAAAGGCCGTGGGGCTTCCAAACAAAAAGCGGAACAAAAAGCGGCTTCACAAGCATTAAAAAAATAATTATTAATTATGTTAAAAATTCGTTTATTAAGAGTAGGTAAAAAGAATCAACCTTTCTATAAAATTGTTGTTACCGATAAGAGAAACCCTCCTCAAGGAGGTCGTTTTAAGGAACAGGTTGGAACCTTAAATCCAGTTCAAAAAAATTACAATCTAAAAGAAGATCGTATTAAATATTGGTTATCAGTTGGAGCTCAACCTTCCAAAAGAATGAACAATCTTTTAATTGAAGAAGGTTTAATAGAGGGTGATAAAAAAGATGTTCGACCAGAACGTTCTTTAATTACTGGTTTAGAAAATAAAGAGAAAGAAGAAGAAAAAGAGATAAAAGAAGAGAAAGGAAAAGAAGAAAAAAAAGAAACAAATAAAGAAGAAGAGAGTCAGTCCAAAAAAGAACAAGAAGAAGACAATAAATCAGACAAAAAAGAATCTTCCTCAAAAAAGAAGGATGATTCGCAAGAAGCGAAAGAAAAAGACGAAAAGGAAGAAGAAAAAAAAGAAGAAAAGAACGAAAATTCGAGCGAAGAAAAATAATATTTATTTTTAAAAAGCAATCTTTAAATGGGTTGCTTTTTTAGTGTAAAAAATAAAGCTTGACTTTTACAAAAAAGAGTGTTATAAAAATAGTATAGTTCTTTATAAAATAGGATTTAAAGAAAGGAGATTATTATGTTAATTAATGTTGTTGGCACTAAGAGTATTGATAAGGTTAAAAAATGGGTTTCTTCAGAAGTTTCGGAGTTAGTAGAAAGAAATAATTCAAAATTAGAATCTTTGTATCAAAATAGGTTAAATTACGTCTCTTTTTATTTTGATAAAAAAAGAATAAAATCGGATTCCAAAATGTTTTCTCCTAAAAAAGAGGTTTCTTTAATAATTAAGAGAGCCGAGGAGTATAACAATCTATACAAACTGGAGAAATCTGATCGAGAGGTTGGTTTTATAGTAAGTGTTTACAAAATTACTGAAAAGAAAGGAGTTTTAAATACTCAAGATTATATTATGATTCGAGTTTGGGACAAAACAATCTTGAGAGATGTTTTAGGTCAATGGGATATTGGAGACAGATTTCCAAATCATCATTATGAAATTTTAGTTGAATTTACTGATCAAGCGAAAGCTTGTTACAAAAAAAAGATAGAAGAAATTATTTGGACAATAAGAAGACTTTGAGTCAAGTTCTTTAAGATTGCCCCTCATAAAACCGAGGGGCTTTTTTTATTGACTTTTTCTGAAAAAAGTGTTATAAAAAAGCATAGTTCTTTATAAAATAGGATTTTTAAAAAGGAGGTAATAATGATAATTAAAGTTAATCCCGGTTTAGAAATTAACGAACTTAAGAAAAAAATTAAACTTATCGCCAATAAAGTAGTTAATAAAGATAAGTTTCAAATAACTACTTATTATTGGACTAACAAAAATCTTAGTCCTTTTTTTGAGGGAATTCCTCGGCATTCTAAAACTTATTTATATTTGAAGGATTTAAAAAACAAAGAGGAATTAGAGGGTCTTCAGAAAAGCGAAGAAAGAATTGCTTTTAGTGTTTATATTTTTTGTGATAACCTGCTTAATGATTTTTTAAAAATCAAAGTTTGGTCTTTATCGGTTTTAGAAAAAAAAGCCAGTATTTGTTCTAGAAATTTAGAAGAAAAAAGAACTCGTTATGAAATATATTTCAGTTATTCCGATAAAAACTATTTCAAAGACATTTTAAAAAAAATAAAAAAAGGTTTAAAAAATTCTAAACAATGGGTTTAATTTTTAATTAACACCATAGCCTTCCATTAGTATTTTGGAAGGCTTTTTTTTCTTGACGGTTAATAAAAATATTATATAATATAAAATAGATCTTTTTAAAAAAAAAAGGAGGTGATTAGTATGTTAATAAAAATAAATACTTGGGAAAAAGACATTGATAAGATTAAAGATTATTTTACTTCGCAAATTTCTTCATTAGTTAAAGATACTGGCCTAGAATGTAACTCTTACTACATTAATAAAAAAATATTAAAACCAGAAAGCAGGCTTTTTCAGAAAGAGGAAGAAGCTCCCTTAGTGATAAGAAAGGCGGCGAGTCAAGGTAATCTAAAAAAAATAAGAGAAGGAGATAAAGAAGTAGCCTTTTCTTTAGGTGTCTATTTTAAAGGACTAGTCTTTCATTATTTTATTTTTCGACTCAAGGCTTGGAACGTAACAAACTTAAAAAGTTTAGCTTTGTCCTGGAGTGTTAATAATGGATTCCCTCAGCATTATTATGAGTTTTCTCTTGATTTTATGAAAGGTTATAATAATTTTATGGAAGACACGGAAAGGAAGAATTACCGAGAAGAAATTAAGAAATTAATTTTAGGCTTACAAAAATTTTCGAGTCCGTGTTAATTTATTTTTAGAGCCTCTCTAAAAACAAAGAGAGGCTTTTTATTTATATAAAAAAAGAGTCCAAATATTAAGGACTTCCTAAACAAAGAACTTACCGTGAGGAATTGTGAATATTTTATAATTACAAGGTTTGATAACAATAAACCAAAAATCAATTTTCGTAGCTGGTTTTTTAATAATTAGTTGCGGTTTTTTAACTTTGTTACTTTTTTTGATAAAAATATTATCACTACTTGCTTTACCCGGTTTAATTAATTTATTTTCCCCGTATACATAATAAATTTTATCACCCAAAAGGTCATGCTGATAAAAATAGATAATTTTTTCGTTAGCAATAAAAGACTCGGTTATAAATAATAAGACACCTATTATCAACTAAATCATAATTAACTTCCTTTCTTTTAAAGATCTATTTTTTATTATATAATTTTTAATTAATTGTCAATAAAAAAAGGGAGCCTTTAAACTCCCTTGTGCTTAGTATTATGATTATAGTTCGCTGGTCTCGAAAATATACTTGTTTCCGATCATTCCTATAGAGATCCACCAAAATTTAATTTCAGGGGTAATACTTTTAATTATTAACCGATCTGATTGATTTGGTTTCGGAGAACTAATTTTTTTGAACTTAACATTATCCGGATCACAATAAATGCTTTCCATTTTAACTTTTTTATTTTGTCGATAGAAATAATATATCCGACAGTTTCCGTAATCAAAATCAACAATAAATGAATTAAGGTTATCTTTTTGCTGGTTATTAAACCGAGCTAAAAATAGTTTCCCTTTTTTTGCTCGAGAAGCGGGGATAAGTTTAATAATTTTTGTTGTTACCCATTTCTCGGGATAATTTCCAGTTATTTTTCCTAGTGTACAAGAAATAAAGAGACCAACAAAAGCTCCGCCAATCATTATAAATATTACAGAACTTCGCGACAACGAAACCTTTTCTTTTTTTAAAAAAATAAGAAAAAGACTAATTAAAAATAGAACTAAAAAAATAAAAAACATAATACCCTCCTTTGTTTTAAAGATCTATTTTTTATTATATAATATTTTAATTAATTGTCAATAAAAAAAGGGAAGTATTAATTTTTTAAAAACTTCCCTTTTAAAAGAACTTTTTAATTTACCTCGTCTTTTTGTTAATATAAATTTCGTATTCATGGTAATCACTATTTCCGAAGTTAATTCGCCAAAAGTTAATTCCAAAGACCGGTGTTTTTACTAAGAGATAACTATAGTTTTTAGAAGATTTTCGGATCTTAATTCGCGGACTGCTTTTAATGACTATTTTTTTTATTTTATTTACAGAGCGACACATAAAATAAAGTTTAGTATCGTCATAAATAAAAATAGTTTTTTCGTTAGCCATAAATTTTTCTTCGGAATGGAATCTCTCCAAACTACGATTAAAAATTTTTTGATATTTCGCTTGAGAAACATTCTCAAAAGGGATTATAATTTTCTTTTCGGTTTTCCATTTTGAAGGAATTCCCATAATTTGACCAAATAGAAAAGCAATTAAACCACCAACAACAATAGCGTAAATAAGAGCCGCAATTAAAACGGTTATTCGGTTATCTGATCGCGGGTGTTCATTAGCAGCGAAAAGACATTCGGCTCCAAGAATAGCAATAAATACTAAAATAATAAAAATCATAACAACTCTCCTTTCCTTTTATTATATTAAATTAAACAAAGAACTATTATAATTATATAATGTTTTTATTATTTGTCAATAAGGTCTTTAAATAATATATTAGTAATAGTAATAGTAATAAAAAAAGGAAGCATTTATTTGCTTCCTTTTTAAAAGATCTTTTAGGTGGTATAAATTATGTATTTAGAGCGTCCGCCAAAAGACAAGCTCCATAAACCGACATGAAGAACCGGTCTTTTAATTACAAGTTTGTTGTGAGTAATGTCACCTTTTTCAACTTGGTATATTTCAATTGACTCACGACTATTAATTTTTTCTTCTTTTATTTCATCTCCCTCTTTAACCCATAAATAAATATAATTAGGGTCAGTCATAAAAAGGATTTTTCCTTTATTGTAGTATCTTCCGCGGTCTCGATGTTCTTCTTCTTCGGAATGTTCGTGATAAGGAATAATAGTTTTTGTTTCTTTTTTCCAAGTAAAGATGCCGGTTCTTTTTTTTGTTATGTTAATTATTTCCTTAATAATAAAACTTAAAAAAAGACCAAAAACTGTTGCTCCCAACATGGAAGAGAAAAATAAAAAAACTATCTTACTAAAAGTTACTGCGGCTGTACTCGCAAAAAACATCAAATAACCACCACCTATAAAAAATAATGAAAACATAATTAAAAATGTAATCATAGGAACCTCCTTTTCTTTTGCCAATCTGTCAACATTCGTGCAAAACTTTTTTTGTTCGGGTCAAAATTAAGGGAATTAACTACCTTCACTGTCTTTTTAAAAGCAAACGCAATGCCCATATCAAAGTGTGTTCCGCTGCTTCGACTATTATAAACTATGTGAACCTCGTCAGCATTCTTTATAGCTCTCATATTATCTCGACATATTTCGTAACCTCGTTGATCTTGTTTAGTGTCGCGTGGCGGGTAGTGAACTTCATGACCCTCTTTTTCTAATTGGTTAACATAAGACCATAACTCTTTCTTGTCTTTTTCTGTTGCTGTTCGTATGGTACAGATCAAAAATATTTTCATAATTACCTCCTTCTTTTTTTTAATGAACTACCTTAATTATAAAACAAAAAAAATATTTGTCAATCAAAAACTCACTTAGTTTGACAAACAATAGAGAATAAGGTAATATTTAAAACAGAGAGCAAACGAGCTCTTTTCAATTTAATATTAAAATTTACTTTCAATCATCAATGATTGAGAGTTGTTTTGAGTCTATTTTTTATGAGAGTTTGATCCTAGCTCAGGATGAACGCTGGTGGTGTGTTTAAGGCATGCAAGTCATGGGGCTCCTTCGGGAGTAACCGGCGAACGGGTTAGTAACACTTGGGTAATCTGCCCAATTCATGGAGATAACTTCGAGAAATCGAAGCTAATATCCAATAGTCTAACAAATCTTATGTTTTGTTAGTAAAGGTTTTCCGGAATTGGATGAGCCTGAGGCTTATCAGCTTGTTGGTAAGGTAAAAGCTTACCAAGGCAATGACGGGTCGGGGGTGTGAGAGCACGACCCCCAACAGTGGCATTGAGACACGGGCCTCACTCCTACGGGAGGCAGCAGTCGAGAATCTTCGGCAATGGGCGAAAGCCTGACCGAGCGACACCACGTGACTGAAGACGTCCTACGGGATGTAAAGGTCTTTTCATTGGGAAGAATCTTCGGATGACGGTACCAATGGAATAAGAGGATTCTAACTCCGTGCCAGCAGAAGCGGTAATACGGAGTCCTCAAGCGTTATCCGGATTTATTGGGCGTATAGGGTCCGCAGGCGGTTTTACAAGTTTTCAGTTAAACCCCAAGAGCTCAACTTTTGGGCGACTGAGAAAACTGTTTAACTAGAGGCTACCAGAGGCTGGTGGAACTCACGGTGGAGGAGTGGAATCCGTTGATTTCGTGAGGAACGCCGAAAGCGAAAGCAGCCAGCTAGGGTAAGCCTGACGCTCAGGGACGAAAGCGTGGGTAGCGAAGAGGATTAGAGACCCTCGTAGTCCACGCCGTTAACGTTGGATACTGGCTATTGGAAGTGTCGACCCTTTCAGTGGCGAAGCTAACGCGTTAAGTATCCCGCCTGGGTAGTACGGCCGCAAGGCTAAAACTCAAAGGAATAGACGGGGACCTACACAAGCGGTGGATCATGTGGCTTAATTCGACGCTAAGCGAAGGACCTTACCAGGGATTGACATACTAGTGAAGTCTGGTGAAAACCGGACGTGCCTTCGGGAGCACTAGTACAGGTGCTGCATGGCTGTCGTCAGTTCGTGTTTTGAAATGTGCCGTTAAGTCGGAGAACGAACGTAACCCCTGTCCTATGTTTCAAGTGTCATAGGATACTGCCCCGAACAACGGGGAGGAAGGTGGGGATGACGCCAAGTCAGCATGGCCCTTTGATACCCTGGGCTGCACACATGATACAATGGGACCTTACAATGCGCTGCGACATCGCGAGATGAAGCTAATCGCCAAAAGGTTTCTAAGTTCGGATTGGAGTCTGCAACTCGACTCTATGAAGGCGGAATCGCTAGTAATCGCCGGTCAGCCACACGGCGGTGAATTTGTTCCTAGGTCTTGTACTCACTGCCCGTCAAGTCAGAAAAGTTGGTAACACCCGAAGCTCTTCCATAAGGGAGAACAGAGGTGGGACCAATGATTAGGACTAAGTCGTAACAAGGTACGCGTAGGAGAACCTGCGCGTGGAATTAAAATAAACACTTGGTTGACAAGATTAAAGTCGTAAATTTGGACTTTAATCTTAAAGGCAATGGCTATAGCCCTTATCCTTTAGCCGTTCAGACTCAAAACAACTCTCAGTTATTGATTTTTTTATTACACTCTGGCGGTCACTTGCCAGAGTTTTTGTTTTTTGTTAAACTATATCTAGTCGGGTGTGTGGCTCAGTGGTTAGAGCGCTTCTCTGATAAAGAAGAGGTCGCAGGTTCAACTCCTGCCACACCCACTATTTTAGAATGGGCTTATAGCTCAGTTGGCTAGAGCGCCACATTTGCAATGTGGAGGCCGAGAGTTCGAGTCTCTCTAAGTCCACTCGTTTTTATATAATATAAAATTAATACATCATACTATCATGCAATTATCTTCAACAACGATCCAAACTCTTTCCTCTAATACGGAAAAAGTGATCTCTTTTCTACCCCAATTATTTGTGGCGGTAGTTATATTTATTTTAGGTTGGTTTATTAGTGTCTGGCTCGGAAAATTATTAGCAAAAATTTTACGTATTCTCGGATTAGAAAAACTTTTTGATAAAAAAGCTTGGCGTCAATCATTAGAAGAATCGAAAATTAATGTTGATATTTCTGGTTTTATTGGTTTAATTTTACGCTGGAGTTTAATGATCATTTTCTTAACTTTAGCGACAGACATTATTGGTTTACACCAATTTACTGATTTTCTAAATACAGTTGTTTTATGGCTTCCTAATTTAGTCGCGGCGATTCTAATCTTTATTGCGACAGCTATTTTTGCCGAAGCAGTTAGTCATTTAGTAAAAGTTTCTATTAATTGGAGCCGCGTTGGTTATAGCCGGTTAGCCGGAACTATTACTAAATCGATTATTTGGTTATTTGCTATTTTTGCTATTTTCCGTCAATTACAAATTATGCCCGAAATTAGTTTATTATTAAACAAAGGTATTATCTATTTAATTTTTGGCTCCCTGAGTGTGGCTATTGGTTTAGGCCTTGGATTATCTTTTGGTTTAGGAGGAAAAGACATGGCCGCTGAAGCTTTAAAAAAATGGAGAAAAAAAAGCTCTAAAAAAGACTCATCAAATGAAAAACAAAATTAAAAGATGAAGCGTACTTTAGCGATTGATACTAAAAATAAAGTTGGTCAAAAAATTAAATTAGCCGGATGGGTTAATTCTTATCGTAATCACGGTAATGTTACTTTTATTGATCTTCGAGACCGAAGTGGTATTGTGCAATTAGTTTTTACAAAAGAAATTAAAAAGGCGCCGGAACTTCGGTCCGAATGGGTTATAGAAGTAGAAGGAGAAGTTAAAGAACGAATGGAAAATAATATTAACGAAGATTTAGAAACGGGAGGTGTTGAAGTTAAGGCGAGTAAATTAAAAATATTATCAGAGGCGGAAACACCACCTTTCTCGATAAAAAAGGACGGATATAAAGTTAATGAAGAGGTTCGTTTAAAACATCGCTACGTGGATCTTCGTCGACAACGACTTCAAAAAAATCTTCGTCAGCGAGCAGCCGTTTCAACTTTTATTCGAAATTTTTTACAAGAAAAAGATTTTACAGAAATTGAAACACCGATTTTAACTAAATCAACTCCGGAAGGAGCTCGAGATTTTATTGTTCCTTCGCGTTTAGAGCCGGGTCATTTTTATGCTTTACCGCAGAGCCCTCAACAATATAAACAACTATTAATGGTGGCCGGTTTTGAAAAATATTTTCAATTAGCACGTTGTTTTCGCGATGAAGACTTACGGGCCGATCGTCAAACGGAATTTACACAATTAGACATTGAATTATCTTTTAGTGACCAAGAAGAAGTTTTAAAAATGGTAGAAGAATTAATGATTAGTATTGTGGAAGAATTTTTCCCTAATAAAAAAATTAAAGAAAAACCATTTCCTCGTTTAACTTATCAAGAAGCGATAGAGGAATATAATTGTGATGACCCGGATTTACGAGAGAATAAAGATGAAGACAGTTTAGCTTTTGCTTTTATTACCGATTTTCCATTATTTGAAAGAAAAAAAGATGATTCCGGGTGGACTTCAATGCACCATCCTTTCACGCGCCCCCAAACTGATAATATTAAAAAAATTAAAAATAAACCCGATCAAGTAAAAGCTTTTCAATATGACCTAGTTTTAAATGGCCATGAAATTGGCGGTGGTAGTTTGCGTATTTTTAAGCCCGAAATTTTAAAAACTATTTTTAAAATTCTTGGTCATTCTTCGGAAGAAGTCGAAGAAAAGTTTGGGCATTTATTAAAGGCTTTTCAATATGGCGTTCCTCCACACGGCGGGATTGCTTTAGGGCTAGATAGATTATTAGAAGTCTTATTAAAAGAAGACAATCTTCGAGAAGTAATTGCTTTTCCTAAGAGTAGTGATGCTCGAGGATTAATGATGGATACACCGGCTTCGGTTGACGAAGAGCAATTAGAAGAGTTAAATTTAGAAATTAAAAAAAACAATGGCGCTAATAATTAAAAAGAAAAGCTTTAAAAAAAAGTTGGCTGATTTTATAAAAAAGAAAAAATGGTCTCTATTGATTTCAATAACTTTAATTATTATAACGATTTGGTGGGGTACAACTTTTTTTCAAGACATGATTGAAAGCTATGTTTATTTTAAAGTTTTAGGTGATAACCATGAAAGGATGTCGCGAAATATTGGTTATATGAGTAATGATTTTTTAACGCCTGTTCGTAACTGGGATCAAGAAGAAATTACTCTTGAGGCTCAAGCGGTTTTAGTTACAGAATATGATAAAAAAAGAAAAAATCTCAAAAAACTATGGAAAAAAAATAGTCAATATCAATTACCAATCGCTAGTTTAAGTAAATTAATGACAGCGATTGTTGCTATTGATCATTATGATTTAGATCGTTTAGTTAATATTAATCAAGAAATGATTAAAGCTACTGGCTCGAGTGGCCTACTTAATCCCGGCGAGATTTTATCGGTTAAAGATTTATTATTTTTATCTCTTATTGAATCCAGTAATGACGCTTGTAAAGCATTATCAGAAGTAAGTAAAGGAAGTTTTATTAAATGGATGAATAAAAAAGCGACTGAGATTGGTTTAGAAAAAACAATTTTCATTAATTCGTCAGGCTTAAATAATTCTCATCAACAAACTAATTATTCCACGGCCAAGGACTTACAAAAGATAGTTAAATATATTATTGATAAACCTAAATATCAATTAATTTTAGATATTATTGCTTACGAAAATTTTGATCTTTATATGCCGAACGGGGTTTTTCATCATACTTTAAATACAACAAACGATTTGTTGTCGGATTACGAAAATATGATTGGTGGAAAAACTGGTTATTTACCGAACAGCGGTGGTTCTTTTATTGGTCTTTTTAAAAAACCAACAACTGAACGTTATTTATTTGTAATTATTTTGAATTCCCCCGATCGTTTTGGAGAAACAAGAAGAATTTTAGAATGGCTTCCAAAAGCTTATTTATATTTATATAATTATGGTCATTGAAGTTACATCAGCGGCGGCAATTAACGCAATAAAAGTTTTCGGATTAGGAATTTTTACTTTTATTATTGCTTTTTTCACCACACCGCTTTTAACAAATTTTCTATATAAACACAAACTATGGAGTAAGAAGGAAAAAACGAAAAGTATTGATGGAAAAGAATTAAAAGTTATTAAAAAATTTCACGGCGGAGAAGGAACGTCCGTGCCGCGATTAGGAGGAATTTTGGTTTGGAGTATTCCGCTTATTGTAATTCTTCTTATTTTTCTATTGTCGCAAACCGGATGGTCTTTTTTTGAAAAAGCTAATTTTTTAAGTAGAGGGCAAACATGGCTGCCGTTATTTGCTTTAGTGACGGCTTCTTTATTAGGGTTGATTGATGATTATCTACAAACTCGTGGTGGCGGAAAATATGTCGGAGGTGGATTAAGTCTAAAAGCGCGTATTGGAACAATGGCGTTAATTGGGTTGATCGGTGGTTTATGGTTTTTCTTTAAATTAGGAACTGACACTATTCATATTCCAGGTAACGGAAATTTTTTAATTAGCTTTTGGTATATTCCACTTTTTATTATTGTTAATCTGGCAATTTATAGTGGAGGAGTAATTGATGGATTAGATGGTCTCTCGGGTGGGGCTTTTGCCTCGATGTTTACTGCTTTTGGCGTAATTGCTTTTTTTACTAATCAGATTAACTTAGCGGCTTTTTGTTTCGTTATATTAGGAGCGTTATTAGCTTTTTTATGGTTTAATATTCCGCCGGCCCGCTTTTATATGGGGGAGTCGGGAATAATGGGTTTATGTGCTGTTTTAACAGTTGTCGCTTTCTTTACCGATTCACTTTTAGTTCTACCAATTATTGCTTTTTTGTTAGTTATGGAATCGGGATCAGTGATTATTCAATTATTGTCAAAAAAATTTCGTGGAAAAAAATTCTTTCACGCTGCTCCTATTCATCATCATTTTGAAGCTAAAAAATGGCCTTCTTATAAAGTAACAATGCGTTTTTGGATTGTTGGAGTAGTAATGGCTTTAATCGGAGTAGCGATTCGTTTATTAGGTTAAATTTTAACTTTTTATGAATAAAAAAAAATCTCTTCCAACTCATCAGCGCTTAATTTTAATTACCCTCGGAGTTTTACTTCTCGGAGGTCTTTTTATTTTAACTACTACCTCAACTCCTTATTCCTTGCGAGAATTTGGAGAACCAAATCATTTTATTAAAAACCAAATTTTAAAAGGAGTTTTACCGGGCTTGTTATTGATTTTTATTTTAAGTCGATTACCGGCTTTAGATAAGTTTAAAAAATTTATTCCGGTTTTATTTTTAATCGGTTTAGCCTTGTTAACATCTTGTTTTATTCCGGGGATTGGGAACGTTGCTCAAGATTCAGCGCGTTGGGTTTCACTTGGGCCGGTTTCGTTTCAGCCAGCCGAATTTATGAAATTATTTTTTATACTTTATTTTGCTTATTTATTATCGGCTTATATTAAAGACAAAAAATCAGCTTTAAAAACATCGTTAGTTTTTTGGATGTTAATTATTCCATTGGGGTTAGTTTTTTATTTACAACCCGATATGAGCACCGGGGCAATTCTGGTTCTATCAGGGATTATAATGTATTTTGCTAGTGGTGTTTCTTTAAAAACATTTTTTCTAAATATCTTTTTACTAGGGGGAACCGGAACACTTCTTTTGATCCAAGCTAATTATCGGCTAGAACGATTGAAAGTTTTTTTTAATTCTAATTATGAACCTTTGGGTAGTGGTTATCATTTAAGACAATTAAAGATGGCGGTTGCCTCGGGTCGGGTTTTCGGAAAAGGACTTGGATTAGGAAGTCAAAAATTTGGTTTTTTACCCCACTCGATAAATGATTCAATCTTTGCTATAATAGGGGAAGAACTAGGTTTTATAGGGTCAATATCTTTAATTGCTGTTTTTGTTGCTTTCACGGTGTCTTGTTTAATCGCGGCGCAGAAAAAAAGAAACTTGTTTCAAAAATTAGTTATTATTGGGATTACAAGTTGGTTTTTTATTCAGTTTGCAATTCACGTGGCGGTTAATATTGGTGCCTTTCCTTTAACCGGAGTCCCTTTACCTTTTATTAGTTATGGCGGATCAGCGTTATTAGCTGAATTATTCGCCGTCGGAATATTAATAAATGTCATCTTCAAACCAAAAACTTAAACTTATTTTTACAGGCGGGGGAACGGGAGGCCATATTTATCCAATTATGGCTATTATTCGACAATTAAAATCGATTAAAAAAGATTACGAACTAGAAATTTATTATATTGGACCGCAAGACGATTTTGGAGAAAAATTATTAAAAAAAGAGGGGGTTATTATTAAAAAAATTCTCGGAGGGAAAATTCGTCATTATTTTTCTTTTAAAAATATTATTGATATTTTCTTTAAGATTCCCTTTAGTCTTTTACAAGCTTTTTATTATTTATTTATTATTTCTCCTGATTTAATTTTCGGAAAAGGAGGTTATGGGTCTTTTCCAACAGTTTTTTGGAGTATGTTGTTTCAAATTCCTTTATTTATTCATGAGTCGGATACTAGTATGGGGCGAGCTAATCGGTTTGCTTCTCATTACGCTTTACAGATATTTAAATCTTTTCCTTTAAAAACACGTAAACCACAGCCAAAAATATTACAAGTTGGTAACCCGGTTCGAAAAAAAATAATTGAAACAGATAAAGAAAAAGGGCGAAAATTTTTTAACCTTTCTGAAGATAAAAAATGTGTTTTTATTCTTGGCGGGTCACAAGGTTCACGTTTTATTAATAACGTTATAACAGAAATTTTACCTCAACTAACAGATCGTTTTGAGGTAATTCATTCTTGTGGTGAAGCTGACTATGAAGACTTAAAGGTCGGCAGTCAAGTTATTTTAAATGCCGAACAACAAAAGTCTTATCATCTTTATGAATTTTTAAAAGAAAAAGAAATGACGGCGGCTTACGGAGCGGCGGACCTGATAGTTAGTCGAGCCGGATCAGGGAGCTTGTTTGAGATTGCTGCTTTAGGAAAACCGAGTATTATCATCCCTTTATCGAGTGCGGCTCGTAACCATCAAGTCGAAAATGCGTATGAATTTTCGAAAAGAGATCGGGCTATTGTTATTGAGGAAGGCAACTTAACACCTCATTTTTTCTTAGAAACTATTGAAAATCTTTTTGATAATCCTAATATTCTTGATAACATGAGTAAGAAAGTTCATCGTTTTGCTCGTCCGGAAGCAGCGCGAATTATTGCTAGTTATATTAATATTTATTTAAGTAATTAAACTATGGATAAAAAACCTTCTAAACAATCATCGGTAAGAGTAAGAATTGCTCCGTCTCCAACGGGACCCCTTCACATTGGAACGGCTCGAACGGCTTTATCTAATTATTTGTTTGCCCGAAAAAATAACGGAGTTTTTATTTTAAGAATTGAAGATACGGATAAAAAAAGATCGCAAAAAAAATGGGAAGATGATATTCGTGATGGCTTGCAATGGTTAGGTTTACAGTGGCAAGAGGGGCCCGCGATTGGTGGACCACATGGACCTTACCGCCAGAGCGAGAAAAAAGAAGTATACACGCGTTATCTTAAAAAATTATTAAAAGAAGGAAAAGCTTATTATTGTTTTTGTAAAGAAGAGGATTTGGAAGCCGAGCGAGAAGAACAAATTAAAACCGGGAAACCAGTTCATTATCCGGGTCATTGTCGTAATCTTAGTAAAAAAGAGATTAAAGAAAAAAGAAAAGAGAATCCGAATCCTGTTATTCGCTTTAAAACCCCCACGAATCAAGAGGTTGTTTTTGAAGACGAAGTACGAGGTGAGGTTAAGTTTAACACGAAAGAATTAGATGATTTTGTTATTGCAAAAAGCCTCAATGAACCTTTATATAATTTTGCTGTTGTTATTGACGACTACGAAATGAAAATTACTCACGTGATTCGCGGGGAAGATCATTTGTCAAATACTCCAAAACAAATATTAATTAGAGAAGCTTTAGGATTGCCGGCTCTTCGTTTTGGTCATCTTCCTTTAGTATTAGGAGAAAGTGGTGGAAAGCTTAGTAAAAGAGAAGCTATTACTTCCGTCACCGAGTATCGAAAAAAAGGTTATTTACCAGAAGCATTAGTTAATTTTAGCGCTTTATTAGGATGGCATCCTAAAGACGATGAAGAAGTATTTTCTTTAAAAGAGTTAGAAGAAAAATTTTCTTTAGATCGAGTTAAAAAAGGCGGGGCTGTTTTTGACTATCAAAAATTAAATTGGATGAACGGAATTTATATTCGCGAAAAAACAGTTAGCAACTTGACAAATTTATGTATTCCTTATTTAATAAAAGCAGGGTATATTGAACCGAGTGATGATAAATACAAAGAAGTAGAGAGCGGAGAAGAGGTAAGTCGTGATTATCTAGAGTCAATTATTAGTATTTATCAAGATCGCTTAAAATATCTAGAGGAGATTAAAAATTTAACAGCTTTTATCTTTGAAGATATTAATTACGATAAAGAGCTTTTAGTTTGGAAAAACCAAGATGATAAAGAACTTTTAAAAATGCTAAAGAAAAGTTATAAAGACTTAAAAGGAATTAAAGAATGGACACAAGAAAAAATCACCGATACAGTCTTAAAAGAAGCTAATAAACTCAATGATCGGGGAAAAATATTATGGCCGTTACGAGTGGCTTTAACAGGGAAAAAGAATTCGGCCGGTCCTTTTGAAGTTGCTTATCTTTTGGGTCAGAAAAAAGCCTTATCGCGAATTAAAAAGGCTCGTCAAAAAATAAAAAACAAATAAAATGAGAAATATTATTTCTTCAATTATTGGTTTAGTTCTTATTATCATTGTTTTGACAACGCTTTCGCCTAAAGTTCGTTCAGTAGTAGGGGGTGTTATTGATGTTTTTAGTCAATGGTTTAATCTTGAAGGCCTTCAGAAATATAAAGATATGTTAGCTAAAAAATTAAAAGATCAATTTGATGAATCAAAAGAAGAGGTTGGTCTTGAATTTCCAGAAATTAAATTGGATTTAAATTATTGGTTTAAAGAAATAAAAGATTTATTTATCTCTAAAGGACAAAAAGCTTTAGAAGAAAATATTGATTTGACAAAATAAAAAAAGGTTATATTATAAAAAAAGATTAATTTTTAAAATAATTATGTTTGAAAAAAAAGGTTCGTTACCCGAGGAACCCCAAAAAAGTAGAGAAGATAAAGAAGAAACTTACGAAGAAAAGAAAAAACGGGAGGCTTTTGAGAAGCAACGTTCAGAAATAATTGCTCAAATTCTTAATTCAGAAGAAGCTTCGCAAGGTCTTGAAGAACTTTTAGGGTCAATAGAGAATATAGAAGATGAAAAAATGAAGGACAAGTTGTTAGTTGAAGTTGCGGAAGCAGAAGCTAAAAACGATAACATAGATCAAGCAATGGATATTATTGATGAAATAAAGAGTGATGAAGAAGCTTTAAACGCTCATTTAAAAACCATTCCTTATGTTGTCGAGAAAAAAGGTGTGGAGCAAGCTCTTCACGTTACTCAGTCTTTATTATTGTTAGCTGATAGCCTTGGCAAGAGCATGGAAGATGATTGGTTATTAAAGACTATAAAAAGTATTGTTAATTCGACGGAAGACTCTCAAGATTTTGATAAAATTATTTATTTTATTGATGAAAACCTTAATTTAAGCGAAGAAGAGAAAAAAGAAGCCGATAATATCTATTCGTTCTTAAGTGTTTATCAAGCTCGTCAAGGAAATATCCCCGCGGCCTTAGAGATTAACACTCGGATAAACAAAGTAGTTAATCACCCTGAGGTAATGGCTGAAATTGCCGTTAAGGCGGCTCAAGAAGACGACATTGAGACCGCTATTGAATTAGTTGAAAATTTAATTTATATGAAAGATAAAATTGGCAAGAAATGGATATTGGGTTCTTTAGAAAAAATTGCCGCCACCGAAGCGGGTTACGAAAATATAGAAGAACTTTTAACCGTTATTGATATTAATTTAAATGAAGATAAAGAAAGACAAGAGGTTTATGCTGCTTTAGTAAAAGGGGAGGCTCATGCGGGACGTATTGAAAAAGCAAAAGAAATTTTACAAAAAGTAAAAGACACCACCTTGCGTCTTGAAGCAGCAAAAGAAATTGCTAAAAATTTACCCGAAGAAGAAAAAGTTAAAAATAGTGCCGAAATTGCGCGAAATTTAATGACAGCGGAAAAGAGGGATATCGAAAAAAAAGATTCGGATAGCGATAAATAATATTAAACGAAGATATTTATAAAGACCTTTTTTGGAAAAGAAAGGTCTTTTTATTTAAAAGGTGTTGACAGAGTGAGAGAAGTTTATTAAGATGATAGATAATAAACGTTGCATAATGTATCTTAAGAAAACATTTAGAATTAAAACCCTTATAATTTATGAAAAAAAGTTCTCAACCCATAATTAAGCATATTCCGGATTTTTTAGATTATATCGATATTGAGAAAGGCTTAGCTAATAAAACTCAAGAAAATTACGATCGCTTTTTAAAAAAGTTTACCAGTTGGTTAAAAGATAACGGCCTAGAAGATTTAAAGCCGCATGAATTAACTTCAGAACACATTTGGAAGTATAAGGTCTTTTTATCGCGAACGAAGCAACCGAAGATTAATAAATCTTTAAAAAAGAGCACCCAAAACTATTACCTTATTGCTTTACGAGTTTTATTAAACTTTTTTGCGGATCGGGATATTGAAACTTTACCAGCCGAAAAAATTAAATTATTGAAAGAATCACAAGATAAAAGAGTTCATTTTTTAAATCTAGAACAAGTTAAAAAATTATTAACTCAACCAGACACTGATACAAAAACGGGACTTCGAGATCGGGCAATGATCGAGACTCTCTTCTCTACCGGCTTACGAGTTAGCGAATTAGTTGGCCTTGATCGAGATCAAATTCCAATTCCTAAAAAAGGATTAAAAGAGGTCGAAATAAGCATTGTTGGAAAAGGTGATCATTCTCGGACGGTGTATCTATCAAAACGAGCTATAAAATGGCTTAAAACGTATCTCAGGACCCGCACTGACGATAGTAAAGCCTTATTTATCAACTATCGAGGTCCAAAAGGAGATTCACGTCGGTTGACTACTCAATCGGTTCAACGGCGGATAAAAAAATACGCTATTAAAGCCGGTTTATCTAAAAACACAACACCACATACGTTGCGACATTCGTTCGCTACGGATTTATTAAATCAGGGTGTTGACCTTCGCGTAGTTCAAGAATTTTTAGGCCATCAAAATATTTCGACAACGCAAATTTATACGCACGTGACTAACAAACGGCTAAAAGATATTCATCAAAAATTTCACGGCGGAAATAAATTAGATAATAAAAAAGAAAAAAGTCAAGAAAAAGAAAATTGATAACTTCTAACGATAGTTAAAGGTTTTTTGTGGGTGTATTCACAAGTTAAATAACCAACAGCAAAAGCAAGTAAACTTAAAAGGATCATTATTAAAACAAGACCTAATTTAGGCTTAATTCTCGACCAAAATTTTTTAATTGATTTTTTCATAGTTTTATATTATAATAAACGCGTTGTTAAAATTTATTTTAATTAAATTATGTCTAAAACAGGTGCAAAAGGAACAACTAAATTAGGAAAAGATTCTCGTTCTAAGAGACTCGGAGTAAAAATTTTTGCGGGACAAAAAGTAAAACCAGGGATGATTATTGTTCGTCAACGTGGTAGTAAATTTATTCCCGGAGAAAACGTGAAAAAAGGACGTGATGATTCTTTATACGCTACAGAGCCCGGAGTGGTCGAATTTAAAACGACGGGAAAGATTTGCTATGATGGTAAACGGAAAAAAGTTAAAAAAGTGGCAGTTGTTAATTCTTCCTAAAATTAGTTTAATATTACCATAAAATAAAAAAAGAATAACCGTTTTGGTTATTCTTCTTTTTTTACAACTTCTACTTCGATAGTTGTTTCTAAATCATTAAGGAGTCGAATTGTAATTTGATGTTTGCCGAGCTCGTCTAAGGCTTCAGGGAGAATAATTTGTTTTTTGTTAATAGAAAAACCCTCAGTGGCTAATTCCGCAGCAATTTTATCGGCTTTAATATGTTCAAATAATTGCCCTTTCTCCCCTACTCGGGTTTCAATAGTAAAAGTTTTTCCTTCTAACATTTTCGCCGTATTTTGGGCTTCAGTACGTTGTTTTGCTTGTTGCTTTTCTACTAATTCCTGGCGCGATTCCAACCATTGTAAATTTTTTCGGGTGGCGGGTTTAGCCATGTTTTTAGGTATTAAGTAGTTACGAGCGTAACCCGGAGCTACTTTTTTAATATCATATTTTTGTCCTAATTGGGGGACGTTTTGAATAAGTATTACTTTCATAGTTAATTATTTTCTAATAAATTAATAGTTTTTTGAAGCTGAATATCTTTTTCGGTGTCAATATCTTGAACGGGCATATCAACAACAATATCCGGACTTAAACCAACTTTATTAATTGAATCACCGCTAGGAGTTAACCATTCAGTAGTAGTAATTTTAAGCATTGAGCCATTATAAAGTGGGTGTATTTCTTGAATTGTGCCTTTTCCAAAAGAAGTTTTTCCAACTAATTTTGTGCCGCGGTTTTCTCGTAAAGCAGCAGCTAAAATTTCAGCGCCGGAAGCACTTCCTTCGTTAATTAAAACAGCCACAGGATAAGTTTGAAACTTTTCATTTCCGTCAGCTTTAAAGACTTGATGCTGGTTCCCTTTTTCGGTAGTTACAATTTTTCCTTCTTTAATAAACCAACCAGCAATATCTTGAGCAACCCCTAAATAACCACCCGGATTATTTCTTAAATCTAAAACAATTGAATCTATTTCCGGATCATTTAAAATTTCAGTGGCAATGTCTTTAAAGGAGTTTGATAAATTATTGGTAAAATGAAAAATTCTAATATGAGCGACGTGACCAGCTTTTTTGTTCCATTCGACGATAGGAATTTCGATAACATCACGAACTAAAGAGAAATCTTTTTTTTCGAATTTTTCTTGTCGAGCAATTGATAAAGTTACGGAACTTCCTTGCGGCCCACGAATTAAGTTAACGGCTTCATCAAGGGTCATGTCAGCGGTTGAAGTGCCATTTACCGCAATAATTTTGTCTTGTGGAAGCAAACCAGCTTGATCAGCAGGCGTTCCTTCTAAAGGCGCAATAACGGTTAATTCTCCATTTTGTATACCAACCTCCATTCCCACTCCTTCAATATTACCCGCTAAGTCTTCTTGAAAAATTTCGGCTTCGTCGGGAGTAAAAAAAGCTGTGTAGTTATCATCAAGATTGTTTGCTATTCCTTCAATAGCTCCATAGGTTAAATCTTGGTAATCAAGATTATCGCTATCATAATAATTATTATTAATAGATTCCAAAGCTTGATTAATTAAACTTAAATCAAGATGTTGCAGTTGAGTGCCCTCGACATCAATAAAAGTTTTCTTTTTTAAGTTATACTTTTGAATTATTAATCCGGCGGATACCCCAATAAAAAAGACAGCCAGAAAGGCAATCACTAGAAATTTTTTCGGAAGATTTTTTTTCGACATAAAATAAAATATTTATAATTAAAGTGGGTCCGGTGAGACTCGAACTCACAACCTACTGCTTAAAAGGCAGTTACTCTACCAGTTGAGTTACGGACCCTTATACTACTTAAAGACCTTCTTCGGAAAGTTCTTTAATAAGTTTTTTCTGCTTTTTACTTAATTTTGACGGAGTTTTAATTTTTAATTTTAATAATAAATCTCCGCGTCCGGATTGAGAAAAATGAGGTAAGCCACGATTTTTCTTACGAATAATCTTTCCCGAGTTAGTTTTTGGAGGAATTTCGACTGATAACCCCTCTCCTTCTAGATCAGTGATTTTTATTATATCACCTAAAACAGCTTTCGAAAAGGGTATTCCTATTTCCTTATAAAGATCGTCTCCTTGTCGTTCAAAATCAGAATTTGGTTCAATATAGACCTGAACATATAAGTCGCCATTAGAGCCATTTGCACTGGCGTGACCTTTGTGAGAAACCTTAATTGTTTGTCCGGATTTAATTCCGGCGGGAACGGTAAATTCAGTTTTAATATTCTTTTTAAGAACTTTTTGTCCTTCACAAACCGAGCAAGGTTTTTCAGGAACTTCACCAGTTCCGTGACATTGTGGACAAACTGATTGTTGTCGGATTTGGCCGAAGAAACTTCGCTGAGTTTGAGTTATAACGCCTTCTCCTTCACAACGCGGACAGGTTTTCATTTCACTTCCCGGTTCGGCCCCCGAACCATCACAATTATCACAAGTTGTTTTTTTAAAAAGAGAAACTTCTTTTCGGTTAGATTCCAAAACTTCTTGCAAAGGAATCTTTATTTTGATTTTAATATCAGCGCCTCGTTGGCGACGACTTTTTTGTTTTCGACGTCCCGAAAAACCAAAATTAAAGATATCTCCTAAGTTCGAAAACAAATCTTCAAAATCTCCTTGATTAAAGTTTTGTCCACCTTGCTGAAAATTAAATCCGTATGGTCCGTTTCCGGATTGATCAAAAGTTCTTCCAAATTGATCGTATTGGCTTCTTTTTTCTTTATCGGAAAGAATCTGATAAGCTTCGTTAATCTCTTTAAACTTTTCTTCATCCCCGCCTTTATCAGGATGATGTTTGTGAGCTAATTTTCGATAAGCTTTTTTAATTTCTTTTGGTGAAGCATTCTTGTCGACACCTAAAATGTCATAATAGTTTTTAGCCATTCTTTAATATATATAACTATTATTCGTTGGTTGATTCTTCTTCAGAATCTTCTTTTTTATCGTCGACACTAGAAGCTTTTTTTTCTTGAGCTTGTTTCTGTTTATATAATTTTTCTCCTATTTTTTGAGCACTTTTAGCAAGTTCGTCAATTTTTTCTTTGATTTTTTGAACGTCATCTTTTTCTTTTACGTCTTTAAGTTCTTTAATTTTTTCTTTAATTTCTTTTTCTTGACTTTTTTCAGCATCTTCTAATTCTCGCAAACTTTTCTCCGTCGAATAAATTAAACTATCAGCTTTATTTCTAACTTCAATTAATTCTTTTTTATGTTGATCTTCTTCTTCATGTTCTTCGGCTTCTTTCTTCATTTTTTCTACCTCTTCTTCAGAAACACTTGTTGATCCTTCAATGCGAATAGATTGTTTTTTGTCCGTTCCTTTGTCTTTAGCCGAAACATTTAAAATTCCGTCGGCGTCAATATCAAAAGTAACTTCAATTTTAGGGACTCCTTTCGGGGCGGGTGGAATTCCGTCTAAGATAAACTTTCCTAAACTTTTATTATCGCTAGCCATTGGTCGTTCTCCTTGTAAAACATGAATTTGAACTGAGTCTTGATTATCTTCGGCCGTCGAAAACACTTTGCTTTTCTTCGTTGGAATAGTAGTGTTTTTTTCAATTATTTTAGTACTAACACCACCTAAAGTTTCGATTCCGAGAGATAACGGAGTGACGTCTAATAACAAGACATCTTTCATATCTCCTTGTAAAATTCCCGCTTGTGTTGCGGCACCAATCGCGACTACTTCGTCGGGATTAATTGATTTATTAAGTTTTTTTTCAAACATTTCTTTAACGGCTTCTTGCATTTTCGGCATTCGTGTTTGTCCGCCCACTAAAACAATTTCATCAATATCTTCTTTTTTTGCTTTTCCATCTTTTAAAACTTGCTTTGTAATTTTTAACGATCGATCAATATATTTTTGGACCATATCTTCTAATTTGGCCCGACGAAGACTAAACTGAAGATGTTTAGGTCCTTTGTCGGTCGAGGTAACAAATGGTAGATTAATGTCAGTTTCTTTAGTGTTTGAGAGTTCAATTTTAGCTTTTTCAGCGGCTTCTTTGATTCGTTGTAAAGCTAATTCGTCTTCACCTAAATCAACACCTTCTTCGTCTTTAAATTTTTTAATAATCCATTCCATTATTTCTTGGTCAAAATCATTTCCTCCTAAATGAGTGTCTCCGCCAGTTGATTTAACTTCAATTGTGTCAGCGCTTACTTCTAAAACAGAAACATCAAAAGTTCCTCCTCCAAAATCATAAACTAAAATTTGGTGGTCTTCTTTCTTATTAAGTCCATAAGCTAAAGCAGCGGCTGTTGGTTCGTTAATAATTCGGCGTACTTTTAATCCGGCAATTTTTCCGGCGGCTTTAGTTTCTTGCCGCTGGTCGTCATCAAAATAAGCAGGACATGTAATAACCGCTTCTTTAATCTCTTCTCCGATTTTCTTTTCGGCATCGTGTTTTAATTTTTTAAGAATCATCGCTGAAATTTGAACAGGCTTATACCACTTATCCCCCATTTTAATTTCAATTCGCCCTTTGTCGGTTTTGCGAGTTTTATAAGAAGCATTTTTTAGATCTTTTTTTACTTCGGGATCCGAGTATTTTCGTCCGATTAAACGCTTAACCCCGTGAATAGTGTTTTTAGGATTAGTAATCATTTGGCGTCGGGCTAATTCTCCAATAAGTCGTTCTTCTTTTTTATTTATTGCCACAATTGAGGGTGTGGTGCGATGCCCTTCTTTATTTTCAAGGATACGCGGTTCTCCACTTTCGGTAATAGCCATGGCGGAGAACGTTGTTCCTAAATCAATACCTAATATTTTAGACATAATTTAGTTTTAGTTAGTTAATTAATTTAAGTTTAAGAGGCAACTTTAACCTGAGCGGGTCGCAAAATACTATCTTCTCTTTTATAGCCAGCCTTAACCTCTTCTATAATGATATTTGGTTTATGTTTTTTATTTTCAACGCGTTCAACAGCTTCGTGATAACGAGGATCAAACTCCTGGTTTTTGGTTTTAATTTTTTCCACGTTATATTTCTTTAAGATTTGATTAAATTTATTTCTTATCTGTTTCACACCTTGATTCAAAGCGCTGTTACAATCATTTTTAGATAATTCTTTTTCTAATCGTTCAAAGTCATCTAATATCTCTAAGAAACTAATTAAAATTTTGTTTTTAGTGCGAAAAGCGTTTTCTTTTCTTTCGTCGCGGTGTCTTTTTTTTAAATTTTCTAAATCGGCCTTGGTTCTTTTCCAGCCATTTAAATAATCTTTTTTTTCTTCTCTATGCTTCGCGATTTCTTCTTTTAATTCTTTAATTTTATTAGTTTTATTTTCTTTTTCGGAGTCTTTTTTGTCTGTATTCATAAGCTTTAATTAGGTTTATTTTCACCTCTCTCTTAAAAATAATAACACAAATTATCTTTTTGTAAAGAAAGGGTCTTAAGGTGTTTTATAGGTTTAATTTTCTTCTTCTTTAGGGTGATCTTTAGTAAAAATATAATTATCATATCGAAGATCAACATAATTTAAAGCAGCAAATTCCGAATCTTTTTTTTGTTTTAAAATTGTTTTTAATTTTGTAATTTGCCAATCTTTTTCACGATTAATATTGAAATAAAGCTCCACTCCTTGATCAGTAATAAAAGTTACTTTTTCCCATTTAGGAATGACTATTTTTTGAAGTGGTGCGATTAAAGATAAATCAGACAAATCTTTCCATAAAGAAAATAACTTTAACCACTTCTCTTCTTCGAAAACAAGATTACCTAAGTCGGGTAAGTTTTTTAAAGACGACTCAATTAAAAATAAATTTTTAGTTTGAAAATTATTATTATTAGTATTATTAGTAGAATTAACTTGTGCGACAGAACTTGTTGCTGATGAACTAGTTACAGCACTACTAGCGACGGACTCTTTTTGCTGAATATCTAAAACAATTCCTTCTTTATCAACAACGAAACATTCATTATTTTGGTTAACTCGAAAAAAAGCTTTTCGTTCTTCTAATTTAATAATTAAAGAATGTGAAAAATCTTTTTTAATTTCCACTTTTTTTAAGAGATTAAGTTGACGAGGAAGTTTTTTTTCTAAAGAAGAAAAACTAGTTAGTAAGCTTTTAGAAAGACGAGAATCAAGATTTTGGTTAACATATTCTCTAATTTTTTGAGGCTCTATTTTAATTTGACCTTCTATTTGAATTTGTTGAACTTCAAAAAGCGGAGAAAACAAAAATAAGTAAATTAACCCTCCTAATAAAATAAAAATAATTACTATTTTCCAAAAGAAAGTTTTTTGGAAAAATTTACGGCGAGCTTGTTTTTTGTAATGACGTTTAAATTTTTTCTTTTTACGACCAAACATTATTATTTATAAATTTTAAATATTTTATTTGGTTGACGAAAACCTTTTTCTAGAGAAATTTTTTTTGGAAGAACGTTAAAATGATTAGCAATTTTTTTTCGTAAAACTTTATTAGCTTCTCCGTGTTTGGCTTTTGCTTTTGTCCAAATTTCTAAATGCTGTGAATCTTTTTCCTTAATTTGTTCTTTTTTAGCGTCCGGATGAACTTTAACTTGAATCAACATTTAATTGGATTTTTTAAAGTTTTCGGTAATTTTATTAACCTCAACTTCGGCTTTTTTAATTTTATCTTGGCAGACTTCGATCAATTCATAAGCTCGTTTAATTTTTTTCGAAAGTTTATCAACATCAATTTCTCCTTTTTTAATTTCGGATAATATTTCTTCTAGTTCACGAACTGCTTTTTTATAAGTTATCTTTTTTTGTGATGACATTTTTTATTTTACTTTTAATTTTACCATCTTGTAAAATAGTAGTCAGCGTTTTTTCTTTTGAAATATCATTAACGCTTTTAACTACTTTACCATTAATTTTATTAATACTAAAACCTCTGTTCAAAATATTTTTCGGGTGAGCAATATTAATTTTTTCTTTAATTCCTTTTAATTGATCTTTTTCTTTAGTGATAATATTTTTAATCTGTGTTGAGATTTCACGAGTGTCGTTTTTTATTTTTTCTTTGTTGTTTTGTAAGGAATTTTGAGCTTCGGTTTTTAAATAAGTTGATAAATGATGTAATTTTTGGTAATTATCTTTTAACGTGTGTTTAACGGAAGTTAAAAAATTAGAACGCAAATTTTTTAGATATTGTTGGTTAGTTCGTATTTCTTGTTGAAGATTATGATAGATTTCCGACTGGATATTGTTAATTTTTTCGCGGAAATTTTGGGCTCGATCAACGAAAAATTGTCCTAAAGAACTGGGGGTTTGTTGAGCAGAATAAGCAACTAGATCCGTAATAGTTGTGTCGGTTTTATGTCCAATTCCGGTTAAGACGGGATACGGGTAATTAGCAATAGCTTCGGCTATTTTTTTATTATCAAACCAACTTAAATCCGTTCGGGACCCTCCACCACGAGTAATAACAACTACTTCGATGTCGGAACGATCACGAAAGTAGTTTAAGGCTTTTAAAACTGTTGTTTCCACTTTTTGTCCCTGGACAGCGGCTGGATGAAAAAAAACTTCAAACCCTAATTCACTGTTTTTAAGTTCTTGAATAAAATCATAATAACCTTCGGTATCGTGTTGAGTAATTAAAGCAATTTTTTGCGGAACTAGTGGCAAATGGTTTTCTTTTTTATTTTTGTCAATCAAGTTATTATCTTTTAAATAGGCTTTTATTGCTTCTCGCCCTTTCATTAGTTTTCCCAAAGTAAAATCAGGATCAATATCTTTAACAATAAAACTATATCGTCCGCCCGGCCAATAAACCTGTAGCCGTCCCTGAACACGAACTTCTAAACCGTCCATTCCGGCACTTAACTTCTGCCCCACATTACTTGCTGCTAACTTGCGTCTAATTTTTGGTCGTTGATTCCGCCAAATTATTGACTGAATTGTCGATAAAGTTTCATTTTTATTTTTCTTTTTTTCTTCTAACTTAAAAAATATATGACCGGCCGGTGGATTTTTAGGAAAGTCACTAATTTCTCCTTTTAACCAAACGTCATAACTAAAAGTGTTTTCGATTACACCTTTAATAGCTTTATTAATCTCTGATATTCTATAAGTTTTTTCTTCGGACATTTTTAAGAAGGGTAATATTTTTGATTTCCTAAAGAAGAAGGAAAATTGCTTTGCTTATCCTGAGCGACTTCTTTTTTGGCTTGTCCGTAAAGTTTTCGATAGTCTTTGTTTTTTAAATGAGTTGGCGGTTCAAAAGCTCCTTTCTGTGCGTCTTCTTTAGCTTTTTCTATTGATGATACAACGGCTCTACTTTTTGGAGCTTGAGCTAAGTAGGTTACTCCGTGGGCTAAGTTAATTTCAGCCTCTGGTAATCCAACCGATTGAACTGCTTGAGAAACAGCGGCTGCTATTTGAATAGCTTGTGGGTCGGCGTTTCCAATATCTTCTGAAGCAAAAATTAACATTCGACGGGCAATAAAAAGAGGGTCTTCACCACCAATAATCATGCGTGCTAACCAGTATAAAGCCGCATTAACATCCGAAGCGCGCATACTTTTTATAAAAGCGGAAATAATATTGTAATGCTGGTCATTTTTTTTATCATACTGCCGGTTCTTTTGTTCAGTTATTCCTTCTAAATCATTGACTGTAATTTTCTTTCGATCATTACTTAATACTAATTCGGAAGCAGATTCTAAAGTATTTAGAGCAGTTCGGGCATCGCCATCAGCAAAATTAACAATACGATTTAAAGCTTCTTTCGTAATTTTAATTCCCGACTTACCAAGACCATTTTCTTTATCACGAAGAGCGCGTTTAATTATTTTTTTTAAATCCTTTTCGGATAAAGGATCAAAAACATAAACGGAAGATCGAGATAGTAAAGCATTGTTGATTTCAAAAGCCGGGTTTTCCGTAGTAGCTCCAATAATATTAATGAGACCTTTTTCAATAAAAGGAAGAAAAAAGTCTTGTTGTGCTTTATTAAAGCGATGAATCTCGTCAATAATCAAAAGATTTTTTTGATTCTTGACTTTTAGTCTTTCAACGGCTTTTTCGACATATTCTCGTAGTTCAGAAACACTAGTATTAACGGCCGAAAAAGTTTTTACAACGGCCGAACTTTTTTGAGCAATTAATTTAGCAAGAGCCGTTTTTCCGGTTCCGGGTGGTCCCCAAAAAATCAACGAATGTATATTGTCATTTTTAACTAAACTTCGTAAAGAACTTTTTTCTCCAATAATCTTTTCTTGTCCATAAAATTCTGAAAAGTTTTGTGGACGAAGTCGATCTGCTAAAGGGGCATTCTTCTTGACATTTTCCTCTTCTTTTTGTTGAAAGAGGTTATTATTCATAGTTTTAAATTAACTAATTTTAGCCCCGATCGGAATATCTTGATCAACAGTTAATAAAGTTAACTGATTGTTGTTACTAGCAGCTAAAACCATGCCTTGACTTTCATGACCTAATAATTTTTTTGGTTCTAAATTAGAAACAACAATAACTTTCTTCCCTTTTAGATTATCCGGATTATAACTCGTATTTTTTAATCCGGCGATTATTTGGCGAGGTGTTTCTTCGCCAATATCAACTTTTAAAGAAAGAAGTTTATTTGATTCTTCAATATCTTCAGCTTCCTTAATTAAACCAACTTTCATTTGGACGTCTTGAAATTGTTTAAAATTAATCATAATTTTTTTATTTAATTATTTTTTTATAAATTTTATATAATTTGTATAAAAAAGGTTTAAAGATAATATTTTTTCCGTCGGGATATTCTTTTAAATGACCGTTAAAACCTTTTTTAAAATAACTAACGCCGGGCCATTTTTTATCGTTAACTCCCCATAAATCTAAGCATTTATAGCCTTTTTCTTTAGCTAATTTAATTTGTTCCCACTGTAAGAAATAAGAAGTTTTTAAAGAGCGGTGTTTATAGTCAGTGGCGGCGTGTAAATAAGTAGCCGTCTGGTTAAAGAAAAGCAACATTGTTCCTCCGACAACTTTTTCTTCGTGTTTAGCTAATAATAATTCTAAACGAGGATTATTATTTAACGCCGATAACATTTTTTTGTAATGATCGTCAGAATAAATAGTAAACTTCTTGCGGCGGGCAGTTTTTCTTAATAAATTTAAAAAGCTTTGCCAATCCGCCTTATTTGGGTTTTTTCGATAATTAACTAATTTTAAGTCATTACGTTGGGCGGCGCGAACTTCATAGCGAGTTTGCGAATGAAAGCTTCTTAATAATTCTTTTTTAGATTTAGTTAAGTTTACGCAAATTGTTTTTTGTGGTTGACGGCGTTGTAAACTCGGCCCACTTTTAAACTGTGATGGGATTTTCGGAGTGGTTCTTTGAAACTCCGCTTTCAAAAAAATACTTTTCTCATTTTCCGCAATTTCTTTAATTTTATTTAAAAAACAATTAAAAGCTTTGTCTTTATCTATCAACGAAGTTGATCTTTCAAAAACTGGTCCGTAAGGAAGATTTAACATTGTTCCGCCTATCGGGAAGACTTCCGTAATTAACAAGGCCTCCATAAGTCGTTGTCCTCCTTTACTAATAACTAAAGGAAAAACCTTCTTGTTTTGCGAAGATTCAAATCGAGCCCAGGAAGAGCTTTGAGTAAAACGCCCTTTATTTTCTATTAAAAAATCATCCCATTCTTTAGTAACAGATTCTTTTTTAAAATCTAAAATCCGCGCTTTCATAATTTAGTTAATTTCTTTAAACGGTAAATAATTTTGTAAAACTTTAGGAATTTTAATTCCTCCTTCTTTTGTTTGATAGTTCTCAATAATAGCGATTAACATTCTTTCTAAAGCAATAGCCGTTCCGTTAACCGTATGTAGATAGCGAGTTTCTTGATCATTATCACGATAACGTATTTTTAAACCGCGGGATTGGTAATCACTACAATGAGAAATAGAATGAGTTTCTCGATAACGTTCTTGAGAAGGAATCCATGTTTCGAGATCGTAAGTTACGGTTGCTGGCTGACCTAAATCGCCGGTACACAGTCGCACTAAACGATAAGGAAGCTCTAATTTTTCTACTATCTGTCGGGCAATTTTAACAAAAAGACGATGTTCGTCAATAGCTTTTTCCGGTTTAACAAAACTGAACATTTCCACTTTATTAAATTGATGCAGTCTTAGTATTCCTTTTGTATCTTTACCGTAAGAACCCGCTTCGCGACGAAAACAAGTGGAAAAACCAGCAATTCGTTGTGGGAGAGAGTCCGAGTCTAAAATTTCGTTTTTATACATTGCTCCAATTGTGTGTTCGGCTGTTCCAACTAAATTTAATTTATCTTTCGGTAGATAATATAAGTCTTCGTTTTTAATTAAATTTTCGTAACCCAGTTCTCTCATTAAACCTTCTTTCATCATCATCGGAGGCATAACCGGGATAAAACCTTCTTGGGTTAATTCAAAAAGAGCAAAGTTTACTAACGCCAACTCTAAAAGAACTAACTCTTTTTTAATATAAGTAAAACGACTACCAGCTACTTTTGCGGCTCGCGAAGTATCAATAAGGTCTAAGCTTTCAACAATTTCTAAATAACTTTGCGGAGTTGTTTCTTTTTTAGGAGGAGTTCCGACCTTATCGAGAACTTCATTATCTTCTTCGTTGTCACCAACCGGAACTTCGTCACGAGGAACATTAGGAATAAGAGCTAATTTTTCGACAAACTTTTCTTTAACTTCACTTAAAGAATCTTCAATTTTTTTGATTTCTTTTTTTAATTCTTGCCCCTTCTCTATTTTTTTCTTGGTCGGTTTACTACGAGCAATTTCTTCACTTAATTCATTAAGATCATGACGTTTATCTTCGACTTCTTGAATTAAATTTCTTTTTTTCTTATCAAGATCGATTATTTGACTAATTTCTTTTTCGGAAACACCGCGTGTAGCAAGCTTTTTTTTAACTTCTTTTTCGTTATCACGAATAAGATCTAAATTAAGCATATTTAATCATTTATTATTTTTCATCGTCGGGAATAAAATAACTTCCCGAATACTTTTTGAATTAGTTAAAATAGTAATTAAACGATCGACACCCATTCCAAAACCAACGGCTGGCGGCATTCCATACTCAAGAGCTTTTAAAAACTCTTTGTTCATTCGTTGGGCTTCTTTACTTCCTTCTTGATAATTTTTTTCTTGTTCTTCAAAAACTTCTCTTTGGGTTAAAGGGTTATTTTGTTCACAAAAAGCATTCGTTACTTCCGCTCCGGCGATTACAATTAAAAAGTTATCGGTTTTTGTCGGATCTTTTTTAGAAGTTTTTGCTAAAGGTTGAAAACCAATCGGATGATGAATAAGAAAAGTGGGTTGTTGCAAATGAGGACGACAGTGTTTCTTATAAATACGATCAGCTATTTCCGGTTTACTATAAGCGTTATCAACGTTAACCCCTAGTTCTTCAGCTTTTTTCTTTAATCCTTCGCGGTCATATTCGTCATATTTTATATCTGTATGCTTAACTAATAAGTCGGTAAACTCAATTCGTTCCCAGGGTTGTGAAAAATCAATTTCTTCTTCCTGATAAGTAATTTTCTCTTTTCCAGTTGTTTCTTTAACAATATAACAAAATAAATCTTCGGCTAATTTCATTAATTCTTTATAATTAGCGTAAGCCCAATAAAATTCCAAACTAGTAAATTCAGGGTTATGATGTTTGTCCATTCCTTCGTTACGAAAGTTTTTTCCTATTTCAAAAACTTTTTCAAACCCACCGATTAACAATCTTTTTAAATATAACTCGGGGGCAATTCGAAGGTATAAATCAGTATCTAAAGCCTCGTGATGAGTGATAAAAGGAGTGGCTTGTGCTCCGCCATAACGAGGTTGTAGGATTGGGGTATCAACTTCTTGGAAGCCTTCTTTTTGTAAAAATTCACGAATAGCTTTTATTGTTTTAAAACGAATTTCAAATTTTTCTTTTACTTCTGGATTAAGCACTAAATCAAGATATCTTTTTCGATATCGTTTTTCAACATCTTCCAACCCGTACCATTCACTAGGCAAAGGACGCAAACTCTTACTCAAAATTTTAATATCTCGCCCTTTAATTGATGGTTCGTCAGTTTTAGTTTTAAAAAGATTTCCTTTAACTTCAATAAAATCACCACGGTCAACATGATCTTGAAAAAAACTATAACCATCAGGCCCAAGAGTGGCTTCGCCAATAAATCCTTGGATATTTCCGCTTTCGTCTTTAATATCAAAAAAACTAAATTTTCCGTGATCGCGAATCGCCATAATTCGACCAACTAAATCAATTTCTTTTTTTTCTTCTAGCTCTGAAAATTTATCTAAAGCCATCGCAATAGAAAAACTGCGATTAATTTTATTAGGGTAAGGATCAACCCCCATTTTGTTTAAATTTTTAACTTTTTCTTTCCGTGATTCTATTATTTTATCTTCAGTTGACATAAAAGTAAGTAGTTTAATCTTTTTTCATTTTATCATAACGAGATGAGAAATACCAACGAAGCAAATCTTCGGCAATATACTTCGTAGCAACGAGTTTTTCGGGAACTTTTTTCAGCATAACAACTAAAACTATTTCCGGGTTTTCGTAAGGAGCAAAAGCAACAATCCAACTATGATAATGGTTTTTAATTTCCGTTTGAGCCGTTCCTGTTTTAGCAGCGGCTTCGACTGGCAATGATTCTAAATTATAGGCTGATCCGTGAGGCGAAGAAACAGCTTGACGCATCCCTTCCCGAACAACTTCTAAATTTTTAAGAGAAGCAAATCCAGAATTTAAAATTTCAGGATTAATATCTTTTATAATATCTACCCCTTCTCTATCTTCGGAAATAATTTTATCAACTACTTGTGGTTGATAGATAATTCCTTGATTAGCAATACCAATAAAAGCGGTGGCTACTTGTAAGGGGGTGATAGCAAAAGGACCTTGTCCAATAGAAAGATGATAAGTGTTACCAGAATACCAATTCTCTTTTACGTCTGGTAAAAAACCGCTTCCTTCGTTTGGTAAATCAATACCCGTTTTAAGTCCCCAATTAAATTTCTTTAACCACGAAATTATTTTTTCGGCTCCTAATCCTTCGATATTTTTATACCCTCCACCGATAGCGTAAAAGAAAGTGTTAATTGATTCGGCTATAGCGCGTCGAATATCGGCTTCTCCATGAAACTTCCAATCCCGATAACAGGTTTCTTCTTGTGTATATTTATTAGTTAAACAAATTTTTTCGGGACAAAAAATAACACGACTAGCTTTAATTATTTTTTCTTCTAAAGCGGCTAAAGCAACTAAAGGCTTAATAACGGATCCGGTTGAATAACCTAATCCCGAAATAGCTTGATTATATAAAGAAAAATTAGGGTCAGCTTTTAGTTTTTCAACTTTTTCTACTGACAAAGCTTGACTAAAAAGATTATTATTATAACTCGGAATACTGACCATAGAAATTACTCCTCCATCGCGCGGGTCTAAAGCGATAACATTAGCTTCCCGAACTCCTAGTTCTTCTGCTCTTTTGGTTAACAGTTGATATATTTTTTCTTGAAAATCTTTATCGAGATGAGTAATTAGACTTTGTCCGGGTTGCGAGCGACTAATTTGCTCCCGACCCACTTCTTCTCCCGCCGCGTTATAAAGAATCTTCTGTTCTCCCCCTTTAGGCATTAACACATCATTGTATTTTTTTTCAAGCCCTGCTTTTCCTTCAAGGTTGTTTCGAGAAGCATAACCAATAATATGACTATAAGCTTTTCCATTTTCATAAAAACGATAACTATCTTTAGTAAGATGAACAGCTGGCCAATCTTTAATTTTTGTTTCTAAAGAAACGATTGTGGAATAAGAAAGACGATTTTTGTTAAGAATTACTTCTTGTTTATCAGTTTCTATTTTTTTATTAAGCTCTTTTTTAGATAAAGAAATAATTTCGGAAATTTCTTTTTTAATAGTGTTTTTTTTATCATCACTAAGTTGATTAAAATCTTTTTTATTAAGAACTATTTTATAGTTTGGATTATTCCAAACTAATTGTTTTTCGGATTGATCATAAATCACACCTCTTTTCATTTTTACCGACTGAAGAGCAACAGCATTTTTATTAGCTTGTTCGCGAAAATTACCTCCTTTAACTATTTGTAAATAACCACTGCGAATAAATAAAAAAGATAAAATTAAAATAGAAATTATAACTAAAAAAATAATCTTTTTTTCTTGAAAAGGAGTTTCTATCTTATGACGGTTGTCATAAGATTTTGATTTTTGCGACATTTCATCTAAAAAGACTTGATGAGGTTCAAGGTCTTGTCCTGACGGTGAATTAATTTTAAAACGAGAGTTAAAAAACATTATTTTAGGTGTTTTTTATTAAATAAAAGAAAAACAATTAAACCAATAATTAAGTTATATAATGATTGTTTTAGAATAAATAAAAATGGTTTTAAATTAATTAGTTTAATGTTAACAAAAATAAAACTTAAACCATAACTAAAGGTCGTTATTAATAAATAATATAAAAAAGTAACTCCAATAAGACTAACTAAAAAAACAATTAAATTATCTTTAAACAAAAGCTTTTTAATTAATTTAAAAAATAAAAAACTAATTGTTGCTAAAGTTAAAAGACCTATTCCAAAACCGGGATAGAAAAAAATATCGAGCAAAAGTCCGGCACTAATAATTAAGAGTTGGTGAGGATATTTAGAAAAAAATACACAACCGACAACAAAAACTAGTATCAGGTTTGGAACAACGCCTTCGAAGTGAAAAATAGTAAAAAAAGATAATTGTAATATAAAAAAAACAAGTAACCACAGGTATTTTTTAAAACTATTAAAATTCATTAGAAAGATTTAATAATAAATAGTAAAGAAAGTTTATTTAAATTAATTCGTGGCACAACGGTTGCTTTTTTAAAAGACTCAAGATCTTGAAAGTTAATCTCGCTAATACGACCAATGATTAAGTCGGCCGGATAAGACTTATTTTCTTGCGTTACAACAAAGTCATTTTTTTGAAGAGGGCTTTGAATTGGGACAAGGTCTAATTCTAAAAATGGATATTTTTGACCCCGAACAACCCCTTCAATACGAGATTCTTTTTCTTGATTGTAAATAAATACTGGCCACGAACTATCGTAGCTAAAAATTGTCTTTATTCGTGAGTAATGAGGGTAAACCTCTGTAATCTTTCCCACTAGTTCTCTATCCGGGGTTATTACGGCTTGTTCTTTTTGTAAACCTTCTTTTTCCCCTTTGTTAATTAATATCTCGTCCTCTTCTAAGAAAAAGTTAATTTTATTAGCTTCTACTAATTCAATATCTTTATTAAGATCAAGACTTAAAGCCTCCCGAAGGTTATTATTTTCTTCTCGAATTGATTCGGTTTGGTTTATTTTTGAAACTAAAAAACTATTTTCGTTAGTTAATTTTTCTATTTTAGATTGAAGTTCTTTTTTAGACAAAAACCAAGAGGAAAAAGTTTCTTTTGCGTTAAAAGTTTGTTTTTGTAGAAAATTTTGAAGAGGGTTAAAAACAGTGTAAGTAAGGTTTTTTAAATAATCACCACCAATAAAATTTAAAATAAAAATTAAACCAATTATTATTAAAAAAAGATAAGTATAAAAATGTTTTTTTTGATGACGCATTTATCTTTTTAATTTATTTTGAAGTTGTTTAGAAGCAAAATTAATTGCTCGCGGATTATTTTTTAAAGCGCATTTTACAATCTCTTCATCGTTCCGAAGATTTTTAGAAGCAAATTGTAAAGCGGTTCCCCCGTTTTTAACCGCAGTTAAAACTATTTTTTTATTATTTTTAATTTCTTCAGAAGCAAGATATAAAACACAACCATGCTCTTTAAGGGCAACCTGTACAACTTCTTTGTCGTTTTGAAGTTCTTCGGAAGCGTAATTTAAAGCCCAGCCATTATTACGAACAGCCGCTAAAACTATTTTTCGGTCATTTTGAAGTTCGGGAGAAACATAATTTAAAGCTAAGCCGCTTTGTTTAACGGCCTCAAGAACAATTTCCCGATTATTTTGAAGTTCTTCGGAAGCGTAATTTAAAGCCCAGTGATGTTGTTTAACAGCTTCTAAAACAATTTCGTAATCATTTTTAAACTTGTCCGGAAGACATTTTAAAACCTGCCCGTTGCTTTTAACGGCCTCAAGAGCAACTTCACGAGTTTCTCTCATTTCTTGAGAAGCTACTTTTAAAGCCCACGGGTTTTTACGAATTATTGTTAAAACTTCTTCTTCTTTTCCTCTATATCGATCGGGTATTTTTTTTAAAAGTCCGTTTTTTTTAATATTTTGAAGAGTTTCTTTTTTGTTATTCTTTTTTTCGTAATTTGCTTCAAATTTTTTCATTTTTTTTAATCAAGTCTTTTCCTTAGTATAACAATTGTTTAACTAATATCAAGATAAAAAATAACAATAAAAAAAGGGAGTGATTTCACTCCCTTTAGGGCAAAGTTTTTTTATAAACTTTTTAGTTCTTCTATTATGTTTCTGCGGTCATCTTTAATTCGGGCAATTTCCGAATTAATCACAACCACTGACTCAAGGTCTTCTAATTCTCTATCGGTTAATTCTTCTTTTTTTATAAGATTCCAAGCTTCTTTTTTTGTTTTTTCTTTGTGAGCATATTTAACTATAAAAATCAAAGTTTCCACGGTTGGATAGCTTTTCTTTAGAAGTTTCCATGATCCGTTGATAAGCCATTCAATCTCTTTGTCGAGAGCATATTTCATTAATATAAATAATCGTGATTGCGTAACGCCGTGTTTAGTGAATACGAATTTAGCCAATTCTTTAAAAAATTCTTTTTGAAGTGCCCCCGATGATTCCATGATTAATTGAACTAAATCGCCACTTGTAAGATTTTTATCCTCACCCCTTTTTTTTAATTCTTGCCATAACTTTTCTTTTTTCGGTTTTCCAATTTTCTTTTGAGTCATAATAACCTCCTTTTTATTTAATGAACTATGATAATAGTAACATAAAAATAACTTTTGTCAAGTAAAAAATAACAATAAAAAAGGGAGCGACTTTCGCTCCCCGATAAAGAAATTTTAAAGCTTTTATTTTATATAAAGCTTTTTAAATTTAGTCAATATGGTTTTACGTCCTAATTTAATCATTCTAGTATCACGACCAACATGCTTTAAAGTATCTAAGCATTTTAAATCTTTTTTAGTTGGGTTCATCTTTCCCAACATCATCTCCGCTTCTTCTCGTGTCTCTTTGTCTTTAATGTAATGAGCAACATAAATAACGAGATCTTTCTCCGGATGGTTATTTTTCAAAACTTCCCAAGCTTCTTTCAATAACCACTTACAATTACTGTCTTGGGCAATTTTCATAACTAAAAGTAATTTATAATTACTAAGTAAATTTTCCTCTTTAAGCATTGCCCAAGCTTTACTCCGAAGAGCTTCAATGCGTTGAATAACATAAAGCCAATCAACAATCTGAAGATCACCCTTTCTAAGTTCCGTCCAGAGCTCCTGAATTAAACTTTTCTTTTTTTCGTCTCTTTTTTTATCCATATGACACCTCCTTTCTTATTTTTAAAAGAACTTTTCGATAATAATATAAAAATGTTTTTTTGTCAAATAAAAAAATATCACAAAAAAATGCGCTCTGATGGCGACGTCCTACTTTCGCGGCGCGAAGCCGCTATCATCGGCCTAGGAGTATTTCACTACTGAGGTCGGAATGGGATCAGGTGGGACAACTCCAGTATCGTCGCCATCACAACGCACTTTTAATTACAAAAAATAATTTTTATTCAATAAGCATTAGATGCCAACTAATAAAACTCAAACAAGCGTTGAGTTTATTAGTACTTCTCGGCTGAACACTTTACAGTGCTTACACCTGAAGCCTATCAACCTAGTCGTCTTCTAGGAACTCATGGATTCTTATCTTAAGGTGGGCTTCGTGCTTGAGATGCTTTCAGCACTTATCCCGTCTCGACGTAGCTACCCAGCGATGCTCCTGGCGGAACAACTGGTACACCAGAGGTCAATTCATTCCGGTCCTCTCGTACTAGGAATGAGTCCTTTCAAAATCCGAAACGCCTACAGCAGATAGAGACCAACCTGTCTCACGACGGTCTGAACCCAGCTCGCGTAAGTTTTTAATTGGCGAACAGCCAAACCCTTGGGACCTTCTTCAGCCCCAGGATAACTTGAGCCGACATCGAGGTGTCGAACAGGGCCGTAGATGTGGACTCTCGAGCCCTACCAACCTGTTATCCCCGGAGTAACTTTTATTTGGTGTCTCCCGCGATTCTATGAACCACGGTCGGTTCACTAAGCCCCTCTTTCGAGACTGCGCGACATAGCCGTCTTGCAGTATAAAAGCTGACTTGTGGCTTTATCCTATCACTCCGATTTCCATCCGGAGTTAGTCAACCTTATGGACGCCTCCGTTACCATTTAGGAGGCAAGCGCCCCACTTAAACTACCTCCCAGACACTGTTTCGATAGTTATTTACACTATCCGATTAGAACTGAGACCATTAAAGAGTGGTGTTTCATGGACGACTCCATCTGATCCGAAAATCAGACTTCAAAGTCTACCACCTACGCTATGCATTAATGACCAAAGCCCAATATCTGGTCGTAGTAAAGCTTCCGGGGTCTTTTCGTCTTGCTGCAGGTAACCGGCATCTTTACCGGTATTGCATTTTCACCGAGCACTTTGTTGAGACAGCTCTCCAGCCGTTACGCCTTTCATGCGGGCCTGAACTTACCAGGCAAGGGATTACGCTACTTTAACACGGTTAGAGTTACCGCGGACGTTTACCGAGGCTTCGGTCGGTTAGCTTCTCTCCGAAGAGAAAAACCGCCAAACTTGACCTTACGGCACTGGTCAGGCGTCAGCCCCTATACATCCTATTACTAGTTAGCAGGGACCTGTGTTTTTGATAAACAGTCGCCAGAGAATCGCTCGCTGCGTCCTAAGTAAAAATTACTTAGGAAGTCCTTATTGCGAACTTACGGACGCTTTTTTGCCGAGTTCCTTAACAAAGTTTAACTCGTTCCCCTTAGTGCATTTGCACTCGCCTACCTGTGTCGGTTTTGCGGTACGGTACCGAATAAAGAGTATAGAAGGAACTTTTCTAGGAATGATGCTCGTCCAAATTCCTCTTCCCGTAGGAAGAAGTTTTGGCTTTTCTTGGGCAAAGCCCTTAAAAAACCAACTTGAATCCAATAACAAGTTTGGAGTACTATCATTCGCATTCCCTTTTCTTTAATCGGTGGGACGGAATATTTACCGTCTGTCCATCAGCGACTCCTTTCGGATTAACCTTAGGACCGCCTAACCCTTGGATGACAACCATTGCCAAGGAAACCTTAGGCTTTCGGGGTTCAGGATTTTCACCTGAATTGCGGTTACTCATGCCAACATTCTCACTTCTCCTCGCTCCACAGTTTCTTCCAAAACTGCTTCGGTGCCAGAAGAACGCTTCCCTACCGGTTAGATTAAAAAATCTAACCTCCTGTCTTCGGTAGTAGACTTTAGTCCCGGAAATCTATAGCGCAAAGTTTCTTAATTGGTAAGCTATTACGCACTTTTTAAAGGACAGCTGCTTCTAAGCAAACCTCCCGACTATCTACGAAACTTCACTACCTTGCTTACACTTAGTCTACATTTAGGGACCTTAGACGAGGATCTGGGCTGTTTCCCTTTCGACCATGAAGCTTAGCCCTCACAGTCTGACTGTCAGATTAAATTTTTTGGAATTCGGAGTTTGATTGGGTATGGCGAGCAAAAAGCCCAGCCATATCCATTCAGTGCTCTACCTCCAAAAAGGAACCTCTGACGCTAGCCCTAAAACTATTTCGGGAAGAACCAGCTATTACCAGGCCCGATTGGCTTTTCACCACTTACCACAGATCATCCCAAGGTTTTGCTGCACCTACGGGTTCGGACCTCCTCTTGGGTTTAACCAAGATTCATCCTGTCCATGGTAAGATCGCCTGGTTTCGGGTCTTATCCATACTGCTTTTGTCGAGCTGTTAACCCTCGCTTTCACTACGCTTTCTAGAGAAACTCTAGTTAAACTGAGCAGTATAAATAAACTCGTTGGCTCGTTCTGCAAAAAGCACCCCGTCACCTCCCGAAGGAGGCTCCGAGTCTTTGTAAGTTATTGGTTTCAGATTCTATTTCAACGCCCTCACCGGGCTTCTTTTCACCTTTCCCTCACGGTACTAGTTCACTATCGGTGATATTGAGTATTTAGCCTTACCCGATAGTTCGGGTAGATTTAGACCAGGTTCACTTCCCTGGCCTTATTCAGGAATAAATCTCGATAAGTTAAATTGTTTTCGTCGACGGGACTATCACCCTCTATGGTTCTCACTTTCCAGAGAGATTGAACTAACAATTTAGCTTGCCGGCCACAAAAGTGGCAACGACCTATCCTACAACCCCTACAACTGAGCAAAGCTCTAGTTCTAGGTTTGGGCTCTTTCCTGTTCGCTCGCCGCTACTAAGGAAATCTCTTCGATTTCTTTTCCTCCGCTTACTGAGATGTTTCACTTCAGCGGGTTTGCTGTCTAAAAGACTGTCTTAGTTAAATCCTAAGACGGGTTACCCCATTCGGAAATCTCCGGATCAAAGGTTGCTACGCACCTCCCCGAAGCTTATCGCAGCTAAGCCGCGTCCTTCATCGCCTCAATATCCCAAGGCATCCGCCAATAACATTTAAAAATAACCGCTTGTTTCAATATATTAGTTGGCAACTAATAATTATTGAACAAATTATTTTTTTGATACTTAATTTTTTTGATACTTGATGTTTTCCGTATTCAATTTAAAAGAGCTGAATTTATTCAGCTTATATATTGTAACAAATATAAAAGCCTTGTCAACAAAATTCAAAATAAAAAAAGAAAGAACCCCGGTTTTATAACCAGGGCTTAAATTAAATAAAATAAAATTATTTTTTTTGCTTGATGTCAAAAAACAATTTTGCTTTAGTATAAAAACAACGGCTGTTTACGTTTATTTTTGATAAATCAAGTTCGTCGTTTTCGTTTCTAAAAAGTTTTGTTCTCTTACTCAAGCAGATAAAAAATAATTGATTACCTCTCTCTTTTGTCCATTGATAACAAGGATATATAAATACTTCTTCTTTTGGTGAATAGTATTTTTCTCCCGAATCATAATAAAAAAGTTTTAAATGACCTTCTTCATGATTTTTACATTTCTTTTCATGAGTAGAAAATATTTTCGGGCTTCCAATTTCGTCAAGAACAATACTGATGTCAACTTCTTGATCTTGAGGAACACAAATTCTAAGAGGAATATCGATAACCGGACTTTTCTCAAAACAATAAATAGTATAACAATCAACATTTTTAAAACTCATAATTACCTCCTTTATCCATAATTGGATTTTCTTTTTTGATTAAAACTTTTTTGTCATAATAAATTTTAATATCATCCTTTAGACTGTTTGCGTGTTTAATCTCCTCCTCGGCTCCTTCCGAATATCCATCAAGTCGCAAGATAATTTGTGAGCGTTCAATCATCCATAAATCTAATTTCATCCAAAAGCTTCGGGGCTGAGGAGTTATAGCGTCCCAAATTACACTTAAGTGTGGAATATAAACACAAAACCCGGCTTCCATTAATTCATTAGCAACGTGAATTGCTTTATTCATATTTTTAGAAGCAACTCCCGACGAATATATCGGGCCAGAGATATAAACCAATTTTCTTTTTTTCATTATTCCCTCCTTTCTTTATTTTATTTAATTATTAAAAGAACAACTTATTTTATATTTTAACACAACTTTAAATATTGTCAAAAAAGATTCTTCTCTCTAATTCGTCGACTAATATTATAAATATTTCCCGCCCCCATTAAAACTAAAACATCGCTATTATTAGGAGCTCGTCGACAATAATTATAAATATCTTTATAAGGTAAATATTTAACCGGGCCAATTGTTTTTTGAGCAATTTTAGAACTATTAATTAAACAATTCTCTTCTTCCTGTCCGGGGGCTTGATAGATATCCGTTAAAATAAATTTATCAACTATTTTATCTTCTAGAATCAAGCGGAATGTTTTTTTAAATTCTTCTAAAAAATAATAAACTTGTTTATATTGATGAGGTTGAAAAATAAAATGTATTTTCCGATCGGGGTATTTTTGACGAATGGTTTTTAGAGTTTCTTTTACTTCGGTAGGATGGTGACCGTAATCGTCAATAAGAGTCAGATTTTTTCCATTAAATTTAATTTCGTGTTCTTCAAAGCGTCTTTCCACTCCGCGATACCTTCGAAGACCACTTATAATTATGTCCTTTGGGATATTTAAAGCACGCCCAAGAGAAAAACTCGCTAAGGCATTATATAAGTTATATTCTCCGGGATTGTCTAGTAATTCCTTTAAGGTTTCTTTCTCGGACTGTAAAAAAGAAAAAGGCCGTTGATCTTTTTGAGGAAATTTTTTAACTAACTGACAAACATCTTTATCATCACGATTAAAAACAATTTTTCCGTCACGAGGAAGATGGTCTAAATATTTCCGGAAACTTTTTTTTAATTTTTTAAAGCTTTGATAGTAATCTAAATGATCTGGTTCTAAGTTTGTTAAAACAATAATTGTGGGCCAATAATTTAAAAAAGCTTCTTTAAATTCATCAGCTTCTATTATTAAATATTGACTAGTTCCTAATTTAAAATTACCTTCCGGAAATTGTTTTGTCTTTGTGCCAATAATTATTGTGGGGTCTAGGCCGGCCTCCTCAAGAATTGCCGCACTCATTGCCGCCGTTATGCTTTTTCCGTGAGTTCCAGAAACAGCAATTGTAGTATAAGGAACGGTAATTTCTCCAAGAGCTTGCGGATAACTTAAAACCCGACAAAACTGCCGAGCTTTTTGAAGTTCGGGGTTATCGTATTGGATAGCATTACTGTAGATAACAAGATCAACATCTTCAGGAAGATGCTCAGCTTTATGAGGACCAATATTAATAAGAACACCTCTTTTTTTAAGTTCCGTCGTTGTTTTGGATTCACATAAATCCGACCCCGCTACTAAATAATTTTGACTTAAATAATATTTAGCTAAGGCGGAAACACCAATCCCTCCAATACCAATAAAATAAATTTTATTCATCTTAAGATGATAGATTAACTTTTTCTAAAGTTATATATCGTGGCCCATTAGAAGATAATTTGCTTTCGATAACCTCGAAATTATCAATTTCAACCTGAAAATTAACTTTATCTTCAACGGTTGGTTTTTCGTAAGGATTCATTCTTTTCCAGGCCCATTTTTTTAAACGGGCTAAAGTTATATGAGGAATAAAATCATGTTTATCAGAACCATAATAAAGACGGGCGTTATGCAATTCTGTTTTTAAAGATTCTCGAAGTTTTTTTAAAGAGTCGGATTTTTTTCCTTCCGCCCAAATTAACTTTGGAATTTCTTCTTTAGGAGGAGCGTAAGTTACTTTTTTAAAAAATATTGAAAAAGGATTAAATTTTTTTTCTACCTCATGAACTGTTTCTACTGTTTTTCCAACTTGATCTTCTCGTAAACGTCCTAAAAACAACAAAGTCATATGAAGATTCTCTTCTTCGACCCACTTCGCAGGAAGTTCATTCCATTTATTTTGATAAGTAGCAAGTTGTTTTCGTAAGCCGGCGGGTAATCTAACGCCTAAAAAAATTCTTCGACGAGCCATATTTGATAAATATTAAAATTAATTATTGTTAATTTTTCGTTCTTCTAAAGCGCTTTTTAAAGTTTGTGAATCGGCGTATTCTAATTCAGCTCCTCGTGGTAAACCCTGTCGAAGCTGACTTATCTTAACATTCGTTTTGGATAGTTGTTTTTTTAAAAAATTAATTAAAGCTTGTTCTTCAGGAGTAGAGTTTATTGCTAAAATTACTTCTTTAATTTCAGAATTATTTTTAATTCTCTTTAGTAAAACGGTCAATCGTTTTTTTAATTTTGAAGAGTCAAAGAATAGTCGAGCTTCACCGATAATAAAATAAAGACCTCGGTAAGATTGAATTTTTTCAATAGAATTTAAATCAGCTTCTTTCTCAACTATACATAGTAATGATGAGTCACGTTTTTCATTTCGACAAATAGGACATAATTCTTTATCTTGACGCCTATCAAAAGGTTTAAAACAATTTTGACATAATTTGATATCGTGAAGTTCTTGAAGGCTATTCTGAAAAGCTTTAATCTTCTCTTCCGGAGAATGAACTAAATAAAAAGCATAACGAGTCGCTGTTTTAGGACCCACTCCGGGTAATCTTCGTAATTCTTGTATTAATTTCTGAACCGGTTGCGGATAACTCATTAATTTTCTTTTTCTAAATTACGGAAAGTTGTTTTTGGTTTATCAAAGAATAATTCTACTCGACCGATGGGACCATTCCGGTGTTTTCCAATAATTAAATCAGCAATATTTTCTCGAGGAGTATCTTCTTTATAAAAATCTTCTCGATAAATAAACATAACGACATCGGCGTCCTGTTCAATAGATCCACTTTCTCTTAAATCCGACAAACGAGGAATATGAGGAGTTCTTTTTTCAACCGCTCGTGATAATTGTGATAAAACTAAAATAGGAACATTAAGTTCTTTTGCTAACGATTTTAAGGATTTAGAGTTTTGAGTAACTTGTTGGACTATACCAACACTCGAGTCAAGAGGTTGCATTAACTGTAAATAATCAATAATTAATAACCCAAGACCATGTTGTGATTTTAAGCGACGAGCCATTGCTCTCATTTGAAGAACATTTGTCGCGTGAACATCATCAATAAACAAGGGGGCTTCCGATAGAGTTCCTAATGCTTCTTGAACTTTTGTAAAATCATTTACTTCTCCTTTTTCAGACAAACGACCCGTTCTTAATTTCCATAAATTAATATCTGCTTGTGAAGAAATGAACCGATCAATAATTTGGTCTTCCGACATTTCTAAACTAAAAATACCCACGGGAATATTTTCAAAAACGGCCACATTACGAGCAATATTCAAAGCCAGCGCACTTTTTCCCATACTCGGGCGAGCCGCTAAAATAATAATATCTGATTTTTGAAGACCGGCTAACATGTCGTCAACTTTACGAAATCCAGTTGGAATTCCTCGTAAACCCTCCTCATGTTTTGATAATTTATCAATTCGATCAAAAGTTTCTTCTAATCCTTCGCTAAGAGGACGAAATCTTTGATGAAGGGATTTTTGAGCAATTTTAAAGATATGTTGTTCAGCTTTATCTAGCAAGACATCACTATTTTTATCTTCCTGAAAAGCTAATCCTTCAATTCGATGAGAGGCTTGTAAAAGATCACGTAAAATTCTTTTTTTCTGAACAATTTTAGCATAACTTTCAACATTGCTAGCTGTCGGCACAGAATTAGTTAGCTCAGCGAGATAACTACGTCCCCCGATTTTTTTTAATTCTTTTTTCTCTTGGAGTTTATTTGATAAACTCAAAATATCAATCGGTGATGATTCTTGAAATAAATTTAAAATAGCACGATATATCTTTTGATGTCGCGGGTGATAAAAATCATTTTCTGATAAATAATGAGCTACTTTATTAATAGCTTCTCCATCAATTAACAAAGATCCCAATAAAGATCTTTCGGCTTTAATATTTTGCGGAGGTTTTTTATGAGTATTTTTTTTATTCATGTTTTTATTATAAAACTATCTATCCTTTTTATCAATTATTAGCTGGATAAACTTGTGTTCCTTGATCGGTGTCTTCAATTTCATATCCATGACGACGAATTTTTTGTCGAACTTGATCAGCTTCCGACCAGTTTTTAGACTTTCTTAATTTTTCTCTTTTTGTAACTAATTTTTTTATCATTTCTGGAATTTCTTCGGTTTGTGACGCTTTTTCATTAATTTTAATTCCTAGAACCTGGTCCATATTAATAAATAATTGATAAATTTCTTGAGCTTTCGAAGAACTTATTTTTTGATCATTAACTTCTTTATTAACTTCCCGAACAAGATTTAAAACGACTGCCAAAGCTTCCGGTGTGTTAAGATCATCTTTTAACGCTTGACGAAATTCTTTTTTATAATTTTTAATCTTTATACCGGAGTTACTCTTCTCTTCTCCAGTCTCTGCTATTTGGCGAATTTTTTGAACCGTTCGATATATTTTTTCTAAATTGCTTTGAGCTTGTTCTAAACTTTCAAAAGTAAAATTTTGTTCTTTTCGATAATGAGCAGAAAAGATTAAAAGGCGAAAGGCTAACGGGTGATATCCTTTCTGTTCTAATTCGCCAATAGTATAAAAATTCTTTTCTGATTTTGATATTTTTTCACTGTTTATTTTTAAAAAATTAATATGAAACCAGTAATTAGCCATTAATTTATCATAAGCAGCTTCGGATTGGGCAATTTCGTTTTCATGATGAACGCCAATATGATCAACTCCACCAGTATGAATATCAAAAGGTTGTCCTAAATACTTCGTTGATAAAACGGAACATTCAATGTGCCACCCCGGAAAACCAACTCCCCAGGGCGAATCCCATTCTTGCTGACGTTTTTCATTTTTAGGAGAAAATTTCCAAACAGCAAAATCGGTAGGATTTCTTTTTTCTTCAGAAAGCTCAATACGAGCTCCCGCTTTCTTTTCTTCTAGTTTTTGTCCGGATAATTTTCCATAATTTTTAAATTTCGCCGTATCAAAATAAATTCCATCCGAAGTTTTATAAGTATAACCTTTTTTCTCTAAAATCTTTACTAAAGACACCATTTCTTCAATATGCTGAGTAGCGCGAGGCATTTTTTCCGGAAGAGAGATATTTAATCTTTGTTGGTCTTTTTTAAAGGCATTAATATAAAAATCAGTAATTTGCGAGGCGGTTTTTCTTTCTTGTCGAGCTCTTTTTTCAACCTTGTCTTGTCCTTGGTCAGCGTCACTAGTTAAATGGCCGACATCAGTTAAATTCATAACCTGTTTTACATCATAACCGATGTATTCTAAAGTTCTTTTTAGAAAATCCGCTACCAGAAAAGAACGCCAATTGCCAATATGAGCATAATCATAAACCGTCGGACCACAATTATACATTGTTACCTGATCCGGGTTAATTGATTTAAATTCTTCTTTTTTATTACTTAAAGTATTATAGAGTTTCATGCTCTTCAAAATTATTTCTAAATTAATTATAACACTAAAAAACAATTTTTTTTAGCTTTCTTGTATTAAAAAACCGAACCTTTTAAAGTTCG
>Ga0102934_1000075_pt1 | contig 50595 bp, 68 predicted proteins | sample SalPonR2_A_D1_MG_FD_78175 | JGI IMG/M metagenome (GOLD analysis project Ga0102934, IMG submission 78175) | Salt pond soil microbial communities from South San Francisco under conditions of wetland restoration - Salt Pond MetaG R2_A_D1_MG | ecosystem: Environmental > Aquatic > Marine > Intertidal... | reverse complement strand
ATAGAGAAGGAAATTACTGGCCTGGTGGTTTTGTTTCTACTAATGAATTACATCAATTATTAGAATTTTATAATACAAATAAAGAATATTATGGAAGGCACTATCAAAAACGTGCTGTAAGATTATTAATTGACATGATTAATAATCCAGAAAAATACGACATGGAGATAAAAGAAAAATGAAATTATTACTAAAAACAATTTTGATATTTTTAAAACTAAAAGCAAAGGAAATATTTAAGTTATTTGTAGATATATTACAAGGATTATTTATGGTGTTGAGTGTAATAACTGCAATACTTATAGGTGGAATGATATCATTATTTATATTACTTGAACTTATTATTCAATTTGGATATTTATATTTTATGATTATTCATAAAACTATGCCAGATTATACTTTTTGGTTTTGGAATACAAATGATATAGATGGAGCTTATCTAATCATAGCAGGTAGCATTTCAATTTTAGCAATAATATGTTTAACAGCTATTTTTAATTATATTTATAAAAAAGGTTTTGCAAAATTTATTGAGTTTGTAAAATCAAATTGGAAAATGGCTAAATCAATAGCCAATAAAAGTAAGAATAACAAATGAAAACCAACTTTATACACGAAAAAATAACATTTAATATTGATGATGAATATGGACAAAGTCAGACTTTAGCATTTGTATTTGATGGTAATAGTAAGATTACTGCATCCAATGGGACTTTTGACAATCCTAAACCTAATGCTTTTAGTACAGTACAGATAAGCGATTGTCCAGGATCTACACCAAGTTGCAGAAAAGCTTGTTATGTACATGGACTTGAAAAATATGCACCCGATGTTCATAATGCTTATAAGCATAATTCCATTAATATTAGAAGAGTTTTGTTAGATGAAAACAATTCAGCTATATTATCAGATAAATTTGCAAGATGGATTAAAGCAAATTGTAACGAATTTCGATGGCATGTTTCAGGTGACATATTTAGTAGAGAATATGCCCAGTTTATAAAACATGTTGCTATAAAAACACCTGATGTGTTATTTTGGATTTATACAAGAACTTTTGATTTTGTTGAAGAATTAAATGGGGCTGGTAATCTAGTAGTTAATCTTTCTGCTGATATTGATAATGATTATGAAGCTTTTAATTATGCCGATGAATATAATTTACGAGTTTGTTACTTTTCTAATACTGGCGAAATTCCATTAAGATTAAGAGACAATGATGTAATATTTCCAAATTATTCTTTACGAGGCAGAGAAATGGATAATCCTGAAGATCATAAATGGTGGAAAGAATTAACCGAAAGACAGAAGAAAATGGTTTGTCCAGTAGATTTCTATGGACAAAGCGAAAAACGCAGATGTGGTAAGTGCAAAAGATGCATGAAGCATTACAAAAAATAATATTATAATAGGAGATTAAAAATGGAAAAAAACCAAAAACAAGAAAAAACAGATTCACCGATTAAACAGGGGTTAGATAAACTATTTCCAGTAATTAGTGGTATAAACACTACTATGGACAGGTTAGAAAAGAAGCTTAAAATTTTGAAACTATCAAAAGATTCTTCAACAGAAGATAATGAAAGTAATTCTTTAACAGAGCCGGTATCTCTACCAAAAATATCTATAAATCCCAATGAAGGAAAAAGTGAACTGAATGACTATATGCACAAATTGCTTATAAATATAGAGAAGATAAACAGAAGAATAGTTAAAAATACAAATGAATGCATTAATGCATATACAGGAGAATAAAATGGAAAATAAAACTACTGAAGAACAAATAAATATATCTGATTATTATAAAAAGTACAAAGAAAGGCTTAACCTTACACACGCATTATTGAGTGATTTAGAAGGTAAAATAAAGGATGTTTTTACTCCCAAGGAAGTTAATAAAACCCCAGAAGAAAATGAGAATAATAAAGATGAGTGCAGTAGTAACGAATCAAATCTTGAAAATAACCTAAAAAATACTCATATCCTTCTTGATTCTGTTGCCAATCATGTAGAAAATCTTTTAAATAGATGTAGGCTATAAAGATAATATTATAATAGGAGATTGATTTTATGGCACATATAAGTAAAGAATACTGTAATATTTGTAAGAAAGAAACCCAACATACTAATGATAAATGCTCTAAAAGAAGGTACAGAGAAAGGACTGCTACATGGAATACTTTGACTATTGATGAAAAACTTAAAGATCTTAGGAAAAGAGTTGAGAAATTAGAAAAAGGCCCAATAAGGTTTTAATAATGAAAGAATTTAAAGTTATTAAAGAAGATAGATTCCGGCAACTATATAACAGTGAAGAACTTGACGGTGTTTCAAATATCGATGAGGCATTATCACAGACAACATGGGAAAAGACCATACTTCCGACAACTAATGAAGATTGCGAAATTTATAGAGCACCGACAGATACCTATTATATAGTAGGAAACGCGCCCTATTTTAGACTATATTCTAATGTACCAGAAGACAATATAGAAGATCATCGGCCTGTTGCTGGGTTCTTTTCAAAAGAAGCAGCAAAAACAGTGGCAACTCTTATGGAATTTTTCTAATACGTACTATCTTAAAGAATAGTAAATATTATAAATACTAAGGAATAATTAAAATGATGACTGCAAAAGAAGCCAGAGAAAAACAAGAACAAACTATAGAAAGATATCTCAAAGATACCCTTAATAGAATTGAAAAAGCGATTAAGGACTCTATTAGTAAAGGTTATACAACAGTTAATGAATATATAATAAATAAAGGATAAAATTATGCATACTTCAAAGCGTAACACAATGATAACAATGATAGTAATAATTATAATTAGCATTATAATTGGAATATATACACTTACTAACAAGGAAATTTTACCACCGGGTGTTACTATGAGAAATTCAATAAATGGAAGACCGATAACTACAATTCCACAGGGAATTAAAGTTAAAATAGTAGACTATCACATTAGTCACTATAAGGTAAAATATGGAACGAACGAAGGCTGGATATATCACAAATATGTAAAATAGGATAATTAAAATGAATAACAAATTTATGGAGATATCAGAACAAAGAAGAGAGGCTATTCTAGAAAAACATAAACTTAGTAACGGTCAAACTCTAGAAATATCACTAAAATACGATACAGGCGGAATGAACTACTTTAGTTCAGGAATGACACAAAGAGGAATATATCTTAATGTAACTCCAATATCGGAATCATTTACAGAAAATGGCTGTACTATAAGAAGTTATACGGCATACACTGGGATAAGGACATTATTAAAACCCTTGAAACGTTATTCATTAAAACAACTTGTAGAATGTAAAATAGACAAACATACAAAGAAACAGTGTATTGATCATGTTCTTGGTAAGATTAAATCCACTATAGAAGAATAGAAGAATAGAAGAATAGAAGAATAAAAAACCAATATGGAATAAATTATGGAAATAATAACCAATATACTAGCAATAATGGGAATAATATTTGTATTATGTGTATTATCTTTAATATTAGCAGTTATATATTATGCCAATAAGGTAAAATATAGAAAAAAGGCTATTAAAAAACAGGCAGCATCAAAGAAGAATACTAATTTATCTGACAAAGAATCTAAATTAATAAATCCTAAATCAGGATGCTGTGGAGACTAAATAAAAGGAAAAACTATGCCGTGTTACAATAGAGGATCAGTAAACGCGCCAATAATGATGATTGGACAGTCACCAGGAAAAGGCGAACTAACTAACAGTAAGAAGATTAAAGACAAAAACAATAAAGACAAAGAAGTTATTATACCTGTACCATTTTGTGGTCCAGCAGGTGTTAAACTTCAAGAAATAATAAATTGGTTAGGATTGGATGAAGGGTCATATTTCCTTACTAATATAGATAAAATAGGGAATTTTAACAGACCAGGAATGAAAGGACCTAAGCCACCATCAGAAGACCAAATGTTGAATCAAAGAAACGAACTTATAAAAGAAATAACAAAAGTAGATCCAAAATTAATTATGACATTGGGCAAAGAGGCACTATGGGTATTATGTTATTATAATAAGGTACCCGCTGACGAATTATTTATAGGAAGAAATGTTGGTAAATATCACAATATTAAAATAGAAATAAATAAACATATTTCACATCTGAAAGATATAGATAAAAATATAGTAAAAAACTATGAAATATTACCACTATATCATCCTTCCGCCTTATTAAGAGAATCCAAATATAACCAAGGATCATCGGAGATAGGACCATATCATGAAAAGATGATAAAAACTCTCAATGAAAATAAGCAAAAATTGAGAACATTGACAAAATCTTTCATGATATAAAACGGCTTATTAAAAGCAAATATTAACTAAGGAGGCTACTATGAATAGCAATATTGCTTGTTTATACGGAAAAGTCTGTAACTTAAAAGTAAAAGATAACGAACCCCGAGAAGGAAGAACAAAGACAAAATGGGTTAGATTTGATCTAGCATGTCGAACTGGAGACTTCAAGAGAGCTAATCAAAAAGATAATAATTTTGATTTCTTCAGTATTGATACTAACATTAAAGAAAGTTCAAAACTTCTCGATTATCTACATGACGGCAAATATCTTAGTGTAGCTTGTAAACCTTATCAGAACATTGGAGGTAAGGACAATAAAACAAGATACACTCAGTTTAAAGCTAATCCCTATGACATTACGTTGGTTTATGACGGAGGAAGCAATGCTCCCCGAAATAATGAACAACAGAATAGGGGACAGAGCAAAGCTGAAGAAAAAGAAAAAGCCGACTGGTAAAATAAAGGAGATAACATGGTAACATTGGAAGAAATAACCAATGTGCCAGTACCAATTTCCTATGGATGGACCAACGACTACAGGGAGGTAGTCAATCGGTTCATCCATAATTGTAAGGTTCAATCAGGTAAAAAAAAGATTGTGCTTATTCAAAATGTGGCAATATTTGGAATTACCAGAAGTAATGACAATAAAAACCCCATAAGAATAAGACAATTAAACATTCTTAAAGAACCTAACTTTAACGCATTGATAGCAGCTACAGTAGCTGGAAATCAAAGCGTTAGTAATTGTACAATACTGGTCATTGGAAAAATAGAGTCAAGAAACTCTCCTGTGACTCCTTTATGTAAACAATTTTATGATGGATCTGCAAAAATACTATTCGATAGAGTAAGAGATACAGGAAGTAATCTTATAGACAATGCTTCAGATATCTCAAGAAGTGTATCAAATGTTGAAGACTATGATACATCTTCCAGTTTTAATATACCTAATATTATAACAATAACGAATACAGAAAAAATACCGGACAATCTCTGTAATGCATGTTTCAACTTAGGATGTATAGACACCAAGAAAAAATGTGAACCAGAATTTTCCGGTCTTAATGTTACAGAACAATCATATGTAGAAGATATGATTAGTAAAATTGTAGACAAGAAGAAAAAGTGGCAGGAAATATCCGACATAAGGAAAGGTATCTTCTCTTCAACCAACGTTATAAAAGATATACCATTGGTGGAAGATCCAAAAAACATTGGAGGATATGATAAACTAAAAGAATACTACAGGAAGAGAAAGAAATATATTCAAAAAGAATCAGGTACCATAAAAGTAAAAGGAGATATTTTCGTCGGTCCACCTGGAACAGGTAAAAGCCGGATTTTAACGGCTGTTCCAACTATGCTTGGTTTACCAGGTTTTGAACTTGATGTGAATAGTTCTCTTGGTAGCCTCCAGGGTTTCGTAACAATCTAGCATTGATCTTAACCCTACATTTATATTATAATATATGTAGGATTGAATCATGCGAAAAAAGAAACATAAAGCAAAATATAATGATAAAGACATCATTGAAGCATTACATGAAGTTAATAATAAACTTCAGTTAGGATATTTAAATGGTCGTCTTTATAAAGATAATTTAGAAGAACATCATCCATCAATGTATGTAATTGTTACACATGTAGGTGGAATAAAGAAAGCAATTGAAATGGCAGGAATTCCATTTAAAGTATTTGCATATAGAGGTAATTTAAAGACTACAAAAGAAAATGTGATAAAAGATATCCAAGAGTTTTATAAAAAACACGGAAAGATATCATCACATATGTATAAAAATACAAAAAGTAGATTTACCACAAATACTGCAAGTCGATTATTTGGATCCTGGTCAAATGCTTTAAAAGAAGCTGGCATAAAATGTCAAAAATATAAATATAGTAAAAAAGAACTTATACAAATATTAAAAGATAAATATAAAGAATATAATTGTATAAGTTATGAAATATGTTTATATGACAATAACATGCCAGATCCAACCACATATATAAGACTATTTGGTTCTTGGAATAATGCTTTAAAGGAAGCTAAAATTCCCAAACAAAATTTACGAGAATTTGGGCACTTTAAAAGAATTATTACCAAAGCAGAGGACGGACACATATGTGATAGTAAAGTAGAAGCATTCTTTGATAATTGGTTATATAATAATAATATATTACATTCTATACATAAGAAATATCCGAATAGTAAAAAAATGTGTGATTTTTATTGTAATGAAATTTACATAGAAATAGCAGGATTACTTAGAGGAAATAATAGAATAAATAAATTATATAAAACCAATATAAAAAAGAAACAAAAATTAGCGGAATCAAATAATATAAAATTAATAATTATTAATTATGAAGACGCTTTAAATTTAAATTATCTTAATAAGTATATTAAGCCAAGATTGATTGGCCCTGGTAAAACTCCGTGAATTGCTGGAACTCTTAACACATAATGGTGATGACAATCAGCAGCCAAGCTTGGAAGGAAACTTCCTTGAAGGTTCAGAGACTAGGATTGATCCCTAACGTAAAGTCGAGGGAAATAAAACATCCAAACAGCGCGGGGCACTGTCTATCAATACGATAGGCCAAAGATATAGTCCATACATATATGAAAATATATGATAATATACAATCAGAAAAAGCATTCAAAGGTGCTATTGAAAAAGCAAAAAAGTTAGCTCCCTGTGTGCTTTTGATCGATGAGATTAATAAATCAGTCTCCTTGACAGCGTGAGTTGTCATGAAAAAACGGGTAAATTGCTGGAAAGTCCTGTTAAACTTATATACTACAACATGATCTGAAAAGATAAGTGTGAAAGTTTGAAAAATATAAGATAGGGAAAATCAGCAGCCACTCTCCTTTAAAATGGAGAAGGTTCAGAGACTTAAAATCCGTCTAGTTGACTTTGGTATAGAACATAAGAATTTAAAGATATCAAAAGAATTTAAGTCATTTATACAAAATCAACTAGAAGATATAGTCCGAACTAAGCAGAGATGTTTAGAGATTGACAGAAATGATCAATCCCCTGATAATAATCAGGAGTAACAAATTGTGAAAAATCCATTTCAGGCGTGGGAGCAGGAGAAGTTTCAGGCAATGAAGTTGCCATGAAAATATTTGGTATCCTTCTTACTGCAATGGCAGAGAAAAATGGAATATATTGGGTTGCTTCAGCAAACAAAATATCTCATATTCAACAAACTCATCCAGAGTTCCTCAGAAAAGGAAGATTTGACAACATATGGTATGTTCCACTTCCGGATTTGAGAACTAGAGCGACAATATTTGGCATTCACTGTAGATTAAACAATATAGATATCAATGATCTAGATATAGACAAAATTGTCAATAACATGACGAACTGGAGTGGTGCCGAAATAGAGCATGTTTGTAAAGAAGCAAGCATAAATAGTATTGCTGAAAGTGAAAAAATCACCACACAGTCAATATTAGAACAAATGAAATCTATTAAAGGTGTGTCCAAAGGAGTTGAACTAAATAAAGAACTAGAACAATGGGCAAACGATATGGCAATAAACGTAAATAAATAAAGATTTGCAAATTTAGTGCAAATATAGTATAATTATACTTTAAGGAGGCAAACTAATGAGTAGTAGTGTACACGCTAGATGTAGAACTGTCGATAAAGATTCCATTATGGAAGCTGCTGGACAGTTAAACATTCCAGTTACCGAAGATAAAGCTAACAACCGGGTTAAGGTTGGTCATTTTGCAAGCTTCGATTTTGTTAATGGTGAATCTCAGGTAAGATTACCTGATTTTAGATCATCTACAAAAAGCGATAGCTATGCCAAAATGAAAAAGTTAGTACAACTTGGTTCATATATTAACAACAAGAAAAAGTTGGAAAAGAATGGACTAAAATGTACTAATGACATCGAAGATGTAATTTTGGCAGTAAATGCAAACCAACCGCTAGAACTCGAGTTCGAAGAACAAACAGTTAACGCTTAACTGTTATACATAGTAGACATTAATAGTGTCTACTATGTTCATAAAATACAGACATACCAGGAGGTACAAAATGAGTAAGGGAAAACTTAAAATGAGAATAGAACCCAATGGAAAAACTTCTATTGATATGAGCAATTTCAAAGAATGTGACAAAGTCACAGATAAACTAACTGAAGAAATGGGAATGGAAATAGAAGACAAGAAACTTAAGGAAGAAGAAGTTGAGGTTGAATCCCGGGTAAAACAGTACGTAAAACGCAAATAATGTAAGACAAAGAGGTAAAAATGGACAGCTTAATTCCAGCACACATAGTAAAACACATAAGATCTCATATAGAAAATTATGAGACGGTCGGCACAAACGTAGGAGAAACACCGTTCTCATACAATGCATTGTTCGATGGTGAAGATGAGCTAAAGGAAGAATTTGAAAAAATGTTGTCAGAAAACATTAAAGCTATATCACCAAGTAAAATGCGTATGGGAGACGGAACGGAAACAGCCATATTAAGACTAGCAACTCAGAGTTTATTATTGGGGTTTCTAAGCGAAAGATATATGCGTGACAAACGAATGAATGGAGAAAACAAAAAACAACTATTCAAGAAAAGTTACGATAGTATATCTACTTTCCTAGACAAGATGCACAAGGATGGCAGAGAAGATATAACGTCAACAGCTAAGGCGGCATATGAAGAAACAGATGATAAGGAAGATGATGTCAACTTTTAGTAATAATCCATCAATTCAGGAAATCGCACATATTTGTAGATCTGACCTGAAATTTCCATCTTCGAAAATTGATAGAATAGTCAAATATATAAGTGCGATGTATATCGAAACAAAGAGCAAATCCAATACAGAAAGATTGCCTAAAAATCTTACTGTAGGATTTGCACCGATTGATTATCTTATATCTCCTCTAAATCCTAGTACCAGGATTGCTATATATGGCAATCCTCAGACTGCTAAAACATCAATAACAGTTAAACTATTGAAAGGGATAATAGAAAAACATGTTAATACTCACATTATATGGGTCGATTCAACATTCAAATTGGATAAATCATTTCTAAGCAAATTCAAGTTTGGAGATAGTTTAAAGATAATGTCAACTGCTGACATAGAAAAAGTTCACCAACTGATAGTAGAAGACGATCTGTATAATGTCGTAGTACTAGATGATGTTGCATCCTTTAGTAATAACTATGAAACTATGAAATATATCAACCGAATATTATATTATTGTAAAACTGAAAACATATTAGCAATAGCAATAGATCAAATAAGAGATGATATCCGAAAGGGATCAAGATATCTAGCCAAGAAGGACTTATGGGGAAATTACGACATTATATTAAGAACAATGAAAAATTCAAATCACTATGATGCAAATATTCCATATACAGATTATGATATAAAGGCAGAATTCTATCATGCAGATGGCGAACTAAGGAACAACAAAGTCACTATACCTATTAAAACTAATGGTATTATAAGAGAAGAATTAGCTAATAAAAGAATAGAACAAAAGATAAAGGTTGAAGGATTTAACGACATTGACTCCTTAATCAAGTATAGACAGTCTATAAGGGAAAATAGTGAAACAGAATGAAAGCATAATTATCGCAAGACTCCTTGATAACAACTTAACTAACAGAGAAAAAGGTGATATATACGAAGATTATATATACAATAAAATTACAGATTTCGGAATGAATATACGTAAAACCAAAGGATCTGGTTCAGTTCATGGTAATGCAGATATTACTACAGATAATATTACGATAGATTGTAAATTCAAAAAGAGAAATATGGATATGAATAACAGCAAATCAATATCTGTAAAAAGAAATGAAGCAGAAAAAGTTAGACAACAGGCATCAGACTCCTCTAAAACAGGTATTATTATAACTCAATTAAGAAAGAATAGAAATAAACTGGATAATTATGTTATAATTGAGCTTGAAGACTTTTTGGAATTAGTGTCGGACTAGGAAATAGGCGAGGGGGATACATGAGATTACTTATATCAACATTAGAAGGGCTCTCAGCTAGCTCAAGAAAAGAAGAAGGTACAATATCAAACTCCGTATATGATATCATAAACTATGTCAAAAGACTCTACAATGATACAGAAATATACCACAAAGTTTATGATTCAGCTACTACTGGTTCTACTGATGAAGTTATAGATGATGTGGTACATATGAATAACCTTCTACGAATGGATACAGATCCAAGTCATAACTCTGAGAAATCTTCCCAATTAATAATAGGGAAATCATGGGGTGGATATGAAACAACTAAAATATTAGATAGACTAGCTAAAGATTATAAAAACATAAACAGCAAAATGTTAAAACTTGGAGTAGTATTTGTAGATTCTCATGGAATGTTTCAAAGCTGGTTCTTTAGAAGTATGAAAATAAAACCCGAATGGAGAAAACTGGCAGATAATACATTGTTCAACTGTATATATCAGAAAAATTCCCCACCCAGAGGAACTAAATTTAAATACTGCGACACATGTAGAAGATTATATAACCCAGACGTAGACCACTTTAATATAGTTAATAGATATGAGACTAAGTCAATGATAACATCTGCTATTATATGGGCAGCTGCAAGAAATGGAGAAAATAAAAGTTAAAACATTAACATGGATAATCAGAACAATTCTAACGTTATAGACCAAGATGAAATTGACAGCCTTTTAGGCAAAATGGGTAATATGGATAAAATAGTTCCTAACGAGAAAAGAACATTAAAACCTAAAGTCAAACCAAAAAAATGTGTAGATGATAACGCGAACTCTATGAAGATAGACGGTAATACAGTTATTAAAGCACATCAAAAATATACAAGAATAAAGAGAAGCAAAAAAGAATGGCAATGTGCTATATGTAATTCAAAGTGTGAAAATGTAATAATTCACTACTGTACCGGAATAACAAATAATGCTGCATATTGTCCTAAATGTAAATTAACGGCGGTGACAAAAAGTGATTAACATTATAATAAGAATTATTCTAACAGTAATAATAGTAATAAATATAGGATACACCAATAACATAAAGTTTACTGAAAAACTTATGCTTATGTTTTCCAAACACAATAAACAATATCCTATTTATGAAATAGAAAATAATACTATATTGAAATTTATTGAGGAATCAGAGATAACTGTATTAGGTAATATATATGTAATGAGTACAAATGATAATATAATATTTGACGGTAATATAGAAATAACAGGAAAACCAAGATTGACAAAAACTTACGATTTAACAACTACAATTGGATACCAGACTAAAGGAACAATGGATCTTGAAAGTAAAGTATACGGAGAAATAAATAATGATATAAAAATATTATCGTCTACTAATATAAAGCTTAGACTAAAATCGGGAATATCGATAAATATAGAAAAATATAAGGACTTTCAAGAAACAGTAAAATATAGATTTCCGCTGGAATATACTATAAAAATTATGACTACAAGATATAGGGAAAATATAGTATCAATAGAATCTATAGGAAAATTCTTCCTTACTGCAGGTAATATAAATAACTATATCATAAATATTAATAACTCTGTACATATAAACTTAACGGAAATGATGTCAGTGTTGTTAGAACACGAATATAACACTGACAGAAATAAAAATAATAATATCAACAACACTCACAATAAATTGACAGCAGGTGTTGAAATTACATTATAACTAATAAAGGGGACAATATGGTTACGTATACATTTAAATGTAAAGAATGTAACAAAGAATTTGCAGTATCAAGAATGGGAATGAAGAATTTCTCACTATGGAAAGAAAACAAGTATAAAGTAGAATGTCCAAGTTGTAAATCAACAAAAATAGAATTTGTGCCATTCCCAAAAGGTTCAGGACAATGGAAAAGATTTAAAATATATGATCCAATATAAAGGGGCAATCAATGCAAAAAGAAGTAAAAGAAATAATTAATGATGAAGAAATCACAAGATTACTTTCATCAACATTAAATATGACATCTAAACAGTTTGAAAAGATGTTTAACCACAAGTTAGACATAAACCTTGTAGGTCCAAACGATGTAAAAGTAGCATCTGCCAATCTTATAAAAGCAAACAGGATGTTAGCAAAATTGAAAAGCTTTATAAAGATAAAAGAGTCAAGAAAGTCATTTGACGTAAATGAAAGAACAAGAGAGCTAACAGAAATAATGCATAAACATAAAAGAGAACTAAAAGCAGGTCTTCTACCTCTATCGGTAAAAGAACAATACGACGCTAAGTATGAGCATGATTTAGAAAGATACAAGAAAACTGAAAATAGTGACAAAAAGAATAACAAAAAATCAAATATTAGCGAACCTGTCAAACCTAGATATACGTCTGTTAATATTACTAAATATACTTCTATTGATTTAAAGGAAGCAAGTCCTACACTTATTAAACAAACAGCAAGCTCTATAGCAGAAATAGAAAATAGGAATAAAATGCTTAAATATAAAGATGTCCATATGGTAGCATCTGAATTACATGATATGGTAAAACAGGAAGCATTTAACATTTCAAATGTCGCTAAAGTTATGACATCAGAGCACCATTCAATGAGAAACAATATTAGGGATTGGTAATACATTTTCAAAGAGAGATAAAAATGAATATTAAACAAATGACTAAAGAAATAAAAGATAAATATACATCTATCCCGGAAAAACAGGTGTCTCCAGGCATATATATTTACACAGTCGGTAGAAAACATATTACTCTACTAAATACAATAGATGAAACAAGGCTTACAAAAATCCCTATTAAGGATTTTTACTATAAGTACATATAAAGAAACTAAGAAACGATTAGTCCGAAACAATTTAGTTCAATAAAAGGGGAAAAAATGAGCAAAATAGACAAATTACAGATTACCAATATTGGTCCATGGAAAAATATCAGCATAAACTTTAAAAGACACAATATTATCAAGGGGGAAGATGGCTCCGGTAAATCATCTATTATTCACGCTTTAGATCTGGGTCTAACCGGAACAATGCCTGAACGACCATACGGTATGTATGTAAATAAGGACTCTAACATTGGAACTGTCAAAATAGATGTTGATACAGAAAAACATGTTAGAAATACCGAAAGAACTTTAGACAAAAATAGTAATAAAGTGTCATATGTGATGATACAACAGAGCAAATTAATGGAGCAATTAAACATTAATAAAGATATAATTAAAGCCTGTCTATATACTTCGTATTTCACAGAAGAATCTACAAGTACATCAAAAGCAAATATAATCAATAGTATTGCATCTACAAATATATCAAAAGATAAGCTGTTAGAGATTGTACCAGAAAATATAAAAAGCTATGTAGAAGAAAAGTTTGACAATATTCAACCTAGTTCAAGTAAGAAAACCAAGATTGATGCTCTTATTAAAATAGCTAGAGACGATATGAAAACATCGAAAGCAATTGTAAAACAGCAACAAGAACAACTTAATAAACTTACAACCGAAATGAAGATATATGAAGGTATAAAAGAAACTAATATAGACAAAAATACTCTTGAAAGAACCAATAAAGTCATGGAACTTCAAAATGATATATCCCATATTCAAAGCACAATAGAAGATATACAAAATGAAGAAAAACAATTTACATTAAAAAGACAGACAGCTAAAGAAGACATTGACCAGAAGTTGAAATCACAGACAGATTATAACACGCTTGACGATATTCCTGAATATAACGAAAGTAAAAGAGACGAAATACGTGATAAAATATCTGTAAACGAAGGTAGATTAAAATTATACAAAAAACTTGCAAAAGATGGAAAATGCTCTGTCTGTAATAGTACATTAACAAACCGCGACTTTGATAGCGAAATAGAAGAAGTTAATAACGAGATAGATAGTTTACGAGAAGAATTCTCAAATCTTACTATCATTAAAAAGTTAAACGAATATAAGAAATTTATTGATACAATTGATGCAAAAATAGAAGGCATTAAATCCAAAATAAGCGCTAATCAAGACAAAATACAGGAAAAGGAAAGTGAAGTTAATAAGCTCAAAGATAAGGGAATATTAACCAAAGAAGGAATAGAGAATGTGGAAAGAAGCAGAAAACTTAATGAACTTAAAAAGTCCAAAGAAAGATGTAATTCTATTATTGAATCAAGTCATGAAAAAACCCAGAAGATGAAGGAAGTAACAGACTTCTTTAAAGATAGGACAAACTGGGAAGAGATAGTATTAGGTGACAAACTTGATGAATATAAAAAGTTAGCATTGAAATCATTAAAAGCATTGCTACCTAAATATGAAGATGATATAAGTATAAATAATCAGTGTGATATTAATATAAAAGATATTAGCTATCAAACATTATCAGTATCAGAAAAATACAGGGTTGGTATTGCACTTCAGATAGCCGTGGCGTCAATAAATAAATCACCTATACTTGTTATAGATGGAACGAACATAGTTTCTGCAGAATCTAAATCCTATGATGCAATATTAAATAGCATTAAAGACAATAAGGATATAGGTACTATAATATTTACAACTAGTTCACTTGAACTACCAGACAAAAAACTTAATATTATTAATACAAAACAACTTGAAAATAATAACAAAGAAGATAAGAAAGAATAAAATACTATAATAAATACAATAGAGGAGGCATTTATGTCTAATTTTAGACCAGCAGATATATACGAAAAAGCACTGAGAGTAGGTTGTAAAGCAACCTTTGAAGAAGGAAAGAAAGAATACGAGAAAAAACGACAAGATATGAAGAAAAAGGATAACAAATTGATAATATCACCATCCAGGTCATCTTTCTTCGTAAATATGGGAAATAATGTAAAAAAGTTTATTGGAAAATGTCACAGACAGTCATTTTTGGAAGCAAAAATGGCAACAGTGACAAACCCCATAAACGAAACATCAATGCGAAGAATGCAGTATGGGAAAATGCATGAAAAACAAGAACACGGCTATGAAGAAAAAGGAGGTATTTTAATAGCCAAAAACATGAGAATGGAAATGAATATAAATGAAAAACTGAAAGTATCCGGAGAATTGGATACGCTTGCAAACCTGGATAGTCATAAATATATAGTAGAAATTAAGTCTTATGACGGATATTATACGGAAAGACATATTCAAGGAAATAAGTCAAGAAGAGGCATGCCTAAATATGATCATATAGCTCAAAATATGTATTATATTGCAATGATTAAAGACATAAAAGAACACGCCGATACGGAGGGTGTATTATTTCACTATCGTACTAGAGGCACTCTATATCCAACATATCATACAATGCATATTGAAGAAGTTAAAGATGAAAAGGGAAATCTTGTAAATGCTATTCCTATTATAAATGGCGTAAGAATAGATATAATAAATATGAGGACTCTTTTAAATAGGAATATAGAATTGGCAAATTACATATTTGCTAATAAACTTCCTCCAAGAGATCCTCAAAAATGCTATAGTGACGAAGATATTAAATACTTACTTAGAATAGGAGAAGTTTCAAAATCAAGATATAAAAAGTGGCAAAATGGAGAAATTGACATAGGAGACTGGCAATGTTCGTCTCGTTATTGTCCCTATTATAACTTATGTAGAGGAACGGGTAAAGATCTACCTTCAAATGAGGAAATCATGAATAAAATACATACAGATGTAAATGCAACAAATATTGATTGGAGTAAAGAAGGATGAATAAAGAAAGTTTACCGGAAATACTAAATTTAATGGACAATGATATATTAAAGATATCAGACATATGTCAAGACTTCGATCCTATCAAAGAAGAAGTGGGTCTTGAAAACATTAAAAAGGCAATTTATGGCTTGACTGGCAGATTAGAACAAAATATGTTAACCTGTTTAGAAAAACTTCAACTTCCTAAGAAGGAATACATAGAAAAACGTAATAGGAGGCTAAATGACAAGCCTCCTAATAAGAAGACGTAACCGCCTATTCATGTTATAATACTAGAAATTGACATAGAGCGACATAGCTATATAAGATAATATGCATAAAATATCTCTTACAAGGATTAGACATGATAAGGGACCGTATTATAGAGCTTATGTCAGCAAAATTAGGACTATGTACATCCGAGGTAACTCAGATGGTATATAAAAACGTTAAGTATGATGCTAAAGACAAATATGGCACAATATGCAAAATTCTTAAATGTATAGAAGAAAATACTATAAAATCACCGCATATGACAAGGAAACAGGCATATAGATGTTTGCAGATTTTAAAAAACATATCACCAAAAGAAATGTAAAAAATGCCCTAAATAGGGGCCATTTTCTTGAGTTTCCAACACCAGATTTTTCAATTTGCAAAAATCCAATATATATTATATAATCTACGGAGAAAAAATGACAGGAAAAACACATAACAGTACTATCATAGTACATGCTGATGGCAGTACTCTTACGAATCCTGGAAGAGGAGCTTGGGCATCAATAACAGTAAAGAAAGAAGGATCTAAGAAAGTATATGAAAGAATATTAACAAGGGTATATAAACAAACTACTAATAACCGCATGGAACTCTTAGGTATAATAGAAACCCTTGAATATATAATAAAACATAACGAAAGTAAGAACAGTGAAATAAAAGCTGTATCTGACTCTAAATATGTCATACGATCAGCATCAGAATGGATAGAAGGCTGGAAAAGAAACAATTGGCGTTCATCATCTGGTAAGAGTGTTAAAAACAAGGATCTTATGATCAGAATTGACAGAATAAAAAGAACTATTCCTAACATAGTATTTATATGGACTAGAGGACATGCCGATAACATACAAAATAACAGATGTGATTTAATAGCCAGAAATGAAGCAAAAAACCTTAAAAGGAAAGCAATAATAGACAAATTATATGAAGAACCATATCAAGATATACAAACTCAAGAGGGGATTCTAGAAATCTAACCAGGAGTAAAGTATGCTTCTAAAGAAATACATTGTCATTACAATATTATTCTGTCACTTATTTTCACCTTATCTACTCAATATAAACAATATTGGTATCAAGGATAACAACAAAGAAAATAGCGATATATACCAGGATATAGATACACTAGTTCCGGTAATATGTCTCTATTATAATATGATAGAATATGAGGAACTTATACAAAATTTAATACACACTGAAAGCAGAGGTAAACACGATGCCGTAAGTCATAAAGATGCAATGGGATTAATGCAAATAAGACAGGGTGCTTTAACGGATTTTAACAATGAATTCGGTACCAGCATAAAAATAGCAGCTTTGACTAATAGTAAACTCACTAATATAATTGTGGGAATGTGGTATTTGAAAGAAAAATGTATAAAAAGGCATAAAGATATAGACAAAGCATTGTCAGCATACAATGCTGGTCCAAATCATAAGGGATTTATGCATAAATATGTAAGTAACGTAAGGGAAGGTCTGTAACACAATAAAATTTAACCAAAAAGGAGACGCACAAATGTGGAAACAACAAGTGTGCAGACTAATATTTAAAAAGAAATACATGATCAACGGAGAGAAGAACGAAGATAATGTATTTAAAGGTATTGCAGATGATCTTTCCAATGTAGAAAAGGAAAGTAAAATAGACAGAATAATACGTAAAAATATTCTTGCTATATTACCTGGAAAGAAAAACACTGGAAAAAACTATAAATCTAATAAGCAAAAATACAGAGAAAGCCTGTATAAATTACTGAAAAGTAGAAGATTTAGCCCAGCTGGAAGAACAGTTGCAAATGCAAGACCTAATGGTAAAAATAAATACTATAACAATTGTTATACAACTCCCATCGAAGACAGCATGAAAGGTATCTATGATGCACTAAAAGTAGATGCACTAATAGGACAATCAGGTGGAGGAAATGGTATAAACTATACCCCGCTTCGTCCCAAAGATTCTCCTCTGAGTAGAGGAGGAAAAGCATCCGGTCCTGTAAGCTTTATGAAGGTATTTAACGCATCAGGAAATACAATAGAAACAGGTGGCGATAGAAGAAATGCCAAAATAGGTATGTTAAATATATATCACCCCGATGTGGAAGATTTTATAGAATCAAAACGATCTAATAAAGAGCTTGATCAAATGGACTTGTCAGTGGTTATTCCAAATAACTTCATGACATTAGTAAAAAATAATGAAACATATATTCCTAAATTTGAATCTAAAAGATACGAAAAGAGAAAAGCTAAGGAAGTATTTGAAAAGATAGCAAAAAATGCTTACAAACATAACGAACCCGGTGTATTTTTTGTAGACAGAGTCAACGAAGATAATAATTCATGGGAGTATGAACTAGGCTCAGTGAATCCATGTGGTGAGTTACCATTACCATCATCAGGTGGTGTTTGCAATTTAGGGGCATTTTGTCTATTAGAGTATGTTAAAAATCCATTTGAGGAAAACGTATATTTTGATTGGAAACAGTTTAAAGAAGATATACCAATCGCTGTAAGAACACTGGATAATATCATAGACGCTTCAAGGTATCCAATAGAGAATGTAAGAAAGATGCAGAAGGATTGGAGAAGAATAGGACTTGGATTTACAGCATTAGCAGATACATTTGTAATGATGAATATAAAATATGGAAGCAAAGACAGCATAGAACTGACCAAGAACATATGTAAAGTCTTAAGAGATGAATCATATAAAGCATCTGCGTATTTAGCGAAGGAAAAAGGTCCATTCCCGAAATATAACAGAGAGAAATTGTTCGATAAGAAAAATTCAATGGTAAGAAAATTACCAAAAGACATTAAAGAATTGATATGGAAGCATGGACTTAGAAATATAGGTCTTAACACCGTAGCACCAACAGGGACAATATCTATAGCTTTATTTGATAACTGTAGTTCAGGCATTGAACCGATTTTCAGCACTAAGGCTGTAAGAAGAATACTTGATGAAAATAGAGAAGAGAAAGAATTTACAATGTACGACAGGGCTTATATGATATGGAAGGAAAAGTTTAATAAGAGTGAAACAGATGAAATACCAGACACATTTGTAACAACTTTAAATATTGATCCATATGAATGTTTAGATGTTCAAGCCGTTGCTCAAGAATATATTGATCACTCCATATCAAGAACAATAAATCTTCCAATAGGGTTTTCGTATCAGAAATATAAAAAGTTATTCATGTATGCATACGAAAAAGGACTAAAAGGATTTACAACATTCAATCCTGAAGGAAGCATGAAAGGAATTCTACAACATGAAGAACTTGAACATGTTACAAGAAGAAAATCTCCTAAAAGACCTAAAGATCTGGAATGCGATATTCATAGCGTTACAGTAGAAGGAGTAAAATATATAGTTATTATAGGAAAACTTAATGGCACATTATACGAAGTATTTGCAGCCAGAGATAAAAAAGGTATAGATTTACACAAGTATAAAACTGGAATTACCAGGAAAATAAAGAAAAATCACTATTCATTATTATTGGATAACAAAGAAACAGTATACTTTGACAATATTGTAGATGAAATGGAAGGAAAAGTCTATGAACAAATGATGACTCTTCTGATATCACACTTGCTAAGATGTGGTGAAATACTACAGTTTATTGTTAAAACGCTTAATAAAGAAAAACATTTTAATGGTTTCTCTAAATGTATCTCAAGAGTATTGAAAAAATACATAAAACATGGTGAAACAGTAGCATCGTCCGAAAGATGTCCAAAATGTGGTGAAAAACTAATATTCACAGGCGGTTGTAAACAGTGTTCAAAATGTGAATGGTCCAAATGTGAATAGAGCACTAATATAAAGGGGGAAAAATGCTCGAGACCGAACTACATAACAAGATTGCAACACTTAATATTCTTAGTATAGGATTAAGCGCCTTAGAAGCATGTAGCTTTTCCAAAGTAGAATCAACTAGTATGTCTACAACGATAAAGTATATTATAATGACCAATGCGTCTAGAGATGATGATTATAATTTATATATATGTAAGACTAAAAAGTATATAATTGATGAAAATGGTAATGATCTTACATATATAATTGCAATGGTTATCTTTCACGAAATAGGTTCAGATTATAAACATGTTTTTAGATATATGAAAGATCAAAATGATGACATGAAAATTGGTATATGTACAGAATATGTACATAATAAAAGTCATTCCTTTAAACCAATAGAGAATATGAAAAATAAAACTCTAAGAAACCTTCAAAGAATTATACTAACATCAATTCCGGAAAAATCAGGGCGCTCAATTTATAAAGAGCACTTTTCAATATATTTAAGCCCAGAGTCTATAGAAGAAGGTAATAATATACAAACATATGGTCATTTGAATGCAGCAAATCTATTAGGAGATACAAAATGAAAATGCCGTTAGCTGCAATAAATAATAGAGAGAATCTCATACTCACGTCTAATGGTAAATATGAATGTATACCATCACCGAAAGTAGAAGTATATTTACCATTTACAGCTGATAAGTTTGGGAAGTTTGATACAGATGATGAAATGTTATTTGTTGGGGCAAATAAATGGGATCCTAATAACCCAAGCATGCAGACATCTGCAAAGATGACATCTGTAAAAGTAGAATTAAATTCTCCTGAGTGGAAAGAAAAACGAGGATATGATTTACCATTTTCATATACTGATGCGTTATTATCAAGTAGAACTGACTTACTAAAGAAATATGCTCACCGGTCTTCTAAGTTAAAATTATGCTACTGGGATATTGAAACTTGTTCTGATGGAACAGGAAGAATTCCAAAACCAACAGAAAATCCGATAGCAATGATAGGACTATCCTTTGCTGAATATGACATAGAAAATATGGAGTATAAAAACACAACAGAGACTATAATATGTGATGAATTTGAGGTAGATAAACAAGGAGAAGAAGACTTAAACATAATAAAGAAATTCTCGAAACTGATAGAAAAATATGACCCAGATGTTATTGTGGGTTATAACTCATGGAAATATGATATACCTTATATTCTTAAAAGAATGGAAATGCTGGCCATTGATACTCATGGTTTAACAGGGATTAGTAAAAAAGACTGTGAGAAAATAAGAGCAATGAACTCACATCAATTTCATTCAACTGATCCAACTAACGATGTAAATCTAGGTATTTTTGGACGCAGATTACATTATGATATATATCATGTCGATGTAGTAAGGGATACTAAATTAACACAATATGGATTGAAGAATAGAAGAATGAAAACAGTTGCAAAAAAACTTTATCCTGATGATGCTGATAATATTATAGAATTACAAGATGATATTGAGAATATATATGGAATGATGCAAACAAAAGAGAAGAAAGACAAACTAAGAAATTACTTAAAGTCAGATATTACCCAAACCAGAAGACTATCAGAGTTCTATTTTGGAAATAATATAGAACAAGCAGAAGAATTGGAGGTTCCTCTTGCATCTATTATAAATAGAAGAAATAATACTGTTCCAACATTATATATACTAAAAAACATTAGAAAGAAAATAGTTCCGTACCGTCATAACACACATGTATTTGAACATTTAATATCAAGGGCTGAAAGAAAGTATAACGAGGTGAAATTCTTTCAGGGCGCGTATGTAGACTTGTATCAATCAGGAAAAATGCCGTATCCATTGTATAAATACGATTTCTCTAGTCTATATCCAAATATAATTAGAACATTTAATTTAAGCTATGAAAACATATGGGTCGAGTTTGAACTTATTGATTCCGAAGACATAGACGATAGTCCAGAATCATATAAAGCTTATAAGGAAAAACAAAAGTTAACAATAGAATATAATGATGCCGTTTTACATGCTAGAATTAAAGTTACTGTTGATCTTAGTTTTAGAGGAATTATCCCAGGAATAATGGACGATCTACTAAATGCGCGAGACGAATTAAAAATAGATATGGAGGAATTAAACATATCATCTCTATTATACATGCAGAAGGATTCACAACAACAAATAAAAAAAATATATGCCAATTCTATCTACGGAGTCCTCAGTCAGAGAACTGGCATAGGATACTTACCACTTGGTGCTACAATAACAGCAATGGGTAGATGGGTTACTAAAAAGTTCTGTCAGGAAGCAGACAAAGAAAATAGCGAATTTATAGAATAAAAATCATTATTGATGATAAGATTTAGTACTTTTAGTTTTACGTTTTACTCTATATTCATCTATATAATAGAATATCTTGCCTAGTTTTATACCTATAATAGAAAGATAAGCTAGATTTTTAAAGAACATATACTATTTATATTATAATACAAAAAGCAATAAATATCAATAGTAACTATATTTTTCTTGGAAAAACCTTATTTATATAATTTGGCACGAATTCTGCTACATAATTAGCAGATACAATAAATAAGGAGGAGTAAAATGGATACAACATTATTATCCACTGCATTTGACCCAATTTTAAACACATTACATCTAATAAAAGACAATAATATAGGTATGACATCCCATATTGAAGATGATACCTATAAAATTCCTCTTCCGGGGATCGGAAAGGAAAATATATGTGTCAATCTCTATCAAAATAACAAAGTAGAGATAAAGATACGAGACGATAAGACACAAGAATATAGGACTATAAAATATATAAGGTCCAACAATGACAAACAAATAAAAGATGTAAAGGCAAAATATACTGACGGAATGCTGGAATTAAAGATAGAACAAAATAAAGACCAACATAAAAAGATAGAAGTACATTAAGAAAATATATGATTAATTTGCTGAAATGTCAATAATAATAATTTATCTATTGACATTTCTGCAAAATCATTGTACAATCTATTAAAAGAGCTCAAAATTACAAAAGGAATCATCATGGACTATAATGGTGTAATAGTTGAAGTGGATACAGACGGAATAATTGTTAATACTAAAATGTCAGAGGACAAGATAAATAAATTTATAAATAATAGCATAAAGAAAAGATTTGGAGTAAGTAATCCGACCTTGGAAATGGAAGAAGAAAGATTCGAACGTGGTTTTATACACATGAAGAAAAACTATATGCTAATTGAAAAAGATAAAGAAGGAAATGATTCAGAAATCGTCCATGGTGCAATATTTAAATCATCAAGAGCACCTAATGTATACGATGACGCTATAAATTTAGTTAAAGATTGGGCATTATATGATAAAATATCAGCGAAAGAAGCAAGAGATAAAGCATTTGATATTAGAATGAGACCTATAGAAGATTTCGTAATGAATGTAAGAATGAGTAAGAATGTAAAAGATTACAAAACCGCATCTGATACATATTATAATGAGAGTGCTCAAATATTTAATCCTATTACAAGTGAGGGAATGAAAGGATCAGGATTTAATATATCCGGGTCTCAGATTGTAGATTTAGCTATACAAGTAAGAAATATAACTGGAGAACTTCCTGAAAAAGGAGACTCCATGCCATATTTTACAGCAACGGACCCAATAACTGGAAGAAAGGGGTATAAGTTTTATAACCCCAGTGATAAATCATTAAAAGAATATATAAATTATGAAGAATATGAAAATGCTATAGCTAAACTATTTGAAAGCACTAGTATATATACTCAGCGTGATAATAGAAAGGAAGAAGAATGGTTACAAGACCTACTATAAAAGACCTTGAAAAAGACGGTGAGTTTTATATATTAAACAAGAAGGTTTCTCAATGTCCTGATTGTCTCAGGGCGCTAGAATGGGTTCAATCAAACAAAGTCGAATGTAGATGTGGGCTAAAGTTTGAATATAAAACATCCAAGAGAAAGAGTAAATTAAAATAACATAAGGAGAATAAAATATGAGAAAATTTACCATTGCATCTATTGAAAATGAAAATGCATCCAAAACAAGAAGTCTAGATTTCGATGTAAAAGTCGAAGAAATAGACGTTATGGAACAAGTTGACAACAAATCCATTAGGATACGTTGTGCGAACGGTTATTCCACTGTTATACCTTCGCAGCAGGGTATTGCTTTAAATAAACTGTGGATATCAGTAGCAACAGGTACAGCTGAAGCACATTACAAAATAACTAAAGATGGAAAGATAAATAAAAAATAATATATAATATTTTCGTCACGGTACAAAAAAGGGGGACCAATGAAAATAAAAGCAACCAAACTCATTGAGGATATAAATAAAATATTTGGCTATGGTGCTGATAAGATTGAATCAAATAATCTTATCATTACAAAAGACAGTGATAATACTCTAATATTTATAGTATCTTCTAGAAGTGTAAATATGCAGTATAATAGTGGGATTACACTCCCTGAGGGAGATAATCTCACTATAAAACATGGTATATCTATAGCATCTTCAAATTTCAAAGAAATAGTTAGTGGAATGGGAGAGAAAGAGATAGATATATCAGACAATAAAGATAACGAAGACTTTATAAAAATATCAACAAAAGATGAAATCTATGATATTTCTATAAAAAGACTCTCGGAAGAAAACGTGCATGAAGTTAAAATCGAGGTTGATTCATCGGCAAAAATGCTATTCGATAACGAAAGTAGAGATATAGTTAAGCCTGTTTCAACAATGATTTCAAATGTAAATCAACTATGTACTAACAGTGAATTCAGAACTGTGATATATAGAAAAAACAATAGACTAAAAGTAATTCTTATAACTAATACTACGCTAAATACTTATACTAAAATGTTAAGAAACAAAGATAAGAACGATGAATATGTAGGAATAGATACAAATATTGCATATCCGGCAACAATATTTAGTACTGTTGTGTCAAGAATGAAGGAAAACGACAAAATATCCGTAAAATATACTAATAAAATTATATATATTGAATCTAACGAAGTAAGAGTAGCAGTGAGCTACGTTCCTAAAAATACCGACATTTCAGAGTCAGAAAAAATGTATAAAAACATAATGAATATGATAAATCGACCAGAGAATACCAAAACAGTTATGAAGATAAGCTCCAGGAAACTGAAAGAGATAATGCAGAAAACATCTTCTATTATGTCTAAGAGTGCTACTAAAAGAATAGATACATATATACCAATTAAAATGGAGAACTCGAGTACAGTGAGTATAGACTATAAATGCGTTAACGGTTCATATAAGACCACTCATAAAAACAATGTTGACATTGATGGTCTCGGTAACAAACCTAGTATATATAATCTGAATGTGGTTATTATGAAATCTATACTGGATACTCTCATTAAAAACTATAAAGAAAGAGCCAAGCTATCTAAAATTAACACGGCAAGTGGTAAAAAGTATGTAGAAATAACATGTGAAAATAACGATGAAACTAAATATATCATGAGGCTAAGAAATTAACATGGACATATCTACATACTATTCATCAAGTGTTAAGACATCAAGCGTTATAAAGTTCTACAAAAACAACGGATTTGAAATTTGTAGTGATGAAAATATGTATAACGATCATGTTCAAAATGGAATACTTGAAAATGTTAATAATATAGTAATAATAACAAGAAGGAAGGACTCAATAGAATTGTCAACAAATATCAAAGATCTGGATATACCTAATAACTTTACTATTATTGATAAACCAATCTGTAACAGCAAGGAAAAAGAAATAACCAGAAGAGTAGCAGATAACATTGAGTCCGCAGACATAGACAATCCAAACCTGTTAAATGCTTTAAAAGAACAGGGATATGATCCCATGGAAGAAACCGTTGAAGTAAAAAACATAATTATAATGAAACAACAGTGAGTAATGTAAAATGAAAAATAGATATACTATAATACCAAAAAGAGATATAACTGAAGAAAATATGCAAAAGATATGTTCAAAGCTAACAGTAAAAAACCCTGATTATGAAAACTCTTTGAAATATACAGGATTTGCTCCTAAAGACAAACCTAAATACTTTTATATATATGAAATTATCAACAAGAATAAGGAAAATGAAGCATTAGCAATACCCAGATATGCATTAGATGATCCTGATATATCTAAAATAATAGAAAACACAGAACTTGTAAATAAACTTAAGTTACAATCTGTAATCAACGTTCCAATTGCAAAAAGCAGATGGAATTCAAAGATGAAACTAAGAGATGGACAAGAAAAACCACTGAATGATTTATTATATAACAAAGCTGACATTATCACTACAGAATGCGGAGGAGGAAAAACAGTTATAGGAGTTGGAGTACTAGCAAATATAAAACCCCCTTGTTGTATCATAGTTCACCAACGTTTTCTGATGGACCAATGGATAAAAGAACTAAAGAGGTTTACAACTATAGATAATAAGAATATTGTCAAACACAAGAATACTAACATGAAAAAATCTATGAAAGCAGAAATAGTAGTAGCAACTGTTCAGTCATTAGTAAGACTACACTATGATAATAATAAAGAATTTTATGATAGATTTAATGTAGCAATGTTTGATGAGGTACATACTATGGGTACCATGAAATTTAATACTGTTATATCCAATTTTAAATGCAGAAGAATAGGATGTACTGCAACGCCAAAACGAACAGACGGGTTTAAAATATATCAATGGTGTATTGGAAATAGAATGACGAAAAACACCAGTACCAATAACGTAAAAACAAAAATAATAACACTGGAAACTGGGTTCGGAGAACACGTGGAACCGTTCGATTATACAATGTTAACTATGGACGGTAGAAAAGTACTGGCAATTCAAAAATTAATAAATATTGTGTATGAATCTGAGATGAGATTCAATAAAACAATAGATCTCATACATAAACTATTAAATATAGGTAGATATATACTAGTTTTAACTCACAGAAGAGAATATGCACAGAGAATATATAATACCATTCGTGAAAAAGATAAAGAAATACTTCTAGGAGGAATGAAGGTAGAAGGTAAAAGCAGAAAAGTTACTATTGCAACCTTTCAATTTCTAAGGTATGGATTTGATAGACCTATAATGGATACTATAGTAAATACTGGTATATATCAAGCAGAAAACGATGTTAAACAGAGCACAGGTAGAATTGAAAGACCCCATAAGGGAAAACCAACACCGTGTGTTATAGAACTATGTGACGAAGAAATAGATCCAGCAGAAGCAATGTGGAATAAGAGAGTAGATTTTCACATGGACAGAGGGTGTCAACTGTATACTAACAAGGACGGAGATGAAGTTATTTCAGTAGATACAACAGACGAAATAATTGACCTTATTAAGGAGGAAAAATAAAATGAATATTGATGTAGAGCTAAGGCCCAAAACTTTGGATGAAATGTTTAATCCAAAGATAAACGAAAGTCTAGGGAAAGCTATTGCCAACTCAGGTAGAATAGAAAAAAGCTACTTATTTTCTGGCAAACCTGGAAGTGGAAAAACAACAACAGCAAGAGCACTTGGATCATATATATTAACAGGCAGAATGGATATTGATTATAATGTTGCGAAAGATGATAACCAATCATATATTGAAGTCGATACTCCTAGATATAATACAGCAAAAGAAATGAGAGAACTATTGGATGAAGTTGCAGGCTCACCTCCATTGCTTGAAGAGAATGTTATATTAGTACTAGACGAAGCACATATGCTTAGTAATGCTGCGAAAAATGTACTACTTAAAACTCTTGAGGAACCACCTGAACACTTATATATTGTTTTATGTACAACAAAGGGAGAGAGAATACCAGATGATGTAAAAAACAGATGTGAAATAATCAACTTTGGACAATTGCCCACTGAAAAATTAGTCAAATTTGGTAGAGAATATGTTATTCCAAAAGTAAAGAAGATATATGAACAGAAAGATAACTTGACACCAGCTATAAAAGAGAATATTGCTAAACTTACTGATAAAGAGCTCGAGAAGATATCAACATATTGCAATGGAACATATAGAAGAATGGTAAAGTTGATAAACTCATACATAAATACAGGCCAAATTGAACAATTGGAGAATGATAAGGAGAATACTAAACTGTTAGATTTAGTACAATCTATTGTTAATCCCACTCCTGCATCTAAAAATAAAGTACAGGAAGCAATACATACCCCACCAGTAAAAGGACAACCTGAAGATCTTAGAATAGCACTGTGTAACTACATAGGAGCCGTATATATAAACCGCCTTAAGGGTATAAGTCTAAAAAGCATTGACAATTCTAATTATCTACGGGCAATGAGGACTCTATCAAACCCATTAGATATGAGTTGTCAAAAGGCAGACTTAGTAACTAGATTAATTGCCATAATAATGAATAATGCAGGTATAAAGATCCCCAAAGGTACACAACCATGATTGTAGACGATGAGTTAATGAAAAAATACCTATTAAAGTTTATAAAAATGGGTATACAATATGCTGAAAATACAGAGTTTTATTACGAAACTATTAATAATAAAGAAGTAGCACGATTTTTAAAGGAAAATAATATAATGGTGCCACATATGCATTTCCTGGATTACATTTTAGAAAATCAAAAACTTACAAAATGTCCAAAATGTGATCACTATAACAGTAATATAGAATGTCCTGTCATAAGATGTGAACTATGCAATCATGAGTGGATAGTAGATACACCATATAATTATGCTATATGTGAGGACTGTATTGCTTATAAAACAGGAAAGTGTAATAGAGTAATTAAAAAATAACAAACATAACATTTAAGGAGAAAATAATTATGGCTAAATCTAAAGCAGAACAATTGGGTAGTTATCTAGAACGTGCAACATCTCTAAAAAGTAAAGATAAAAGAGTAGATGCTACTATAAAAAGGGTCGAAGAACTCGATGATATTGAATACGTAAAAACAGGGAACATAGTATTCGATAAAATGATTGGAGGTTTTCCCAGAGGAAGGTTCAGTTTAATGTATGGGGGACCTGGAGTAGGTAAAAGCAGCTTTGTGGCTCAAGTATGTGGACACGTTGTAAATCCAGCCGTAGATCAATCAGCATTGATTTTTGAACCAGAAAATAGAGCTGACAAAACATACATGAGACGATTTATGGATACAAACAAAGTATTTATAAGTCAGAATGCTGGTCTTGGAATTGCACTTGATAATCTTATAAAGATAGTAAAAAGCGGTAAAGTAGATATTGTATTTGTAGATTCATTAGCAGCACTGGCAGCAAAAGAAATAAAAAGCAAATCAATTGAAGGTGATCACATGGCATTAGTAGCCAGAAGAATGCCTCAATTCTTCCAGGAAGCAACGGAAGTAGTTGCAGATACTAAAACTGCCATTGTTTTTGTACATCAAATGAGACATTCTTTAGATATGTTTACAACCATGCCTGAAACATTTAATGGAGGCAATGCACTAAAGCATCAAGTATCATTAGTACTTCACATGAGAAGAGCATCAACTAGAAATGATCCCGATAAGGGTAATAGGTTTGAAGTTCCTAATTCCAAAAGAAAAAGTGGTCATATGACAAACTTTAAATGCCTAAAAGGAGGTATTGGAACAATAACAGAAGGAGATTCAATCCAAGTTGACTTCTTTAAAAACTATGGTTTTGTAGATCATCCTTCCGTAGCAAATCTAGCATGCCGGAATAATATTATTGCAAAAGAAGGAAACTCTAAATACATATTTACAGATGCTAAAGGTAAATTTGAACAAACAGGAATTCAAAACATGTATGAATCAATCGCTCAAGATAAGGATCTAAGTGATAGAATACTAGAAAGCTGCAGAAGAAAAGCCGCTAATCAGGATTTATCTGAATCTGATCCCGACTATGAATATGAAAAGGATATTACTGAAGGAAATAATAGTGAAGAAGAGAAAAAGTCTAAAGAATAGAAAAAATAGTAATAACATATCTGACAAAAACGGATATATAAATGAAAAGATAGATACAGAGACATATTTAACTCTAAAGACACCAACTGAAGTAGATCCAGCTGTAGACAAGGTCTTAAACCTTATGTATATAGATCAACATATGAAGCCAAGATCAGGAATTGTTAATGTTACATCAGCCAGTGTAATTAATACAATATGGAAAGAAATCAAAAAAGATAACGTAACTAAGGAATTTATAACTCAACAGTTACTACTGGAAGATTATCTTAAATATAAGATAAAAAATGGGTATGAAAAATTAAAACTGCTTGGTAAAAATTACAGAGTTCAGTTACTAATAAATGAATTACAAAACGGGATTGCTGAAATAGCAAAGAAAATTATTAATTCAGGCATTATTGACGAATCTGTTAAGAATCTACCTCTTATATTTAAGATCAGGAAAGACGGAATCAATACAATGATGGAAACTATACTAAACAAGAAGGAGATTAGAAAATGGACTTCACAATTGTAACACTAAAGAACATAAATGGAACTCTGGATGAAAACCTGGAGAAAATATTTCAAGTTATGAAAAGAATTGTCCCTATTGTTGGTATAGACTATAGTACATTTCGTCAATCCACGAAAAGTAAACCTGTATCATTATATATTATGGACAAGAGAAATGATAAAGAAATAACCAATGTGAAAACTATGAAAGATACATTTAAACCTAAGTTTAATGTCGGTAAATTTAGGGTTGAAACATCCAGAGATTTTGACCCAAGATTTATGATTATAGATATACATGACGTATCGAGACTAAATTTTAAATACAAATACGCATTTAGAATAATGATGAGTGAGAAGATTCCGGTATCAAGATATGTACTTACGTCTAACATTCTTGACAGTATATCCTCAGTATTAAATACGGAATGTATGTTATTTCATGTTGGAAAAGAACTCAATGACTCAATAGAAGCGGTAGAGAAAGTAGTTGGGACAAAGAGAACATTACACGCAATAACAGAAAAAGATAGTGGTATTATAGCAAAAATAACCAAACAAGAAGAAATATCAATAAATAAAATATTGGCAGCAATGGATGAAAATATAGAAATTCTTATGGCACCAACCGATATAGTTGACTATGAAAATTCACTAAGAAACTATAATAGTTCTCTAAAATATATCCAAAGTTTGAATAAACAAGAAAACTTCAAGTCAGCTGAAGAAGACAGACTAAGAAAAGATATTCAAGAAATAAAGGCAGCACTGGATGTTAAATCTAAGATGATAGGAAAGGAACCTAATATAAGAAGTAAGTATATTAGAGTATATGATCCTTCTAAACTAGAGAAATTTCGTATAAGAAAGGTAAACTTTGACAAGATGCACAAAAATAATACAAGAATAACAATATAGGATATATAATATGCCATATATAAAACAAGAACTAAGACATAAACTAGAAAATAGCATAATCTCTACCGCTAGAAGTTTATCTAATCTGGAATGGAAGAAAGGAAATGTAAACTTTGCCATTAGTACTATACTAAAACTATGGATTCAAGAAAAAGGCATTTCATATGATATATTATCTGATATAACGGGTGTTTTAAATGATGTTAAAACAGAGTTTGAACGTAAAGTAGTGGCACCATATGAAGACAATAAAGAGAAAGAAAATGGAGAAATCTACTAATAGTACATTAGTAGTTAATCTATTTGCTGGTCCCGGTGCAGGGAAGTCTACAATAGCTTCCTATCTATATTATAGACTAAAAGTTGAAGACATTGAGTGTGAACTGGTTAGAGAATATGCTAAAGAACTAATATGGGAAGAAAGAACATATAATCTTTCTCATGGACACTATGTTGCATCAGTACAACTACATAGAATTGAAGCATTACTAGGAAAAGTTCAAGTAATTATAACAGATTCGCCTGTAATATTAGCATTACCTTACATAAGAAGTGTAGACAATCACTTCATTAATTATATTATAAATCGACATAATAAAATGTATACATATAACAGTTTCGTAAAGAGAAACTCATGCTACAAAATAACTGGTAGAAATGAGAATAAAGACGAAGCTATTGAAAAAGACAGAGAAATACTATCCTTGTTAGAAAAATATAACGTTCCATATACTACAATTGATACCTATGAGAATAATATAGAAAAACTATTAGACTCGATAAAAAGCAAAATTACTCAAGCAGAGGAATAAAAACATGATAAATTCTATAAAAGAGATTAGGGATAATATAAATAAATATGGATGCATTGAATTTAGCCCAGGTGTACACATATGGACTAAAGAAGAAATAATTCAAAGTCAAAAAGAATGGCCAGATGAAGATACATCAAAACATATGAACTTTAACAATTCAAATCTATGGGTAACAACCGACAGCGGTGAGACGCCAGTAGGATATGATAATATAGATGAATTTTTTGAAGTCTTTAGAGATTATCTTAGTGATGATAAAAATGAGTAATCAATGAAATATAACAAGATAAATATTATAGATTTAGAATGCACTTGTTGGGAAGATGATTCTGATTATCAGGTACACAATAGTGAGATAATTGAAATAGGCTTATGTGAGTTAAATTTAAAGACAAGAGAAATTAACAATTGTAGAACTATTTATGTAAGAAGTAGGTGTTTTGAAGAAGAGTTAAAAGGCAAGAAATTTCCAAGACCTGTAATTAGTGATTATTGTACTCAACTGACGGGAATTAGTCATAAGATCCTATTAAAACAGGGGAAAAGTCTATCTGATGCTATTGCAGAAATTGAAAAGCATTATGCTCGTAGCAAGATATGGATGAGTTGGGGAAATTTTGACAAAAAGATGATAACAATCGAATGTTTAGCTAATAAATTACTATTTCCATTTAGCAATGAAAAACATATAAATGCAAAGGCATTATTTGGACTTAAATTTGCGTTAAACAAAGGATTTGGTTTAGATAAAGCATTAAGCGAATTAAAGCTGAGTTTTGAGGGGAATAAGCATTGTGGTAAGGACGATGCATATAATACAGCTCGAGTAATTTCAAAAGTCCTAGAATAGGTTATTAACTAATCAAAAATTATATATAAAGGATACAACAATGAAAAGAGGAAAACAATATATAGAAGTAGATGATTTAATACTAGTAAAAGAAACACCGAAAGCATACGGTGTAATACCAAAGTATATAATCGATGAGGAAATAGATCATAGAGAGGTAACACATCCTACTCAATTGAGAGACCGTGTAAAACCTTTTCTGGTATGGATTCCAAAATCTCGATCAAGGAATGAGGACATATACGAAAACGATATGTTTCAGAACATGAGAATAACATATCCATTAGATAATAGACCAGACAAATATCCTTACAAAACAAATATAAAACTTGAAGTACAATCATGGCTTATAGCAAAAAATAAACTGATAGAATCAGGGAATCACATATAAGGAGTTAAAATATGAGCAATTCAAAAAATACAATAGTAGGAAAGATGTCCGCAAAACTGGACGATAACATGATTAAAGTTAGAACGATACCTAATAGTAATCGGCCACCTCTTAAATATGTTCCAATAGATAAAACTATTTTATTTCTAAACAGAACATTTGAAGACAACTGGGGCGTAAGAATATCTAATGAAGAATGGCATAACATACCAAAGAAGGACAGTAACTCTGATGAATGGATAAATGTACCATTCGTAACAATAACAGTAGAACTGTGGATATTAGACGATAAAGGAGTGGAACATATCAGACCAGGCGTTGGTTCAGATGTTCATAAACCAGGTAAATACGACAGTTCAGTAACATATTCTACCGATCCAGACAAAATGGTAAAATCTGCACTTGCAAATGCTATTAAAAAAGCTGCCAATTTATTTGGATTTGCTACAGAACTTTGGGATCCCCAGAATATTGAAGAACCCAAAAGAAAACTTAGAGCCGAAAACAGCAAGAAAGCAAAAGACATAGCAAAAGAATGCAAACTATCATTAGAAGAACTGAGTGATATTCTCAGTGACTATGAACCACAATCAAATGGTAATCCATCCTTTCTTGCAGACGAAAATGAAAAACAGGAAGATAAAAACGTAGACAACTTTATAGCACATGTAAAAAAAATAACTACTAAAGATTAATAACGATAAATAGCAAAAAGGGGACCACTATGGATATAGAAACAGAAGCAGTAGATCTTCTTGATATTAACGATATCGAGACAGAACTGAAAAAGCAGGTGTCTGATCTAGATAAAATAATTGAAAACAGAACCAAGACACTCCAGAAAAACAATATCTATAACATATTTAGAAAGCTGGGTATCATAAAAAACACAGAAAATAGACGCATATCTAACTCATTTATTATTGCTACAATAGGAAATCTCAAATATAACATTAACTCATTACCTTTTATAGATAGTGTACACAGAATGAAATATAAAAGTAATATAGTCGAATGTTTTGTCAACCATATCCTAGTCACTGATAACAGCAGAATATTTAACAAATTGAGGAAAATTAATCATAAGTCATCTGTATTAATTTTCATATCTAAATCAGGAGATATAAAAGAAGTTAAATATTACAAACAGAAGGCAAAATATAAACTACGTTCTTGGTTCTATCCATCAAAATTCCTCAATATTATATGCAGAACATTAGATGTTCAACGTATGTCTAGTATATATAATAACCTGTATAAATATTTTGCGGATACTATTGGATTATATGAATATGGATTTACTGATCCAAGTATAGCCAGAAGTATAAGAAGCGACCAACGTCGCAATAGACCACTGCCTATCAATAATCGTTATCCTTATAACAATTCACCAAAAGTAAAAATAGCTGAAGATTTCCTCAATTCTATCAATATAAATAAAGCTAGTGCTCTTAATTCAGAGATAAAAAATGCTTACTTATCAGATAGAAGGATATCAAGCAAAAAGTTTTGTTCATTAGTAGAGCATGATTCTAATAATAGACTTTATCTTGAAAGTAATAATCAAGACCCGGAAAAAGACTATTTGTATGATTACAATGATATGATAAAATACCTTAATATGAAGAAAAATGTCTTCAAAATAGACACAGATGTTTTCATAACTCCACAGCAGTTTAACCTATTTATACTGAAAATATCTGAAATGAATAATATAATAACAATTAGAAGTTCCGCTATAAAGAAAGTATACAAAAGATGCCTTGAAAACTATAGATATCATAACATATCTAGAAACCAACACATAAAGAATGCTACAAATCTGCATAAAAGTTTTATACCTCACATTCAGAAATGTGATATAGAATATAATCTAAACCTCACTTATCATCAGAAATATAGTATCCTGAATATGCTACCACATAGAATGTCTATACTACAGAAAGAAGTTGGACTTGGAAAAACCAGGTCAGCAATTGCATACTGTCTTGTAAAAGGAAGTAAGCATAATCTTATTGTAACTGAGCCAGGTAATATAAAAGAAGTGGTAAGAGAATTTGATTCTCTTAATATGAAAGACCAAGTAAAAACAATAGCAAAAAGAAATGATCTGAAAAATGTAAGAAAATTTAATGTTACATCATATAATACCTTATCTAAAAGAATAAATAGAGAAAATCATAACAAGTCTGAAGAACAACAATATACACTATGTTTAAATACAGTGCTAAATAATGTTATTGATTTAACCAGTTTTGTTTCATTATATGATAATTCGGAACAAGAATATGGCGATGTCTCAACACTGATATATGACGGACATAAAACTAGAAATAGCTCAATAGGTTTTGAAGATGTAATAGTAGAAACATCAACAATTTCGAAGCATATACCATGTGATATTAGACACTTGTCATTGGAGGGCTATCACAATTCAACGAAACTAATATCTAAAACCTTGGAAATGCTAAAGACATTATCTACTAATGAAATGATAGAAAAAATAAAAGTAGCCGCTAAAAATAGTCTATCACCAATTGACAGAGACCTTATGAAAGATAGTAAAAATCTTAATGCATATTTCAAGATTGGAAATGATTGTATAAATATAATAACGAAGATAAAGCTGTTACTTTTAAATATAACAATGCTCATGAATAATTATAATATGAAACAACAAAGTGCTATAGAAGAAATAAAGAAACTATGTAAAAATTATTATAGAGGGGTTCTTAACTTAGCTAGTGATATTATTGATATCATATTTGAGACAATTACGGAAGAATTACCAAAGAGTTTAAATACAGTAGATATAAAACACTTATATGTTTCACTGCGTATGATTAATACTTCTCCTAGCTATGCTAGATTGGTAATCAAGAAAAATATACCCGTTGCTATGAGAAGGCATGATCTTTCCCATTTAGGTAAAGATTTTGTAAAAAATGGACTAGATAAACTCAGTGAAGGTAATATTTTAGCCACTTCCATACTATCTAAATGCATATATAAAATAAGATTGAGAGAAATTGATAGAATGTTAAAGAATGCACCCAATGTCAGAAGATTTATAGAAAAGTATGAAAATGGAGAGACTAACGTTACTACTGAACATAATATACCTAAAAAGGTCAGGGAATTTATATATTGTGTAGGTATATTTAGCAACCCATCACATGTAAATGGAAACCCAATTACAAAAAATAGAGGAAATATAGTATTTGGCGATAGCTTTGATAATACTGACAAGATTTTACATAATGCACTTAATATTCTTCTATCATCAATAAAAAAACAAGTTGTTAGAGATAGAATTGAAGCAAAGAAAAGAGAGACATATGTTTGTACGCTTGCTTCAAAATTTGGTAATAAATTTAATACTGTTATACTTGATGAAGTGCAGAATATTAAAAATCATACATCAATAAGGACAAAATCTGTTATGAAACTACGTGCAAAGAATTACATTATGATGTCTGCCACTCCAATCTCTAATAAGATAAGTGAAGTACTATCATATATGTTAGTGGGCTATGGAAAACAATCTTTGAAACATCGTCTAGATATAAGACTATACAAAGAGTACAGAAGAAAATGTTACAATGTAAAAGTTAAAAAAGACAAAATAGAACACGTGATCGATATATCTAATGCTAAGTCAGACTATGACATAAAAAATTTACAACCAGCGATTATAAATTCTCTAATAAATAAAAATATGACAAGAGTATCAAGAAAAGACAAAGATATTGTGAAAGACGAATCATTTGACTTTGATGTAAAGGAATTCAAAGTTAAAGCCTCTCCATCAGTTGAACATATGCAATTATATGCATATCAAATGGAAGTAATTGAACGTGCATATGCAACAGGGACATATGATGATAGTAGAGAAGCATTAAGAACATTAATAAACTTAACAAAAATATCAGAGGCACCTCATCTAATATCTAACAACTTTAAGGATAAATTAACAGCTAAACAAGAAAGAATAGTAGAACTGGTAAGCAAATTTACATCTAGTGGACGAAATGTGATAGTTTTTAGTCAATTTATAGCTACCAATGAAAGAATAACACCTCATGTTGTTAATGCTACAACCGGAAATGTATATCATCTAAAATCAAACTTAACACCAAACGAAAGATATAAATTGATAGATGCATTCAGATCAGAGAGTGAAGGCTCAGTAATACTAGGAACTGTAAATAATCTAGGAAAAGGATACAATCTAGGAAATGCAGACGTAGTTATTATGTCAGACATACCTTGGTCACCTATACTATATACACAGAGTATTGGTAGAATGCTACGACCAGATCAAAAAGGAAAACCAGAAGTATTTATAACCATGAATAATTACATGATAGATATGTATAAATTCGATACTATCATGGCAAAACTTAATATGATACATAAATATGTCGAAAAAGATGATACAATAAAAGTTAAAGATACATATAAGATGGACTATAAGCAATTTCTTATAACACTACTTAATAAAGCCAGAACTAACGGAATCATACAAAGTAAAGACAGTAGCCATAATACTATATCAGAAGGAATATAAAAATGAAAAACAAACATAAAAATAAACATAAAAATAAACTTATTTCAACTCCATATAGTAACGACGTACAAAGTATAAATGGCCTGTTTAACTACATAGAAGATACTAATAAATTTGACATCAATATCAACTATAATGATACAAAAGAGGTATTATATTTTGTACCAAACATGTTAAATGCTCCACGTCCTGAGTATGTAAATTATCAAGATGAATCTTCTGCTAATATATCACAAAATGTTATGTCTATAATAAGACAGTTAATACATTCAATAAACTCAAATAATAGAACTTGGGATAACATTATCAAAAATAACCATAGAAAGGTAGAAAGCATATTTTATGAAACTACGCAAGATTCATCAATAATCAAAACATCGTTAATGTATGACCAACATTCACAACCGTGTGTATATTCATCAAAAATTAAAACTCTTCCTGAAATAATGGAACATAATTTAAATACTTTATTTATAAAACCATTGAAAATAGCATATTTAAGTATGAAAGATGAAAAAGATAACGTAATAGAAGATATACCTTCGATTTTTAAATTATATAGAACACCACATTGTTCAAAAGAGAAAGTACGTGGAGCAAAGGAATTTGTAGCAAATACTATAAACAAAACCAAAAATATGGTGAAAAACAATCTGCATAAAATAGAGGAAATAATGTATGATGTAGGTATAAACTGCATAAATGTAAATATTGACATTGAATCTGATAAATATAATAAAGATATTCATAGGGCAATGATTGGAACTATAAATACAAACAACACAAATATATTGTATATACCAATAATAGAATCACCATTGAACCCCCCCAATAATACAGCTAATCGTATCAGACTGAATAAACTGAATAAAGAAATATATCCTGGATTATATAGTAATTATAGATTAAACGAATACCAAATGGGCTATGCTGATTTTTCAAACCAGTATACTCAATTAGCATCCTTTGGACCAAATATTGAAGATCTATTTACTTCAGATCCCTGTCTCATGTCTAATATGATAATATATATGACTAAAAATATCAATAATCATGACCTGCAATGTAAAAACATATCAGGAAGAAATGGATATATTCAAAAATTTGACGCCAATGAATTGACAAAAGAATATGATAAGACAGAAAATCTGTTTGACATAGTTGAAAAACGTCATAATAGAATTTTAACCTCTAATGGCAACGATGTAATATATCCAATATACAATTATTTAAGATCCTACAAATTTAAAAATAGACATTGTGCTGCCTTTACACCTTACCGATATAGCTTGTTAGATATCATATATGACAGAGATAATAAAGATATCAATGAGCATATGAGAGACAACGCAAAGAAAGTCTTAGCAAACTGTGACCATAAATATTTTAATAGGCTTGCATTAAAAACAATTCTCCATGCTTATATCTATCTATACAATGTTCAATGTGCGATAGACAATCCATATGAAACTGGTAGCAAATTCTTCAAACCTAAATCTAATACAGCTAAAAAAATACACAAAATAATAATGGATATACTACGGGAGGATCTCGAATATATGAAAAGAAGTATATCTATAATGAAAGAAGTAGGAGCATTAGAAATTATAGACATGAAAAATGATAATAATTTAAATAAAATGACAGAAAATAACGATGCTGAACATACCGAAAACGGAGATCCTAAATTAACTAGAAAAATGGAACAGTCATGTTTCAATCGTCATATACTAATATTTAAGAATATTACAAAGAACGACAATATAAACAAACAAAGTGAGCATCAAGATATAGACAAATCAATAACTAATATACTAAATAACTATATCTATAGTGCTAAGAAGATAAGATATAGTAATAATTTATCAGAGGATCATCATAGAATAGATCCAATGTTTGGAGTAAACGATGAGTGAAAAAACACCAAGAGAATTATATGAAGAATATGTAGATTCCAAAAAGAATGAAATAAAATCAAAACTCAGACTATATTTACAAAATCACAATATAAATATAGGCAAAGACGACTTCTTTAGTTGTCCAAATAAACCAGCACATAAACATGGGGATCGTAAGCCCAGTGCTAGCATAAAGACATCAATTTCAGGTATTGAATATTGGAATTGTTTTGCATGTGAAGCAGGTGGAGATGTATTTAATTTAGCACATTATCAAGAAGGACTTTCCAGAGAAGGAGCAGAATTTATATCCAAGACTGTGCCCAATCTAGCCAAACAGCTAAATGTTAAGTGGGATCCTGAATCCGTAATGACACCTGAAATGAAAGATATACACCAAATGTATAAAGCGAATGAAATTATTAGCAATAAGGCAAAGAACAATTTAGTCAGAATGATAGATAACGATACAGATATGACAAAGTTTTTAAAAACTAGAAACATCACAAAAGAAGACATAAAGACATTTGATCTAGGATATCTGAAGTTATCTGATGCAATAAATGAACTAGCAAAGAACAATATAGAGTTTAAGATAATGAAAGAGATTGGCATAACTCAAAATGATTCACTATCAAAAAGAATGTTTGACAAATCACAACTATTATTTACATTGAGAAACCAAAACGGCAGAGCCATTGGATTTGCGTCAAGAAATATAAATTACAAAAAAGGTTCATCTGTACCAAAATATATAAATACAAGGACAAATAAGATATTTGCAAAGAAATCATTCTTATACGGTCTTAATATCACTAAAGAATATTGCAAAGAAAAAGGAGGGGCATATATCTATGAGGGATATACAGACGTAATAACCAGTTACAAAAATAGTATAAATAATTGTTGCGCAGTATGTGGCGCATCATTTAATGAAAACCACATACGAGAACTACATAAATGCGGTTTATCATCATTGATATTTGCACTTGATGGTGACACATCAGGTAAACAGGCTACAATGAGAACAGTAGAAAAGATATTTGCAAAGAACAAAATGCTGCGTCCATTTACAATTAATATTCCTGATGAGAAAGACCCAGATGAAATAATAAGAGAAGATAAAGACAAATTTATAAATTTACACAGATATGGAGTTGCAGAATATAAAGCAACAGAAATATTTAAGCTAGCCAGTACAAATGAAATGGCAAATGTAGATGAAGAAATAGAAGAATTCTTTAACTGGCTAATAAACTATGAGCCGAATCACATAAAAAGAACTAAGGTTATTAAAACAATAGCTAAAATGACAGGATTTTCAGAAGAGGATCTTAAAAAACAACTATCATATCAAAGTAAAATGATGTCGGATGAGACAGCAAGAAAAGTTAACGGCATCTGGTATGATATGATATCAAGAGGAAGAACAGCTATACTGAAGGAAAGACTACAAGTTTTAGACGATGCAAAAATTCAACTATCAAAATGTATGGGTGAAACAGAAATAGATGTAGTAGGTGATCAATTATCAGAATTAAACAAAATAAATGAAGAATATCAGAATAACAAAGTAGAACAAGTCAAGACAGGATGGAATAAATTTGACACAAATGTGTTGATCCCACAGGATGCATCAGTAGTTATGATAGGAGCATATCCAAATGTAGGAAAATCAACGCTTATGAGGAATTTAGCTATTCAAATAATGAAGAATAACCAAGATCTAGGTGTAATATATTTTACATTGGATGATCCAATGAAACAAACGATACCAGGTATAATATCTAAGATGACAAAAGTAAATATAAATGATGTGAGATATCAGCAGATGATACCTGCCTCTAAGAAAAGAGAAACAATTGAAAAGATAAACAAAGGATTTCAAAATCTACAATACTTGATTCAAACCAGAAGATTGGCAATATTTGACCAAAGTAATGCGAATACAATGGGAGAAATAGAAACACTTGTAAATATAGTGGGTGATGAAATGATGAAAAATAATAGAAAACCGGTAATAATCATTGACTCTCTTCACTCTATAGCGATGAATGTAAAAACAGATAGAAGAGTTGATGTAATGAATAACATTAGAGGAATTCGAAGATTAGCAAACATAAATCACATTCCGGTATTTGGTGTAGCTGAGTTAAGAAAAGGTAATAATATGTCTAATACATATAGAAGACCTAGATTAAGGGATTTCTCAGAAACAGGAGATATAGAATATAGAGTAACAGTTGGTATAATTCTAGAAAACCAACTGAAAGAAAGAGAAAATCCAGAACTATACTGGAGAGACGATAGAGTATGTCGTCATCAGCAACTACCAGTTCTAACTACACATATTGACAAGAATAAGGAAGGATATTTCTTTGGCGCGATACATTTTAAAACCAATCCATTCACTTCATCCATGTACGAATATACAGATCAAGAAATAGCGAATCTCAGACAAAGCATAAATAATGGTGATACAAATTGAAAAAAGTACTTGCAATTTTATCTAAATCATTGTATAATATGTAAAGATGGCAAAGAAAAAGTCTAATTTTCCAGATAGTTTATTATTAGCAAACATGCATTTTTGTCCGGATTTGATTAAATGCGGACACAAAATGAACCCCTTTATAGGTCCCTCCCTTTCGTTTGCGGGCGGTATCGATTTCCTAATCAAACAAGATTTAGGAAATCGCTCCGTCCGCAAAAAAGCAAGAGAATACTGTCAGAGCAGACGAGTATTGAATAAAGACAAAGAGAAAATAGAAGCTGGTCTTATGTCAATGCTCAACGGAATGACAATTATAAGAAAAAACAACATACTTGTGGGACAAAATGTTAAACAGGTCGTAAATATAGACGACAACCCGGATTCAAATTGGGGGAAAATAGAATGTAAAGCTCATTATATATATAACAGGAAAACGGGACCAACATATGGAATAATTATACATGATATGCTTGATCTTGACGAAGTACTTCCAGAATTTGCAGCCACTCATATTATGACTAATGTAACAGCATTGATGGACCCTGATGTAAAAGAAAAGAATGTTGAAACACTTGTAATATATGATTCAGGTAATAAATGGGAAAGACTTGTAATACATGTCGATGAAAACTATCGAACATTTGCTATCAAATCAGTTACTAATGCACTCAGGAGATATGCCATTGAAGAAAAATATATTGCCAACTGGAAAAATAGCTGTATACGGTGTCCACAAAGAGGTCGATGTAAAGCAATACAAGATTTCGGGAGACATTATAGACGTAATGTATTGCGGGCAGGACAAGGATCTAGTTGAATTTATAATATATATACTAGATATATTACTTAGTAAGAATAGGATTACACCCTTGACATATCTAGTTATGTTTTCATATATTCTAACCCCTCTAGTATCCGATACAATAGCAAAAAGATTAACTATATCAGATAAGAAAAGTACCAGATATATGTCTAAACAGAATGCACATCAAAATATAATAAGAGATACTATAAATAAAGTACTTGACTATGCCAGAACTGAAATAGATCCTGCATTATATAAAATGTTCCTGCCAAAAAATAGTAAACATTTGAAAACAATCCTGGAAAAGAATAATAATGAGAAAAAATAGCAGAACTAAAGGACACTCTTTCGAACGTAGCGTCTGTAAATTATTAAATGATAAACTTAAAATAGAAACTACTAAATACAAATGGAAAAGAGTTCCATTATCTGGTGGTTTTGATAAACAGAACTTTCCAGGTGACATATACACTACAGGAATAACCAGATTCAGCGAAATGTTTTCTATAGAATGCAAATTTTACAAAACATGGAAACTTGAAGATCTTATCAATGGCAATTCACCTAGAATACTGGAATGGTGGAAACAAGCATCTGATGACGCTGCAGGTGCAGAAAAATATCCACTCTTGATATTTAAGAAAAACAATAGTAAAATATATTTTATGATAAGAGAGAAAGACTTGAAAGAATATACAGATTCTAATGATAAGAAATATATAGCAGGAAATATATTATGTTTACCAAGTAAATATAATATAATAGACAAGAAGACAATAGTTATAGGTCTATTTGATAATCTGCTCAAATGTATAAAACACATAGGATAGAATATGAAGAGGAAAATACTTATAGTAGGCGAACATCCAGGACATACATCAGGATTTGCCCAATTACATAGAAGCATAATAAAAGCACTACAAGATATAATGGAATTTGATGAAATAACATCACTTGGTATCACAGGAGCATTGGGAACTCCAGTGTCAAATCTTGGATGCACGTTTATAAATAGCGCAGAATATTGTCAAACAGAAACTAATACATATGGTCAAGATTCTATAGTGAAATTCCTACAAGATAACCCATCATATACTGATGTTCTATTATTAGGTGACCCATGGTTCTACGAAGGAATATCAGTTATTAGAGCAATATTTGGACATCGAGTTGCTTTTCATATGTATTGTCCATCCGAAAGTGAACATTTTCCTACAATTGTGGAAAATGCCAACGGAGTATTAAGCAAAAACTGCGACATAAATCATGTACTAAGCAATATAGATAATGTAATAGCATATTCAAAAACAGGAATGAAAGCTATAAATGAACTACCAGATGCAAAATCAAATTCATTTGTATATCACTGGACAAATATTCCTACAGTAGAACCACAGCCAATAAAAGAGCTTGATGAAATACTACAACAATATGATAACATAATAGGAATAATAGGTAGAAATATTGTTAGAAAAGGAACAGATTTATTATACGACCTTACAAAATATATACCAGATAATACTGCTATATTAGCACATGTACCAAAACATGATACACATGGTTGGTCATTTGATTTAATAGAACATTTTGTAAGTGATGACGCTAAGAAAAGAGTAATATTTACAGAAGACTATGTAAGAGGCTTGTATTATAAAAGACATGGTAATATACTAAGACGATCGATGAAGTCAGGTTTACCCCAAGCAAAAATGGAATGGTTATACAAACAAATGGACATATATATTTGTCTATCAAGAGCAGAAGGATTCGGATTTCCCATAATAGAATCAATGATAAGAAAAGTACCTGTTGTATCAAATGATTATGCTACTCCAGGTGAAATTGTAAGACAAACAGAGACTGACGCACTTGTTCCAATTTCAGTAGAAGAACTATGTCCAAGAGGAATATATTATACACTTGGTACACCAAATGTTGAAGCATTTGGAAAGAAAATAACACGTTATCTTAAACATAAAAAAGCTCCCGATAGTATGTTGAAAGAAATCAGAGAAAAACAATATAATTACACACTGCAAAATTTTACTTATAAGAATAGTGACCATCCTATAAAAATGAGTTCATGTATAAAGAACTTTGACAAGCTTAAGGAAAATAGAAATAATGTAAAGCGGGACGAAATTATACACATAACATCTCCGATGAAACAATGCGGAATCAGAACATATACAAATAATATAACAGATAACGGAGATGAAGTAATCGGTATAAAAGATGTAAGTAAATTAACTAATATGATACAGATGATAACAAATAGAATTTTTCATATTCAATTTGAACCTGCTCTATATGATAAATCAAAACTTGTAAAACTTATAAATGCAATAAAAACACCAAAGAATAATAACAAATTAATAATGACAGTACATACGTTTCACGATAGCCTTAATGAAATATTATCAAAAGACACGGTAGATCATATTATATCTCATGTAGAACTACCAGAAGAAATAAAGGAAAAACATATAGAATACTCAATAATGCCTCATCCTATTCCTGAATATGATATAAATAAAGTATCCGCAAAATATAAATTGGGTTTCGATAAAAAAGACATTGTTGTAGGTTTAAATGGATTTGCTCTCCCGTATAAAAAATTAGTTACTCAAGCAAAATATATATGTCACATGATGAATAAGAAAGGCAATGAAAATATAAAATTATATATAGTATGTTCTCCTCATTCAAGTGATAGATTTCATATTGGCGAAGGAATCATGAGAGGAATAAGAAAAATAGCAGAGAAATACAAGGTAGAAGATAAGGTAAAAATAAAATACGGATTCCTACCGAAAGACGAAATGGCATATCATTTATCAGCAATAGATTTTGGTTTATTATATCACAATAATAGCAGTATAGGATCTCAATCGGGTTCAATAAGAGAATTATTAGCATGTGAAGTAATACCTATTGTTACCGAATCCAATAATCAACAAATGCATCATGATCTAGTTACATCAAATCTAGCTATTGCATTGAGAAAGAAAGACAAAGCATATATAAGTGATGATGAATTTTCATCTGGCGCTTGTCAAATACTATCATCTAATGATATAATAAACAATAAAGAAAAACTTATAAATACCATAAGGGATTATAAGAAAACGAATTCTTTCAGTAGAGCCAAAAAGCTCATGAAAGAGAAAATATATAATAAATACAATAAAGGATAGAAAATATGGATAACATGAAACCAGTGCTCTCTAGAGCAGTAGGAAAACGATGCATCATTGCATTGATTGGGAATACAGGACGGGCAGACATGACGGAAGGAGTCATAAAAGCTGTTGACAGAGACTTCGTCGAAATTGAAACCCAAACAGAAAATCAAGGTGGCGTAATATCACCAAATTTAATATCTTGGCAACCTATCGGTGCTATCGCATCTGTAATTGACGCTTCAAATGACAAGATATATGACAAAATCTTGGAAGACATGCGAAAAAGACAAGAAGAAGCAAAGAAACAAGCACAAGCTCAAGCTCAACAACAGCAAGCTCAAGCACAAGCTCAGGCACAAGCACAAGCTCAGGCACAAGCTCAACAACAAGCACAAGCTAAGACCCAAAGTAACAAATAAAGATGGATAGGTCGGTAAATCCACATAACTTTAAACTAGTTTGGGATTCAAGGACTCGTGTAGAGCGAGTCCCTAATTCCGATCTACTATGCATTGGTGTCGCATCATGTAGTGGTCAATTATATGCAGCTGTTGTTGATCCAATGACATCTAAGAACTATACTTTATATCTAAATCTGGCTTCAACATCTGTAAAATTTGTACCAACGTTTAAAGAAATACAAGACGAGAGAGAACATAGAGCGATTGATGATTTCTTTCTGAAAGCTGGTGTGTTTGAATATTATTATAAAGGACATAATTGGGAATTTCCAATAAAGCGAATTCCCTCAAAGAATCCTGGAACCAAAACAAATAAGTCAAAACTACCTGATGGCAGAAAGCCATATACTTACGGAAAGAAAAACAAATTTGAACCCAAAGGTAAACCTAGTGTTCCAAATTGGTTTAGGAAAAAGTATATGGGAGGCATAAATTGAAAATAAGATATGTAGGAGAACTACTTGACAATACAGGTTATGGAATAGCAGCGAGAATTAATATAGCACTGTTGCATAAAATGGGCCACGAATTACAATGTCTTCCAGTTGGTAATAAGCAACTTAAAGAACAAGACTGGAAAATGAATATAGTGGCCAACAAAATGGACTTTGATATTGAAGATAAACCAGATGTTACAATTGTTCACTTATATCCTCCGTTCCTTATAAGTAAATATCGAGTCAAAAATGTACCAACTATTGCATACGTGGCATGGGAAACAGATATGTTACCTAGCATATGGACAAATCATTTAAATATCTCTGCTGACATAGTAATTACTACATGTAGCGAGATGAAAAAGGTGTTTGAAAAATCAGGTATAAATAAACCATGCTTTTATTTAGGTCCTACAATATTTAATGAAGACAATCCTGATAAATATAACTTTGAAGAATCGACAGATTTCATAGAAATCAAAAACTCCCAAGCATATAAATTTTATAGTATATTTCAGTGGATAGAAAGAAAGGATCCAAATAAACTAGTATCGGCATATGTACAGGAATTTGATAGAAACGAAGATGTTATGTTAATAATGAAAACATATGGAATAGACCGATCAGAAGATGAAATTCACAGACTTACAAGAGCAGCACACAATATAGCAAAAGGGTGTGGGATATTATATCCACCATCTCTGAGAATAGTATCAAGATATCTAACTACTAAACAAATAGCAGAATTACATAACATATCCGACTGCTATGTAATGTCTTCTCGGGGTGAAGGAACATGTCTACCAGCAATGGAAGCTATTATACATAATAATCCTTTAATTAGCACTTCATATGGCGGACCTGCAGATTTTACAGATCCAAAATATACAAGATATCTGGAATATAGGATGATTCCAGTTCAAAATGACCCCCGTCTTGTAAGTTATTTTAATTATAATATGAAATGGGCTGATGTAGATATTATGGACCTGAGAAAAGCATTAAGACACCAATATGAAACAAGAAAGATGAATGATACAACAGATAAAGCATACGATTATTTACATAATGTTTACTCTTTGGAAAATAATAAAGAAACCATGAATAATATATTACAGGAAGCAAAGAAATGCAATTGAAAAATAAGATATATCATTACTGCGCAAGCAGAGGTCAATCTTGTGGAATAAATCTATTCGCCCAGAAAATTGATAATATACATGAAAACATAATACCAATCGGAGGAGATATAAAATATAGTAATATAAATCCATCAGAAAAAGATACTATACTGGTTGAATATGAGTACGGTTTACATAAAAGTACAGACTTTGATTGGATTATGCGTAAAAAGTGTCAAAAAGTACTCATTATGCATGCATTAAGTGTAACAGAAGCATACAACCAGGTCAATAAAATAATATTTAGTAAATTTAATAAAATAATATTCCTTTCAAACAAAGCAATGCAGAAGGTAAAAGATAATCCTGTATGGAAAAGAGGGAATAAGCTAAGATTTATACCCCATTATACTGAAGTGTTACAATTTAAACCAAAAGAATATAATGAAGGTAAAATAAAACTAGGAATTCACGGATTCGCTTTTCCCAGAAATGGATTTTTCAGACTTCTTCACTGGCTTAATAATACAAATGTAACACATCCTGGTAATCCAATAGAAAAAGTATATATCATGTCATCTATAAATAGTTTTAACAAAGTAGCGGAATATGAAACAAGCATGTATATAGATCAAATGAGAAGAACAACATGGAATTATAACATGGAGGATACAATCGAGATAGATATGAATTATTATGATACTAAGAAGGAAATAATAAGTAAACTATATGAAAAATGCAATATGTTAGTTCATCTTACAAAACCTGCACCTATGTATTATAACGCATCAGGATCTATAAACACACTTCTAGCAACTGGTTTGCCAACATTTGCTAAAAAATCCATATTTACTGAAGATTTACCTGAAAAATGTATTATACCAATCAAATCTTTAAATGAAATATTAAATAAACATATAGTCAATGATAGATGGTCACCAACTGTAGTAGAAAGATATCATTCAGGTAATAACCCTGAAAAATTCACTAAAAAGATGATAAATTTCATTGACGAATAATATACGTACATAGTAAAATAAGTTATGACTAAAAATAGTAATATCAATATGAAAAATAAAGTGGCCTATTGGTTATCAAAGGCATTAAGTCCTAAATATATATTAACATTGTGTGTTGCAGCAACATTTATATATGCTACTGTAAGCAATATCTTAACAAAAGATTCAATTGCACTAATAATTATGGTGGTTTTCAAGGACTACTTTCAAAACAGTGAATAAACTAAAACATGCAACAAAATACTAGCTAAATAAGGAGAAAATAATTATGGCTAAAGATAAAAAAGACAAACCCTTTATTAAAAAGGTAGGATCAGCTCTGAAATTTGTATTTGGAGGCTTCGTTAAATATGGTAAAAGAGCTCTTATTCGTGAAATACGCGAAGAAATCGTACCGACAATCCAAAAGAAGGTACGAGGTAAAATCAAGAAGTATGTAAAGAGTGACAAAACTCTTAAACAAGTGGATAAAGCTATAGTTACTATAGTGGAAAAAGGTATTTCCAAATTCGAATAACATTTAATTGTCTAATATCAAATTATTATATTTGATATTAGACATATATTTCACCATGGATAACTTTAGCACGAAAAATAGTAAGTGGGAAATCGATATAAAAACAAGCCTTATAAGAGGTCTCGACCCTAGTTCACAGCCAGATTACATAAACATATCACAAGATAAAGTTGACAATATAAACGACTTCATCGTATTTTGTGTCAATAAACTTATCCTACATTATCAAGGCGGAGATTTTGAACAGTTGGGCGATCTAAGAATGATTGAAATAGCATGTAATACTATTCTTAAGAATCAGCATATTCAAAATAATGCCCCGAACATTAGAATAGAACTATATCCATGCAGTGTTGGAATAAGAGTAGTTATAAATGTTGTAAAATGCAACAAAAATAGTAAACAGCT
>Ga0102934_1000074_pt1 | contig 51507 bp, 46 predicted proteins | sample SalPonR2_A_D1_MG_FD_78175 | JGI IMG/M metagenome (GOLD analysis project Ga0102934, IMG submission 78175) | Salt pond soil microbial communities from South San Francisco under conditions of wetland restoration - Salt Pond MetaG R2_A_D1_MG | ecosystem: Environmental > Aquatic > Marine > Intertidal... | reverse complement strand
GTTTCGCCTCCAGCTCCGCGGTGTGCTTTTGCGCCTCAGCCAGCTTTCGCTGTGATGACCCTGTCTTCTCAATCTTCGATTGCAGCGATTGCTTCTCTTTTTCCACAGCTTCCAGCTTGGACTTGAGCACCGACACGCTCGCTTGGATATCTAATGTCCTCTGTGATGAGCCAATATCCTTCAACTTCGCTAGCAATGACTGATTCTCCTTGCCCATAGCTCCCATTTTTTTCTGGAGCACTGCCAGCTCCGATTTCAAACTCGTCGCGTGGTTTGAAGCTTCCACCTGAGCTTTTTTAGCCACTTCAAGCTTGGAGGTAAGCGCTTGATTCATTTTTTCTAAGTCGTTGGTTTCTAAACGGAGCTTCGTGCACTGTGTCAGCAGATCCGCCGCGTTCTTTCTAGCACTTGCTAACTTCTTCGCCTGTTTGCGCAATAGCTTCTCCCCTGCTTCCGCCGCACTTGCATCTCCATTCCAGTTATTGGTCGAAGTCGTTTCCTCTTGCTTTTTCTCCTTTTCTTTAGATTCAAAGCGCATTTGCGTGTGGCCGTGAATGTGTCTCACTTCGTGGGATGGAAGAAGAGATCCCACAGGAGACATTTTTTTCTTACTCAGAACCTGGAGACGGCGACGTAGTTCCTCAAAATTCTCGTCCAGAGTTTTAGCGTGAGCCTGAATAAGTAATATTATGGGCCTAAGGGTTACGGCCTCTTTTGTTCTTGTAGCAGCGAATGACGCGGAGGCCTCAACGAGAAGAGGCAGGAGACTCTGGAGAGAGACATGGAGCCGTTCCGTCTCGGACTCTAGCTGGGACGCAGATGACGAAACAAGCGAATCTGTGTCTGCAGCTGCAGATGATAGCAAAGGACATGTTGAAGTAGCTGTTGACGAGGATTTCTGGGAAGCTAGGCAGCCGTCAGCCGAAGAGTGCGCGATGGCTGACATGAGTACGTCACGGCTTGTACTGTATGTGGGATTTATTGGACCCCAAAATTGGTCAGAAACTACTTATACATCCTCAAGTAAAGAGATAAAATTCTATATTTTCTAGTTTGCATCGTTTGGGAGATTACTACGCCTTAAACTACGCTTCGGTTCAGAGATAATAACTACAAACAGATAATCCGCCGAACGGACCGGTTGGGCCGAATCCAATCAGTAGACATAATTTTTTCTGTGCGGCGTGGGAAATGCCTATGGAATTTAAAAGAATTACACTGTCGAAAGCTCAAGTACACTCCATAAAACTACTTTCCTTGCCAGCTTCCTGACCACGGGTTATATATAAGTCTGGAAAAACAGAGCGGCGAAAGCCGTTGGAACGTGCTTCAAGCATAGCGACGTGTCGTTCCCCGTACCCCGCCCTGACCACGCCTCTTAGACGGGTAGCGACGCCGGGAGAAAGCCGCAGAGTTCAATAATCACCCTCGAAATTTTTATGCTGAGCAGACGAGTGCAAAAAAACTTTATCTTTGCCTTTTACGCCCTGCGTGTGAAGATGAACACGAGGAAGATTGCCACTAACGGCTGGGCGGGCGTGTTCACCGTCGGCAGCCCCGATAGTCATAGTTCAGCAGAAGGGCAAAAGGTGATTGATTCATTCTCATGGCCATATATCTGAGGCCGTAGTCAAGTTTTTTCCTTCTTGAATGGAAATGGGGTCGTCTTGGGGGTTCAACACTCGAATGTGTAGAGTGCCTGTTCCTTTCCTAATATTCCCTGAACAGTTAGAAGGCCATTTGCTGTATATCCCAGGTCGATGAATGGAATTGTTTGTGCTTCCGGGATTGGTAGAATTATCACTGAGATATGGGTCCCACTTAAGGGCTCCAAGTATGGAATAGCCCCAGAAGAGCGTGGACGAGTAATTCTCTGTTCCAAGCATTTTCAGGAGTCTTCCTCTGGCTCAACTTCCATGTCTTCCCCCGTCTCTTCATGGCCATGTTGCATCGGGACCCCGAAGAACACGTCCCCATATTCTTCCTTGCCAGCTCTTGCCCTGCGATTGCTCTGACCCGATGGATATACTTCCTCAACTTCCTCGTCATTCTCACATGCGCCATCCTCCACAAAATCCTTTTCGCCCTGATCACTCTTCTCCTCTCTTCTGCCGCAAGCCCCGCCTTCATTGTCGTCCTCATCGTACTTCTCCTCCTTGAAATGGGACGGCTTCAAGCTCATCCTAATCCGCTTCGTCGCTTCGTCAACCTTCAGCACAAGGGCCTTGACTATATCTCCAGGTTCGTACATCTCACTTAAATTTTTTACGAGCTGATCGCCCACATCGGAAATGTGGCACATTCCTGCAAGCTCGCTATCCTGAATGTTTATAAAGACTCCAAACGGCTCGACCCTGACCAAAACGTCTTTTAATTTTATATTCTCAAGCACCCCTTCGAAAGCCATTTCATGCATGCTTTCTCCAACCACCACAGAAGGTCGCAGCGAGAGATCAATCTTCAGGCCTTCAGCTCCAGCCCCACTTCCCTGCCCGATACGCAGAACGTGTCCTGCAACAAGTCTTCCGACGGGACCGGCCTCCATCGCACTTGTGATGAAAGCGTCCGCTAGGTCTTTGGCAAGAACACGGGCAGTCACATCCTTGGAGAGACGAACAGAACACCCTTTTGTCGAAGCACCCAAAATAATGAGACTCATCATTCAATTACATTGATCGATTTGTGCCTGAATGTCTTGAATGGAGCTCGATCTTTCACAGTCATGGACATCCTGTTTGCCTATCATCAGGTGGAAGTGGAACCTGACTCAGTGGAGGAGACGGCGTTCGTCTTTAAGTTCGGACAATATGAAATTCCCGAGCGCCAGTGGGATAGATGGCGAAAGGATTGGTTGCTATGTCCTCATACGAAGAACGGGGCTTTATTATAAATTGGTTCGACAATGGACGGAACCATATCGAATCGTTCGCAAATAGGGATATTTTACACACTGATTTTATGGGCTGATGAAACTGTCCGGAAATCAGTTGAAGCTCATGCGACGAGACGGAGACGTATACTTCGCGACGATCAACTTCTCCTCAACTTCCCGACCCCGATGAATTCGAAGAGGATCCCCAGAGCCCTGTAGTTGGAAACATTCCTCCTCCTTCTGAAGATCGAATCCATTCTGGTCATCAACGACATAATTCACGAACAAAACAATCAGTTCCGCAGGAAGAATTAGTGGGCGAATGGTTCAGGATAGATAGTAACTTGTATATAGTAGTCAGTGTCAATTATGATGAGGAGCTCAGAGTCAAGAGCTCGGTACAGGCAGTATAAAAACAGTCCCGCCGAACAGATCCATATTCAAGTGAGTTAGAAGAGACTTCCCTATACGTGATGACTGCAAGAAGTCGAAGATCTGGTTAGATTAGAGAGAGATCAGAATTAGTTCAAAGTAGGGTAGAAAACAATTTTAATTCCCTCATAGAGATTGTAATTCGAGGGCGGCTTACGGCCACCGGGTGGGGATCTGATAAAATTGTTGTATTGGGTAAAAGAGAGTGAGTGATGTTTTTCGGTAGACGTAGGGAGAGACGCGTGTCAAAAGTAAATCGATAGCACACCCTGGATGAGTGAGGCGGTGCTTGAAGCCAAGGGAATCAAGCCCTGTGCGCGGTGTCCCGCGAACTGCATATCTTGTATTCCTCTTCTTTTTTTGAAGTATCGTATTATAAAAGGAATGTTGCAGCACCGGCAAAAGCTGACACATCTGGAACAATGTGGTCAGCATCCAGGCAAGTAAGCTGCACAACTGATGTGGCGTATGTCTCGTCGTATTTAAATCTACACATGCGGCTATACATGGCTTGTCTTGCGGTGGTCTCTATGATTAAGCACCCACATATCTCTTATTCCCTTTCCCATATCGTGGCCTCCGGCTAATCCGAGTCCGAGTCTAACAATCCGTAGGATTTCTTCGGGGTCCGTGCCAGCTCTTCGGTCACGCCGGGCGTAGCTCGAGGGGCAGCTGAGCGGCCGGGTGCCTCTCGCCGCCCAAGAAATTCCGTTCTCCCTCCTCTGCCTGCTCCATGCTCGCCAAGGTCACCCTTTGACTCGGGCAGCCGACCATCCCCGCGACCGCCGTCGCCGGTGCTGGCAGTAGTCAGGCTGCCGCTCCGGGGTCCCCTCCTGGCCTTGAAGAGCTCTTCCAGCCCCCCATGCACCTCGGTCGTACCCACTGGCGCCGGCAGAACGTCGGCATGCCCTGTGTGGCACCCCCAAATTCCTTCCTCCGCGCCCTCCCCCCCAGAATCCTCCCCGCCTCCATGACTCCCATCCCCGGCACCGCCCCCGGCGGCTGACCCTCTGCCACCACGCACGGGTGCCCTCCTCCAGAACGGCCTCCTTCCAGAGCCTCCACCCTCCTTCGCGTCCTCGCCCTCGTCCCCCACCACGCCCGTGGGACCCTGTGACACCGCGCTCTCCCGCCCACGGCCCCGCTTCTTCTTCGACGCCGTCCGAGCCCCCTCGGGCTTCCCCCCGGCGCCTCTTCGGTCGTCTCCCTCCTCGAGCTCAGCGCCTCTCTCCCCCTTTGACCTCAAGCGCTCTTGTAGCTCAGCAATCTTGGCCCTCTTGGCGTTCAGCACCAGGTTGAACTTGGCGAGGAGCTCGCTCTGTACCCAGTCCTTGTCCGCCACCCGCATGCGCAACACCTCCTGTATCTTCTCGTGCTCCCCCCGCAAGACCGCCTTTTCCCTCTCCGCCTCCTCCAGCTGCCCCCGCGCCCGAGCGAGCTGGGCCGCCGCCCCCGACAAGGCCCTCCCCAGGCTGTCCCCAGGCGACAGGGCGGGGCCCAACCTTGTGGTCCGGAGCACTAGCTTCTTCCCCTTCTCCACCCGCTCCTTGATGCTGAGAGAGAGCGCACCGTCTGCCTCCTCCACCGCCGCCACGTCCAGAGCCCTCCCCCCCACGGGCCTCCGCAAGACCCCCCCCAGGGCGACTAGCTCCCTCCGCCGCCTTCCCCCGTCCTCCCCCACCACCGCTCCCCAGACCCGCGGCTCCCCCCCGCCCGCGTTCAGGCGATGCGCTTGAAGGAGGAAGGACTCGCCGCCCCCGGTTCCCATCGAGGGCCCTCCTTGGCCGTCGTCGCCCAGGACGTCCACGTGCAGGCACAAGGATCCTCCGGTCTCCAGCGTCAGGTTGGCCGTGGCGGGGAAGGGGGAGGAAGACCGGTCTGGGGACTGCTGCTGCAAACTATCGACATCCATGGGAGGAAGCCAGCCGTTCTCCCATGACCGAGGCCGGGCACTGTAGTAGGAGGGGAGACTTTTCTTGAGCGTGGTGTCATGCATGTGAATGTGTATGTCGTGGGCACGCTAGCCGCCAAGCAAGAAGGCGGGGTCATTTAAGGCTTTCCCGGAGTGTCCCCGCCAAGACACTGGACATTAAGAACACTCGTGCCATAGATACACGAGACATGTACAAACATCGTCTGCTCGCGTCGAGCACACCCACGGCCCTAGCGCCCTAGCTTCTTCACATGGCATCGGCGGTACCCTGGACCCCATGGATCTGACCGCGGCCTCCCCATTCCTGGGCTGCCTCAATCGGGAACCTTACACTCTGCCGCAAACTAGCAACTACTCTGTCGTACACCATCAAGACTCCGATCTGCATTCAGCAATCTTGCCTGCGCGTGACTCTCCCACAAAATATGTCTGTTTTTGATGTCTTTCGCAGGGGCCTGGGGATCCACAGTGCTAACGTTCCATGCCAAGCAAATAATTTTCGATAACCACAAGGCTTGTCTGCTCGAAAATCCTCGTGATTATGGGCAATTAAGCCAACATGCACGCCCACATTAGTAGACTAGTTAGATGAGCGAGTAGTTCAACAAGAAAAGTTTCCCATGCGTTCTTAAAAATAATTCGACCACCTAACAATCTCCAATGATGCCAGCATTTTAAACACCATGGTTTTGTCTCAGGCCCGTTGAAAGGGATGAAAGGGCACTTCTTGCCCCGCCTAGGCCATGTAGTAGGTGTTGGGCTGGCAGCGCAGAGCGCAGCGTACGCCTCGCTCGAAGCCCGAAAAGGAGGACAACGGCGGCCACCTTCGTAAATGCCCCGCAAAAGTCATTGATTCCTGCGTGAACCGATGCTACAACTGCTTGACGTGGAAACGTGTGACCATATCAGGAGCCGCATGCGTTCCTAGAGAAGTGCCACAGCATATTTGCCCGTCGGGTGCTAATAGCTTATGTAGCCAGGAGGTTATAAGCTGCGAGCTCGGGTAATATCAACGTCACAAGCAACATTGTAGGCGATTACCCGACATTAATGTTTAAAAACTGAAAAATACGCAATCACTTAGGTACCAGCGCGGCCAGTAGGCATTTGCGAGGACGGCAACGCATCGGAAAGCAAGGTTGAAGACGGCCGCTTCCAACCATCCACGCCAGGGGAGGAATATTTTTAAGCTCCTAGCGGGATGGCCGCTCAGAAGCATTCAATACCCCTGCAACCTGTGGCTTTGGAGGGAATAATATGGGACCTTGAATCTCTACAGTTGAGAGAGGGCGAGGCTGGCCTTGAAGAGGACCCGTTGGGTCTGCATTTTTTGGTCCGGGAGGGTGTCCTCAAGGGGAGGAGCGCGAAGGAGCAGGCAGACCGCCTGGATGCTTTCAAGGAGAAGATCAGAGCTATGGTGGCCGAATCGCACTCACTAGCGCATCCGCCACCTGTGAAATTACAAGCTTTGGAAGATGCATACCGTGTCATGTTGCAGCTGTACCTGCACCCGCACACAGCGCTGCTAAAAAAAGCGGCCCACCGCGTCCTCCTCCAGTTGACCGCGCTGGCCGTTTCTCAAGGCGTCTCCACCTTTGAAGCAAGTCAAGCACATGCCTTCCTGTCCCGATGGATTTTGGAGGAAAAACTATCTGTTGGGAGGAACAGTGGGGGGGAAGCACGCGCACAAGAGGAAAGGTTGGTTCGTCTTAAACTCATCGAGGAGACGGCGTCGTATCCGTCCACCCGGAGGGCCATGTGCACGGGGAGTGATTTTCTTATCCAAGAATTGTGCCGCTATACGATCGTAGCCCTGTCGACGGCCACCGGGGCCTGGGCGGAGGGAAAAGAGGTCGGGGCGGACACCTCCACGCAACTCGAGGGCGCCGTCACCGGAGCGCGCGAGCCCCTGAGCGCCCTGACCGCGTTGCTGGGAGCCTGGCGCGTCGAGACGCGAGCGACAGCAGAGGAACAACAGTTGCTGGCGTGGATGTGCGGAGAGGAGGCGGGCTCTCGGGGCCTGGGGGCGGCGCCCGGGCCCCTGATAGCCGGGCTCCTCCTCGCCGTCCTCGGCGTCCTGCGGGCCGCGGCCCAGCCGACGGAGGTAAAGGCCCAGGCCTCCTTGACCCTCGTCCTCCTGGTCCTGCAGGCGTGCCCGTGCCCTGCCGCCGAAAGCGGTGCTGTCCTGAGCGAGCACGCCCTCACCCTCCGGGAGACCTTCCTCCCTGCCTCCGGCCCTCCGTCCCAGGCCGCAGACAGCCTCTCCTTCCCACCCCTACGCGCTCTACCCTCTCTCCTCAAAGTGGTCGCGGAGGACCACCCAGAGGCCCGCCTCTCCCTCATCCGCTCTCTCCTGATCGCTGCGCCCGTGTCGATCCTCACCGCGTCCCTCCCCTCGCCCGACTCCCCCGGCGGAACCCTCCTTGGCGGCCCCGCCCTCGACCTTCTCCTGGAAGAATGCCAGTCACCCTTGCCCCCCATCCGCCTGCTCGCCTTCATGGGATTGGAGACCTGGCTTCTCCGCGCAGCAGAGTCCATCCAGGCAGCCGAGGCCGCCGGCACGCCGGCACTGAAGCGCCTCCCAGCCGCCTTGGGGCTGGCGCGGGCCCTGCCCACGGCCCTCGACCTCCTCCTCTGGAACTGGGAGACCAGCAATCGGCGCGTGGCCTCTGTGGTGCCTTCCGCCTTCGAGCGCCTCTTACAGCTGCTACAGACCCTGGAGCGGCTCAAGGAGGAGCACCGACCCTCGGGTCTCGTGTCCACGGCCCAGGTCGCCCTCGCCCTCACCCACCAGGCCCCCTCCCGCCGCTCGCGCTACGCGGGCCTGAAGCTCCTTCTGCCCATAGTCGGCTCCAGGATGCTGCTCTCCGAGAGCTCCCACCTGGTGCCCAGTCTCATCGACGCGGTCGCGGGCTCGAGCAGCACGGCCGCCTCGGCGAGTCGTCTCCTCCTGCAGCTCCTGAGGGGCCTCCGCGCCAGCACGGACGACTGCGCCCCGAGTGGCAGCACCGGAGAAGACGACGTGCGGGCACTTTGGGTGCGGCCGGTGGCGACCGCGTTGTTGCGGGCGGGGGACAAGGCCGGGCGCCTCCGCGTGGCCGACTATCTGCTGGAGGAGTTGCTGAGCCACGACCCCGGTGAAAACATACTGGCCTTGCTCTGGGAGCTACGGAGGCTCGCTCCCGCGTCAGGCCGAGAGGGCGGTCAGGAGGATCGGCGGCAGAGGGACACGGCGCTCTGGTCCTTGGTGGTGGTGGCGGAGGTGGCGCGCCGCCTGGGGGGGGGACGGCTCACGACGACCAGGGTAGGGGCCAGGAGGACTCCGCCCTCCGCCCTGACCTTGGATGTGGAGGTGGGAGCGCCCTTCCCCATGCTGAGCCTGGAGGAGGCTCGAGCCGCCTGCCTTTCGGGTGACGCGGACCTGCGCATGGCGGCCCTCCGTATGTTGGTGGCCTCGGCCAAGACCACCACGCTGCCCTCGGCGCTGGAGCAACACTTGATCGAAACCGCGCTGCCGGTCGCCCTTAAGGCCCCTCTCTCGGGCCAGCGCCACGGCTTGGAGCGCGCCCTCCGTCCGCTCTTCCTCCGTTACCAGGAAGCCCTGCGAGTCCTCTCGGCGCGACTTCGCCACCAGGCTCTAAGGGCGCCTGCGGAGGAGGATGTCTCGGCGCACTCCCAGCGTGTAGTGGGCTGCATCGCTCGCGTAGCTCGACTCCTGTGCGAGGGTTTCTATCCCGGAACGAACGTCTCGAGGAGTGCTCCCACCCTGGACGTGCTGGCGCTCTTCCTCGCCATCCTCCAGCCCCCCCCGCCCTCAGACGAGCGGACCGCGGCTCTGTACTCCCGCGCCTTGGCTCCCATCCACGCCTCTCCCACCACCGTGCTGACGGTCCTAAACCTGCTCTTGGCGCCCTGGGAACGCACCCGGCGGACAGCCTTTGACCTGCTCGCCTCCTTTCCGGCCCCCTTGAGCGGCCTCGGGTCCTCGCCTGCATGCTTGGCTCCGGCCATCGCCTGGTCCTTGGAGCTGACGCGGTCGGCTCGGCGGAACGAAAGCGAGGCGGGGGCGCTCATGCTGCGGCTTGTCTTCAAAGTGTACGTGGTGGGGCTGGGATGGCAGGGACTGGCCGTGCTGGAGGACTCTCGTGCTCTCGGCCCTGGAGGGATTCCGCGCCAGGACGACGGGACCTACCCGGGGAGCGCCGAGACTTTATTCCTGCGGCAGGTGACACGACTGATCGAAAAGCGAGTGGAAGCCTTCCAAGAAGGGCTGGCGGCGTGGGGTCTAAGGGAGAATGAGAGGCGGGAGGCGGCCACGGCGGGTGAGAGGGCGGGAGAGAGGGTAGTGATGGTTCAGGGCGCGGTGCAGGCGGCCAAGTATGTCTTGGAGGAGGCCGGTCGCCGCGAGCGAGCCAATGGGGAGGAGGGATGGAGGGAAGAATGGAACGGGGCCGTTGTCGCTCTGGTTGCTGTCTTGGAGAGAGTGCTGGAGGTGGCGTTGGGGGTTGTGGGCACGGCGCAGGAGGGTCTCCCGGAGTCTCTGCTCTTTGACCAAGGTGACGCGAGGGATGCCGAGAAGGCCCATGACTACACAGAGGAGGCGGCCTTGCACACGGCGGGGCCTGGTTTGGTCGTCGATTGTCGAGGGCACCTGATTCGGAGGGGCGGGGCGGCAGGGAAAGGCAGGGAGGTGGAAGGGCTTCTGGGAAGGACGGCTGAGGGCGAGGCCGATGGGGAGGAGGAGGAGGACGACGCTCGACAGCGATTGATCGTGGGCGGGTGGATGATGGTGAAGGAGGCGGGGGCCTGTCTGGCGGAGGTGGTGCAGCAAGCGACCTTCTCGTGCTCGTCGGTCTGGAGCGGAGGCGGGAGGATGACGAGGGGGCAGCCCGCGCACGGACCATCCGGGGGGGGGGTCCAGGAGAGGAGGGAGGTTGAGTCACAGGCGCCGGCCCTCTTGGCGGCCCTGGGTGGCAGCGCCAAGATGGACGCGATAGGCCGCAGCCTGCTGCAGGCGCTAGGGCGACTGAAGCACATGGGAGCCATCCAGGTGACGCAGTCGGCGCTGTTGACCGTCTCCCGGGCCTTGTTGCTCTCCTCCGACCCGGAGCTATCCCGCCTGCCCGATCAGTGGATGCAATCCCTTCTGGACAGGCTGCGCCATCCCCGGGTGCATTTCGTCCTGCGCCGCTCTGCAGGGCTGGCCTCCGGCTTCCTGGGCGTAGTGGGCGCGGAACCGACTAATCGCCCCCCTATCCTTCTGCCCGCGCTGATGGGAGAACTCCTTCGCCTTGCAGCACCCCTTCAGAAGAGCGCATGCCTCGGCACCATGTCGGGTCACGGGCTGCCGTCTGACGACTGGCGCACGCGCATTCACGCCCTGAACGTGCTCCGGCTGCTCCTTCTGGACGGGGGCCCTTCTCGCGACGTGGCGCAAGCCTTCATGGCCCCGGCAATGGAGGTGGTTCTTGTCGCTTTTCGCGATGCGCGCTGGGCGATTCGAAACTCTGCATTGATGGTCTTCGGCGCGCTGATCAACTCCGTCGTGGGTAGCGGCAAGAATAGTTTGGGGGCGGCGGGTTGCGGGGAAGGGGCTGGCGGCCGAAGGGAAGGGCCAGCGACGAGACCCTCGGGGCCGTCGAGTGCCCACGACTTCTTGAGGCGGCACCCAGACTTTTTGTTCATAGTGGCGGGGGAACTCAACAGGAGCATTGGACGGGGCGCAGACAGGGAAGGAAACCCTATGCTCGCGGCCGCCTTGTCGAACCTGACCGCCATCCACGTCGCGGCCCTGTTGCCCCCCCAGATGAGGAGAGATGGCGCTCAGACGTCGCCTTGCCTCTTTCCCCTTATCTTGCTCCTGTCTCGTCTGCGGCCCCCTTCCGAACACGTTGCAGAAAACGAAACTAGTGGAGCTTTGGACGAGTCGTTGAAGCAATGCCTCCCCTCCGTCGTCCGATGCGCATGCTTGCCCGATGGACTCATGCGTCTGACGGCGGCGCGTGCCTTCGCTTCTTTGGTGGGCCCCGTTCGCGCGGCCGCGGTGGTGCTTGCTCTCCTCTCTGCGCTCCCTCCCTCATGCGGTGCTGCGCATCCCGCGCTCGACCCAGCTTTTAGAGGAGCCAGCCATGAATATTACAATACCCTTCACGGCATCCTGCTCATGATCAATTCACTCTTGCGAAGCGTTCCTCAGGCTGTGTGTCGCCTGCGTCATGACGATGGAGGCGAGGTCCTAGGCAGTCTGCCCCACTTCCTTCCGCTTTGCTCGGATTCAGGTCTAAGCCTCGTCGAAGAGAGACGTTGGTTGACGGGCCCAGGAATGACCTGTCCGCCCGTCCGTGAGGAAGCTTTGCAAATGTTTCTGTACATTAACCATCTCTTGGAGAGTTTGGAACCGGCGCAAGCACCCATTGCAGCATCGGAACGGTCAGCCGCACAAGTATTTCGGCACACGCATAGACACCCGTTACATGCGGCAGGCGATGGGGTTATTTCCACGACTCCTCAACATCGACGGTCTGGGCCGAGAGAGGGAGCGCGGTCCGTGAAGTCTTTGCGCGGGGTCATTCAGGCATCCGTGAAAGATTTACTGGACTTGATCGAGGCAGGTGCCTCGCTCGACAAACCGCTGCCAGGGTTCGCTAGCCTCATCGCCTGGACCACGCGCTGGAGCCTTCCCCTCTCCTTGTCGTGTGAGAGCCTCGAATCTAGAACGCCTTGCATGCTGGAGAAGGTTCTCGCAACCTGGCTGCGTCACCGCATAGTCGAGGTCCGTCGAGAGGCCCTCCGCGTCCTTCTCTTCCTTCTGAACCGGCGAGCGGACCTTGGGGACGGACAAACCCAGGAGGACGGGGCGGCCGACGACAAGTTTCTGGAGCAGACACTGCGCGTGGCCTGCAGAGAGCCGTGTGACGCTCTCTGGCAGGAAGTTAAAGTGGCCTTGGTGGCGCAGGTGCAAGAACGCGAGCGAAACCCGAGCCTGCTCAAAGGCCAGATGGAGGCCCTCTGTTCCCTGTTTGGAGAGAAGAGGCGCACGCGCTCTTTCTCCCTTCCGCTAGCGGAGTCGTGCGCGCATGTTTCAGAAGGAGATGTCCGTGTTTTGGCTCAGAATGCGGCAACGCGCGATCTTGAAACGTCTGGGGAGCTTTTGTGCTGTATCTCTCGGCACGAGCCCCAGGCTTTTTCGTCCGTCTGTTTGGCCTCAGGGGGGGGAGGTGGCATTCTTGCGCGGAAACTGGAGTTGATGGGCCATGTGGTTGGTGAAGAGGTCAGGAGAGCGCAGCAGTATGAGCTGGATCGCAACACGGTGAAGATTTCGTATGATCGAGGCCTTAAGAATGTTGAGGAATGGATGTGTCTCATTGAAAGCGCTGCTTTGCCTACACAGACCTCAGCCATGCGCCAGGCGGCTCTGAGCTCTCTTCGGGCCTCGGGTCTGGGCATCCTTCCAGAGAGCTCGGACGCCCCCCACTTCGGCCCTTTCCTTGTCCGAGCGCTCTTCGCGGTCTCTGTGCTGGCCCAGGACGACGAGGATGCGATCCGCGAGGGGGCGCGGAGCGTCTTGGAGGCAGCTGTTGCGGGGAAGCGACTGGCGAGGTCGGCTGCCCCAATTGGTCCTACGAGTTCAGCGACCCCCTGCCTGGACCCTCTCATCGGCTACAAGCTCTCCCAGTTGGCTCGGTGCAGCCAAGGCGTCGCCGAGGAGTGGGGCCGGGCCGTCGTCCGCGTGGTGATCCTGCGGATCCGAGGGCTGGAAGCGGTGCTCAGAATCTCGGTGACATCCCCTCATTTGGGCCTCTCTCAACAAATATTTCGGCCGGAGCCCGACAACGTCTTCGAGGAGCCAGCCCTGGTCAGTTACTGGGCTGTTCGCTCGCTCATAGTGTCATTGGCAGAAATAGAGGAGCCGAGCTCGTTCTACGAGGTGGGCGTAGGACCGGAGGGGCAGGGGGGTGGGAAAGGGGGCTGCTCCACTTCGTTGCCTACAGGCTGGTTTGAGAATGCGGAATTGGCTGAGCTGGACGCGCTCTGGGAGCACGCGGGGCTGGTCACTGAGGCCTTTGAGTCCTCCGCCTGGCCTGGAGGCCTGACTTACCATCCCGACGTCTTCGCTACGCTCTTCGTGGCTGCGCTCGGACAGCTACTCATCACAGTCCTTGCGCCGGTCTCTGGAGAAATGGAGGATCGCAGAACTCTCTGGAAGCGTCTCCAGGAAGTGGGAGAATCTCACCCGCTCATGGCATGGGCGCTGTCGAGTCTGCAGGCGGTTACCGGTAAGGAGGAGCCCAAAACGGTCCAAGCACGTGCGAAAATGGTGTTGGATGCAGTGAATTGGACGGTGGTGGACAAATACACGCCTTTCGCCAGGCCCGGTCTGGAGACGGACACCTTCCTTTCTGTACAGAGGGCGACTTGGGAAAAAGCAATGTAAAAAGTCTACAAATAGCCGCCCTTTTTATGTGCAGTTTGTTTAAGAATGGGACGCCCCACATCCGCCTCTTGCTGAGTGTATCTACGGGATTTTCCTTTCCAACACTTTGTTTCAAAACAGTCCAATTTTGCAGTGAATCTTACACAAACAAGATCTCAGGTCACCGAGAATATGCATTTATCCCTTCAGTCGTGCGGTCACTCCTCAATCACCTTCCCTAGCCAAGCAAGGACGTCTGCTTCCTTCTCTTTGAGGAAAAAGTGCCCCCCAGGAAAGGTTTTGATCTGAATGCTGCACGTGGTGTAACGATCCCACTCCGGGAGCTGCTCAGGCGGAGAACGGGGATCATCCAATCCACCGATGAGCCATAGAGGAGCCTCCAACTTTTCGGCTTTCTCGTTGAATACATAGCGGTCCATACAGAGGTGGTCCATCTTGATGCCGGCGAGCACGGATGAGACCAGGAGCTGAGAGGAAGGGGAGTTTATTCGGTGAGCATGTGGCCGGGTGATTTCGGACGTAGCGATATCTGTCTTAGCCACATTCTGCCTACCTTGTCCTTGGCCATCTCCTTCGTCATCCCACCGCAGTCGACCATGCTCTGAATCATCTCGTCGTCGTCCTCCTTGTAGTAAGACATGGGGAACCCCCACCTGAGCCGGGAATCGAGAAATGTGTCGGCACAATTGACATCACGTCCAGCATTGAAGAGGCCTCCAACCCTATCGATGTTTCTACTTACCGATGCAGTGGCCGACACCCACCAAATATGCACATTTTGGGGGTGTAGTCGTATTCTTTTTTCATGATCCGTGCAAGGTGCAGCCCGATCATCGCTCCGAAGGAATGACCGAATATGACAAGAGGGGTTGTGGATTCCAAATACCCCATAACGAAACACGCCTGGGAGATCTTTTTAGCCAGGATATTGACGTCATGAATGGGTTTATCATTGAATCGAGCATTCCTGCTGGGTAATTCCACTTTCACAACTTCACCACACTTTAAATCCCATGTCTTAAAGACGTTGGAGTTGGCACCCGCCCATCCCAAGCATATTATCCGGACTTTAGCTCCAGCGATAGGCTTTCCATTAGAGAGCAACCACTTCTGAGCCATTGCCTCGCTCATGACGGGTCTACGGGGACCTGCCTTGAAGGTCGACTGAGAGTCCGTCGGGGCGTCGGATGCCTTTTTGGGCTCTGCTGCCGCATGTACTTCGATTGCCTTTGAAACATACGGAGGAATACAACAAGATGATCCACAGCCTGATAGACAATAAGAATGCACTGGTTAGTCTGCGGAAATAGGTTTATACTGTGGACGGGATCGTACGTCCTTACCCATTGGATCTTGAGAGCGCTCTCTTTCGATGTATGACTAAGTCAGCCTGTGTGAGGGAAACGACAATGACGGGACGAAAAGCACATCATTAAGACAAATGAGACGCATTCCCGGCACGGACAGAAATTAATTAGAGAGAAGCCGTTACGCCCTCTCCTCTGCTTCGTGACCGCCGTGGCCCATGCCCAACGGAAGCAGGTGCATTTGTCATTTGTTCATTTATTTGCGCTGTACTCTGCCGGTAGAAAAGGTGCCTTTGTTTAAGTCTCGCATGTAAGATCTCATCATAGCCAGGATAAGTTTACTCTTACCGCGTAAGACCCAGTTGAGATGGGTTAGTGCTAGGATTCAAAATTCCCAGAGGAAGCTAACGGACAAGTGCATGGGCCCCCATTCGCGACGCCCTCAGCATATGCCACCTGATTCTGTCCTTTCTCATCTCGTTATCACGTACACAACGCTAACACAGCATTGCCTCTTCTTTGACTGGCCTGAATTCCCTGTGCCGTCTTCTAGGGGCAATCGACTTCGCCTCCTCTACGCCTCGAGTAAGTACGGTTGATGCCAGCTCTACCGTTATGTTAGGTTTTTTTCACACACAAAGCCTGTGGGGCTCTCTGTCTAGCAAGGACAAACATATGCGACATAATTTTGAACAGATTGCTGTCGATGTACACATACTTACATGGGTAAATGCGCTTGCTCCACCGACGTATTCTGCTGACGCCACTAATTCTGTTTCACTGTTGTCCCCTTTCCTAGCCGACCACTTTGAGCACCGGCTGCCAATATCTCACTCATATTTCTTGTTGATACACATAGATATGATGCAACATTCTAAAGCAAGGCCCGCAGGTGCAGTGGCTCCCTCGATTGTATCATCGCCCCCTCCCGCAGCCGCCGCCATTGCAAGCGTCCCCTCCGGCCTCAAGAGCATGGCGTCGTCGGAGCCTCATCTTAGCACGTTTTTACCTGTGGAGTCTAATGGTCGCAAACGAAAATCTGTGCGAAATGAGGTGAAAGAGGGGGCAGATCCCCGACATATGTCCGTTGACGAGGATGAGGCAGACCCGGGCCCTTCCTGGACAGACGAGCAGGATTCCAAGTTGCGCAAAGTGGTGGCTTCGAGGGGCCCCAAAAACTGGAAGAAAATATCACAAGAGCACTTTCAAGGCCTATACACCGATACCCAATGTTTAAATCGGTGGTACAAGGTCCTACGCCCGGGTCTGGTAAAGGGGCCGTGGCTAGAGGAGGAAGACGCGGTCATCCTTCAGTGCATGCGGAGCGGACTCACCAAATGGTCCGAAATCGCCGAGCGTATTCCAGGAAGGCTGGGGAAGCAATGTCGAGAACGGTGGCTGAACCATCTGGATCCAAGCGTGAGCAAGAGCGCCTGGAGCCTTGAGGAGGACAAAGCCCTCTTGGCGGGGCAGGCGCGGCACGGGAACGCATGGGCCAAGATAGCCGACCTGCTGCCCGGCCGCTCCGAAAATTCGGTCAAGAACCGATGGAACTCTGCTGCTATGGTCCGATTGCGAGGCTCCGTCGATAGATCCCCCCCGCCGGATTGGGACGAAGATCTTGAGCGGCAGACAGTGCGAGAGTACTGCCTGAGGATGGCTGAAGCTGTCGGTGCAAGCGAGCCGCAGGAAGGAATGGCGAGGGCTGCTGGGGCCTGGCCTCCTGCCTCTGACTCAAGCATCAGGAAAATGTCTTCCAAGCTAGCCGACTTCATTCCCTCTGTCATGGGCGCGTTGGAGGGCGCGAACCCTGGTCTCTACGGGGGACTGGGAAGCGCCCACATCAAGCCCTTGCACGCCCGGCTCCGCGTGATGCTGGAAAGAGAAGCGGAGAAATACGGACCCACACACGCACTTTATCGGTCAGTCCTCCGTCGCGCCAAAAAAAAGTCAGCGGCCACGACCCTGGGCCCCAAGTTCAATCCTACTCAGACGCCGACCCCAGCGCCCGCCGCGGCGATGCCCAAGCTGTGGTCGTGTGTTCCTGGGACAGCCATGCTTCCTGCCGCCGCGCCCGCAGCATGTCCCGAGAAGCTTTTCTTAGAGAATGCCCCACAGGCCTTTCGGAAGCGTACCCGAAAGGACGATCAGGGCGCTGCAGGCGCGTTAGGGAGAGGCTCGCCTCTGGACGTGTCGTCGGCTGTGCCCTTGCTCCATCAGCTTCGAATGGAACCATCCCCGCAGACCTGTCATGTGCCCGCCCAGGGTAAAGAGCCAAGTGACAATGCCTCGAGTAAGCACCACCGATCCCACGAGGAGCCCTTGATGTCCTCTATCTCGCCAGTGAATTACGAAGCAAGCCAGAAGGGCCCGACTCAAAGGCGCGAGAGCCCCCCTTTCAAGAGAGACGAGTCTTTTTTGTCCATCCCTTCGAATCCTATGCCTCGAGGCTCAGACGCGCTTGCCTATATGACCTCCTCTTCCTTATGCTCGTCAGCCGGAACGCCCTCACCATCTATTGAACACGCCTACTCAGGCCTAAAAAGCCTTGCACTCGCCGTCAGCTCTCTCAGCGGCTTAACGTCTATGAGCGCCCCTAAGCACAATAACATCCACCCTGATTTTACTCCGGAATACACTACTCACAAGCGTGAAGAGCGAACACAGGAACAGCATGTGCTCTCCAGAGGTGCACGCCTGCCCGCAGAAGCCGTTGCAACTCCCTCTCCTTCCCAGTCTCAGAGGATGCGGGATGTCATTTCCTTGCTCTTCGCTGCCTTGCGCCGCGAGACAGACGCTTCTCGCCGCACTCTCCTCCAGGACGCCCTCGACGCAGCCACGCAAGAGATTCCCTCCATGGTGAATTTGGTCGAAGGCGGGCTCGGCTCCAATGCCGGCATTTTCAGCCTAGCCAGAGAGAGCGATCGCATTTTTATGCTAGATCAGCTTATGACAGCTGCTCACCGAGGAGTGTTCAGACCTTGCAACCGACGATGATACATTTATGAAAAGGGGCAGCATTGAATGAATTCTTTAGCCATGCATATGTGGCCAAATTAAAACTACACATGGCCTTGAAACTGGGAAGGAATCGTTTCGCCATATTATGTCAAGAAACAAAATGACTTATCAACAACACACGCATTCACACAAACAGAAGTACTCTTTGTCTTTTTCTTCTCAGAAAACATGCCACGGCTTGTACGTTTTTCAGGTGTCCGCATCCGTAATCTTTGTCTTGTCTCTCGACACGGCTTATACATTTATCGATGCTTCTCGAGACCGAGACATTTGTCCGTCATCGAGGCTGAATCGATTTATTTCATAATGATCACGTTCCGCACTTTTGCCTCGAGAAAAGCCATGTGTCCCTCGCCATGTGGTACTTTAGCTACAAAAGCGACCACATATTCATTCGACATTTGTTTACGCAATAGTAGAGGCAATATCTTTCGATGGTCTATTCTTGCTCTTTGAACTACTCTCCAAAAGTTTTTAAATGACTTAGCGGCCAGATTAGTGAGGTCCCTGAACCATACCGCGGCTGCAACCAACGTTGCCATGTGCACGCGCCCCATCGTGGCCTCCGCACCCTCGCCCACCGTCATCTCCCCCGTAAGCACCACTAGATCCATAAACATTCCCTCCACCATGTCCACCTCCACCTTCACGGTCCCAACTCCCACTGCCATGTGTTAGCATCCGGTAGTCAGGATCTAATCCCTTACTCTGGTTTCCTTCCCGTGGACTGCTTTGCGGATGCCCCTCCCCCCCAATCGCCGTGGTATTAGCCCGTGAACCCCCAATAGCCGTGGTGTTCGTCCTTGATTCATTCGGAGTGACAATGCTAGGGCGTGACTCGCCTTCTGTAGTATTAGCCCGTGACCCCCCGGCAGCCGTAGTGTTCGCTCTTGATTCATTCGCAGTGATAGCGCTAGGGCGCGATTCGCTTTGATTTGTGCCACTCCCTCGTGACTCGTTCCCGGTCACGGAAGGGGCTTCACGCTCTCCATTAGTTTCGTTCTCGGCAGCTGTTGTATTACCCACACGCGTTCGATTTCGCTGGGGCAGCGCTTGCTCTTTTAAGTTTCGCCACCCATAACCGTAGCCATAACCCCGAGATCGATAGCAGCCTCGTCGGCATCCGAATTTGTCCGTCTCGTTTACCCGGGCTGTGTGGTTTGCCCTTGCCCCGTCCGCTCGAGTCTGGTTCGCGGCGATTGATGTTGCATTCATACGTGAGTCTGTCTCGTTCAAGGCCCCACCCCGAGTTTCATTCAGCGCTGGAGATGAGGCATTCACAGGAGGTCGTTGACGCCGCTCCTCGGACGTCGTGAGGTTCTGTTCAGGATGAACTTCCTGGTGCCCCTCCTCCCGGTGTTGATGTCGGTGCTGAAGTCCACGCAACTGCGTGAAGTCGCACAAAACCAGCGGCAGGACACCAAACAAAATTGCCAGGATAGGTTTACCGTGCATTTCAGAAATTGAATGCCTATTTAGCGATATAACTATATTTCCGAACCGATGTTAGCTGGACGTCGTCACATGCAAGGCGGTCGATAGCTGTGAAAAAAAGCCCACCATTTACGGAACACTATTGCAACAGAACAGAATAGTTGGAATATAAAAGGATAAGATTTTTCTTGGGTAGTCGTGTTCCTCTGGAATATGTCGAACCGCTACGAAGGAACTTTCTTGCGATAAACGGCCCGGACTGCCGTGCAAGCCGGCTTTGGCCGTTACTTTCTTCAACGACGTGATGCATCCGTATCACCCGAACGCACGTACCTAAACACTCATTCCTACCCGAGACAGGAAGAAGAAAGATTACAACGCGACATCATTGAAGGATATAAATGTGTAGCTGGCAGTCGCTTTGGGCGACTTCTCCCGTTCTACCTTTGGTAAATAGAATTCGATGCGGGCTCAGCTATTCATATCAAATTCAATATAAATTCGATACCATCGTCGGTATTCTTGTGCTGCATCAGGATAGTTTTCTACAATGGCAATTATGGCACTCTGGGTTGCGACAGGCTGTTTTCACAGATCCCCAACCAACAAATTCTTCACACATTGACGAGTTGCATAGGTGTGGCTTGAGCACTACACCTCAGCGTCAGCGCTAGATGCAGCGGACCGACCGCGTCGGGTGCTTCTGGCGCGCGGAGACTGCTATCTTTATTATCGCTCCCTACCACGTCGACAAGAGCAGCGGCCCCAACCACTCGAATTAGCATATCACCGAGGTACCTCCATTACTTCACCCCTCCCTACCTCCCGTCCTCGCTCCATCGTACGTTCCTTCTCTTCCCCGCCCTCCCTCCAGCCCTCCTTCTTTTCCTTCTCTCAGGCCTACCACAATATCAGCAAGCGGTAAGACTTCCCGGAAGGAGACTACTCCCCCCGGGATCCTTTTGTTCTGGAGCTCCCGGGCTTTGAGATCGAGCAGAACCTGCTGAACGGGGCCGAGGAGGCAGAGCCGCAAACGGCAAGAAAATGCAGAGTATGTGGAGGGCCTGTCCAAGGGGATTGCCGAGCTGGGATTGGGCAATTGAAGCGGGGAGAACGGAACGGGCCTTCCCAAGATGCCATAGACCTCCTCCGGGGGCTGGGACCGGGAGGGAGGGAAGAAAGAGGGAGGGAAGAAAGAGGGAGGGAAGGAAGAAAGAAAAAAGAAGCGTCGGTTTCATTTGAGTATTCTATCCCTTATGATGTGCCAAGTCTTTGCTCGCAGTGTGCCTTCCTCACCTCCTCCACGGCCATGCGGTAGGAGGCTTTGGGCTCGAGGAAGATAACGGGTTCTGGGGACCGAAAAGTGGAGAGAAGGAGGCGCTTGGCTTAGGCTGGGGACCGGGGTATGGCCATTTTTGAGGAAGGGAAAGAGGAAGCAAGAAACGATGCAAGGAGTGAAGCGAAGAAGGGCAGTATAAGGAATGATCCAGTGTGCAAAGAAGAGATAGAATAAGTCGAGGAAACTATAAGGAGGACGTGGTCGCCAAACAAGGTTGCCGTATAAACGTTCGGGTACTGCGTGCCCCCTCCCTTACCTCTTGCCTCCCTTCATTTCTCCCTCGCTAACCCCCCACCTTATTATTGAAGCCCAGAGATATGGGTATATAGGTTCCTGGTGACTGAGAATGATTGTAGCGATATTGTCCAGTAGCACCGCAAGGACCGCGCATCATCAGGCCTTTTCCGGGGGAGGGAGGGTGGTATTCAAGTAAAATCTTTATTTTGATCCAATTTTTTTGAACAACCTACATCATCAAAGAGAGCAAAGAATCGCCAACAAAATTTGAATTACTTATAAATATTTGTTTAAGTATTTTTAAAAGCACTCACCATTTGTATTTAATCATTCAGGGAAGTATATTTAGAAACCTTTCGATAATGTATTTGGGAATTCAGCTAAATCATAATAAACACGCTATGTATGTCGGTATTTCAGAGGAAAAACTAGGAATGTCGTAGTTTGACTACCCACTTATTTAAAGGATGCAAAGTGCTCCGACATATACTCTATTTCGACATCAAAGTTTCACGAATAACTCTCATAACCTATCCGTTTGAAATCATATCAAATCGAGATTTAAAGTATCTTGTACAGGAAATGCAATCTTTCTCTGGCTTTAATACACTTATGATGTGAGCTTAGACGGTTGGAGTAATTTCTTTGTCGTTTCGATTACTTGAGGATTGCAAGTTGCAAGCTCGAACAAGTTGCGAGCTCGAACAAGTTGCGAGCTCGAACAGTGAGACGACACAGGCAGGAAAGAGGAGCGGCATGGAACTCGAAGATCAATGTTACACTTTCATAAATTTACAAGAGGTCTACCGCGATTTTCCTCGTTTTTCGCGTGATAGAGATAAATAAAACTTCAAGCTTGCCCTCTTCAAGATTAGTTTACGAAAATGGAAGGCGAGCAATTTCATAGATTTACCATTTGATGTGTCAATTGAATTGTTTTCATGAGCCTTGTGCGTCAGGACTTATTTTGTATGGAAAACTAGCATTTACCTATCGTAACTGTGTACACCTTTGAGATTTACCAGCATACTGAAGCCTCTTAAATCATGTACTCGGGCTCAGGAAGTAAGGCGGATCCATTATCATCATCATCCGATTCAGATACCTCAATTGTTCTCTCATCAAATCGCTGTGGATTGTAGCCGATTAAGCCTCCTGCACTAGCTACACGACTTTCCTGATCTTGCCATGATTGGTAATCTTCAATAAGAAGCTCCATGAACCGATTGACAAGTGTACCGACCAACGTGGACAGGATGAGAGATGCACCCTGACGTAAAATTAATCCAGGTAGGAGAGAAAAAGGCGGCGGCACTTCTACGCTGATCTCCACATGAGCCCTACAAGACAATTTCTGTTGTACCTCTGCATCTTGGTCTGTCAATTGAGTATTTGCGTCTCTACTTTGAAATCGAGTCGCGTTTTGCACAACTTGATCATCGACAAGCCTGGCACGAGAAAAAATGCGTTTTCGTAGACGTGCGAAATTTCCTCCTGAAACACGAGAAATTTCGTCCGTTGCTATCGACTCCTCTTCGATGTAGGGGGGAGACACCAGCGGAAAATATGGAACATCACGAGGGAGATTGTCTGCTATTGGCATTCCTTTCTGCACGCGCTCAGAATACTTCTTCGTGGTAGCTGGGCGATTCCATTTTATGCGTGTCGAGAAGGCAAGTGAATTATTGGTGAGGACGTTCACAGCTTGCGTGCCTAAAATTGTCCCATCCGTTGCTCGGGAGACGAAACGCGAGGAAATTGAGGTGATAGCAAGCTGGCGCTTGCTCATGTCAACGTCGACACGTACATCAACGATGGGTACTGTGTGAAGGCCCACCAACTCGTTTGCGGGAACCATGAAGCGGAAAACATTACCTTGGGGGTTCTCTTTGCCCTTTTCCACGCGGGAAATAAATGACTGATCCAAAAGAGAGTATTGGTCGAATGGAAGGCCCATATACTCTTCGAGACGGGAGGCATTGGCTACGCTCACTCCACATGTATACCGTGTCGACAAAGTCATCTTTTTGCGCCTACGCTGTTGACGCCTCTGACGTTCATCTTCTGAGTGCCGATGACGATTTTGGTCTACCCCTTGCCATACGTCCCATGAGTTTAAGTCGCGCTGACTCACAAACTTCTGGATTTCTGATCCTTCCTCCGCTATGTCCTCCTTTGCGACGCTTTTCTCGGACGTGTCACGGTCGTCTCTACTTTCCAACGCCCTTCGGCCTGGACGACCAAGGGCCCATCTAGAGTCGGCTCTGCTTGCTCCACCGCGCTTATTTTTAAAAGTCGGCGCAAGAACACTTGCAGAGGGTGAAGAGTACATACCAAAGACATCACCGGCCGAGAACATTATGTGGAGGACACTATTCAAAACCTTGACAGCTTGTCGCACAGATTTTAGAGGCCCTTCATCAGTGATAGGACAGTGTTGATTTTGTTGAACATCGTTGTTCTCTGTGGCTCCCGCTGCACCATGTGTTCCGAAAAAGGAATGCGTGGATAGCACTTGATATGGCAACGGCAAGCGTTTGTGCTGACATTTGAAGGAAACGCAGATACCATGTCCTCGCAAGAGGAAGCCTTCGACTGGCAAGTTGACATACACCAGACAGAGCTGCAGAACGATCACTATCTCGAGAAATACAGCACGTTTTCCGTACGCCACCATGTCGATCCTCGTTGGATGATGATATCTCGGTATTACCATTTAAATCCTCCTGTACCACTCCTCTCCTTTCTCACTTTCTCCTGCTCCTCTTTTCTGCAGTCCTTATACATTTCGATCATGTCCGCGCATTTGTCCTTGTCACCTGTTTCCATACATTTCAGGCTGTTTTGCATCTCCCATGCGCAGGCTGTCTGAAACTTGGACGTGCCCCTCCCTGTAGGAGGAGGCGGCATGCACAACAGATATCAAAGTTGATTGGTTCGCAAGCGCTTTATCTTTGCCAAGAGCACAAGACTGGAGGGTGAGAGAGCTGGAGCCGCGTAGGAGACCCTGCAATAGCAGAAGGTAAAAGAGGGGTCGAGTTAGAGGCTTAGGATACACGAAGGTCCTTGGCGGTTCGACAGCCTCTTTCCCGCGCCTGATGATGTTTCAATAACCATGAAAATGCGTGCAGGTTGGTTGATTTTCGAGATAATCGAGGTTGTGGTTTTCACTCGTTCATGCATCTGGCCACGCCCTTCTTGACGCGAAGGCGAAAGAGCGCACGGGAGGCACAACGCACTGAAATAAGAATGTTCCACCGATGTTTTGGCCAAGGCCAAGAGATTTCTCGCTTTCCTTGCACTGCAAATCTCAGCTTTGACAAAGCACAACTCATTAGTTGGAGAGTGGCTATCGGTTCCGCTTTCGCATTCTTTCCTCCCCATGTGCGGGTTGCCTTTCCTTGTTCCACAAAGCTGAGACAAGTCAGAGTAATCTGACAAGTCATCACGGCCACCTCTTTGATCTGCGAACGCATACATTTTTCGCATGCCGCTCCCTGGTCTCATTTTAAATTTATTTACATTCCAAAGACGCAGAGCTCTCTCAGACCAATGTTTTGTAAAAGCAGATAGCAGTGAATTGTTGTCGCCCTCTGCTTCATCCCAGCGACCGTGATGAGCATCTCTTTACCAAGTAAAATTGAGTGCAAAACATCGGCCTCGCATTTACCGTCCCGACATTTTCTGCTAGTTCTCTTTCTTATTTTTGTTTTGGCACCATCAGGCCGGGGATGGTTGCTTGTGTCTCCAGCGCGGAAGCCCTCTGAAGGGCTCGTCTTGAGACGGGCGACAACCGAAGCATCCAGCGAATTTGTCTCATCTTCACGCCCGCCAGGGTATCACTTTGTGAGATATGATGGCGCTGCTATTAGCAAGCTGGCTCTGCGGGAATGGTGGCGGGTTCTTGCCCGGTTACGGGACGTAGGGTTGCCTATACTTTCTTGGCTGACCCTTGTGAATGTGGACGAGATGACCGGACAGAGCGCGTCAGACGAGCGCCGGCGCCTCCACGCGCGGAAGCTGCGTGAGATGCTGGTCTCGCTAGGGCCCGTCTTCATCAAAGTCGGACAGGCCCTCAGCAACCGGCCAGACATCGTAGGGCCAGTCTACGTGACGGAGCTTGAGAAGCTGCAGGACACGGTAGGACCTTTCCCCGACCATATTGCGTACCAGATCATCGAGGAGGAGCTGGGGAGACCCGCCTCGGAGGTCTTCGATATCGAGTCTTTGCGAGCGTCGGCGTCCCTGTGCCAAGTCTACAAGGCGCGCGTTCGGGCTACCGGGCAAGTGGTCGCCGTGAAGGTGCAGCGACCCAACATGTTCCGGACCGCGGAGGCAGACTTAGCCATCCTTCGCACAGGTGCCGGCTATTTGCAGCGGGCGCGAAAGTTGCGCTCGGATCTCCTGGCTATCGTGGACGAATTCGGGGAAACGCTGTGGGAGGAGCTTGACTTCATTCACGAGGGCGAGAACTGCAAGAAGTTCCGGGCCTACTACGCGGCGCCTGTCCTGGAGGGCATTACGGCGCCGCGCGTGGTGGATGAGCTGACCACGAAGCGCGTGCTGACGATGGAGTGGATCGAGGGAACCAAGCTGCCCTGGGGAGACGACGCCGAGCGGCTCATCGGACTCGGCTTGGAATGCTCCACCTACCAGTTGCTCGAGAAGGGCTTCCTCCATGCTGACCCTCACGCCGTACGTTTTCCTCCTTGACAGAGAGTGTCCATGTCGCGAATCGGGCGGTCTTTCGCTTTTGCGTGTTCCGCATGCCAATCCCTCTTCCCCTTCCCCCCTGTCTTCGCCCGCAGAGCATGCCCGGTGATGGAAGACCCTGGTCTCTTATCGCTTATTTTCACGTCTCTTCTTTCTGCAGGGCAATCTGCTGCGGACGACGAGTGGGGACTTAGCGTACCTGGACCACGGCATGTTGACGCAAATCACGGAGGAGCAGCGCTTCGCCCTGATCAAGGCCGTCTCCTTTCTCTACAACAAGGAGTTTGACAAGCTGGCGAGCTCCTTCGTCGACCTGGGCTTTGTTTCGCGGGAGGGAGACCCCGCGGCCCTGGAGGGCTTCGGCCCGGCCCTGCGCGCAGCTTTCACTAACGCCTCCACCTCGGGCGACAAGAGTCTCATGGACCTGAATTTCGCGCGCCTCTCCGCCAACATCCAGGACGTGGCCTACCGCTTTCCCGTCCGCATCCCTGCCTACTGGTCGCTCGTGATCAGGACCCTGGCCATCTGCGAAGGGACGGCGCTCTCCTATAATCCGCGCTTCAAAGTCATTCAGGTAAGCTCCTACCCGCTCCCTCGCTCCCTGCTGCGAGAGCTTTGCCCACCTCCCTGCACGCCTCCCTCGGTCAAGCAGAGCAGCTTCTGGCCGGCATGAGGCGTCAAAACCCTGACACGTTGTCACATGATGTTTTTCCTGTACCTCTCTTTCCTAATGCCCTCGCGCTCCAACGTCGATGTCGTTTCAACCCGCCCACCGCCTCCTTCCCTCCTTGTCTCGGCCCCCCAGGCCGTGTACCCCTTCATTCTCAAGTACCTGCTCCAATCCTCGGATACGCCCGCCCTCCGCTTGGCCCTCCAGGAGATCTTGCTCGTGCCCGTGGAGGAGCCCCCCGACCAGTGGGGCGACGGAATCACCACCCGCCCAGGCAGGGTGCGTTACCGCATCCGGTGGAACCGGCTGGAGCGTATGCTGGAGGCCTCGTCCCGGCCCATGACGGCCATGCTCAGTCTGGAGGCGGGGTCGGCGCCGGAAACGAGGGCAGAGGACAGCCTGCTGAGCAATCGCGAGACGCTGGACCTGATCTTTACCTACGTCCTCTCGGACAGCGGGGCCTTCTTGCGAGAAGCGCTCATCGAAGACATTTTGGGCGCGCTGGACGATGCCAATTTGGTGGTAATGCGTGGCCTCTCTCTCCTCAGCGGGGGTCTCATCCCTCCGCCGGCCTCGCTCCCTGACCGCGACCGCCTTGCCATCGTCGGCACCCTGCTGGGCAACCTGAGGAGCCTGGCCGCGGAGCAGGGACTCTCCTCCCTTCTGCCGTCTTCCTCCCCCAACCCATCGGGGCCCTCGCCCGTGCAGAGCAAGGCGCTGGCCGACCTCTCTCGGCAGGTCCTGGCGGCCTACGCGGAGCGGCAGGCGACCAAGGGGGTGCGCGGGCTCTTCCACCGCGTCGAGAGGCTGCTGCACGCATCGTCCGACACGAGCGCCTCGCGCCGCCGTCTCCGACGGCGATGGCTGCGACAGAGTGGGCGGGACCGTGAGGTCCCTCTGACGGCATCAGGGGCCAGCGGGGGGAGCGAGAGGCGGATAATCGGGGCTGGCGAAATTAGGAGTAGAGCAAAGTAAGTAAGAGAAGGCAGATGTCTGGTCCTTGTTGTATAGGGTAATCAATGTTGATGACGGAAACGTGACATGAAATGTTCCGCAGCTTCAGATGGATCATGCCAATTTTTGACAGCACTGTGTCGGATGCTAGAGTACTCAGGTTCAAGAATCAAAATGCGGTTATAAAAAGAGCGTAGTTTCTGAGGTAGTAAAACGAGACCACGGTGATTGGTCTGGGGGTCTGAGCTTTCTGTGGGTGTGACGACACAGGCTTTCAATGGACACATGCAAGCCGGTGCATGGGCCAGCAGACTGCCTTTTTCTTTACTGCTCTTGCTTGACTAGACATGTGTTAAGAACAGCTATGTGCGCGGAGGTGGTGGCCACAAAAATCTGGAAGCAAACCACCCCCGCCTCTCTCGCCTCCTGACAGGGGCGGACGGCGCTGACCATCCAGTTGGGCTTTCCCGGCAAACCACTGAATCGCTTCAGGACCCTTGCCGGCGTCATTATTCCACTGGGAACATCGTTACCCGAGGCGGGAAGTAAGGGGCATTCCCACAGGTTCAGCACGCGGTCGTTCCCAACGGACGCCAAGATAAAGGGACCAGACCTCCCTGACCGTCCCCTCACACCCGAAGCTCCTTTTCCCGGCAAGTCTGCACCCTGCACATCCAAGAAAGAGACGCCAGCCACGCTTGTCGAATGTCCCCCCTCGAGGAGGGCGACCATGCTCCCTTCCACGAAGTCGTACACGCCTACTTCGCCGTTGCCCTTGGCAACTGCTACGAAGCGCCCGTCCGCTGAGAAAGACAGGCCATTAATGTAGGGGGGATTGAAAAGCTGACAAGATGAGACTGCCGACGGAGCAGTGGTGGGATCATCGGCATCAGCGTCTTTTGCTCCCGCAGCACTCAGCGATCCCGCCTCCACGGATATGGCTCGGCACCCCCTCTGTCCCCGCGAAGAGTCCCACAGGCCCAGGGTACTCGTGCTGTGAAAACCACAGGCCAGGTCCCACTGCACGCGTGGCCGAAACGCTACACACGTACAAAAATCTTCCCCTCCCGGGAATTGAAAGGTCCGTATGGGCTTTGGAGGGCGAAGGCTGGCGTCTAGCAGGGTGACCTTCCCGCTGTCGTCAGCTACTGCTACCTTCTTGCTGCCGCGTCGAGCTTGCACCGAGATCTGGTTTATCATATCGTCAGCAATGTCAGGCAGACTTCCCACTGCATTTTTGACGACTATACCTGGAGCGCGTAGGTCCAATTCGTAAATGGAAGTTTTTGTCGCAGCGAAGAGGCGATCCTTGTCAAGAAAGGCGACAGCGCTTATCCCCTGATTGTCGTCGAACATACCCGTGTAACATCGTATGGCCCGCCCCGCAGCAACATCCCATATTCGGCAGGTAGAGTCTTCCCCCCCTGATGCCAGCATGGATGCGCCCATGACCGCTGATCCGTTTTCTTGAGGCCCAAGCAAATCCAAACTCAGAACCTCCCCTTTATGACCCGTGAAACATGACCAGTGAGAGTCATCCAATGCGAATGACGGTCGGTTTCGGGTAGTGCACCCATTACGATATTCGACCTCGTCCATTCTCTCCCACGGGTCTTGATAGGATAAATTCAGCGCAAGTTTTTGATGTCCATTTAGAACGCATGAGCAATATGTTCCGACTGCTCTTGTCCTCGACCCTCAACCTTGAAGATGTAAGTTTACACCGTACCAAATTGGTCAACTGAGGAATTAACGAGCACGCGCACCTATGTAAAGGTTGTGTAGCACAGCGTAAGCCAAAAAGGTATAAAAAGGGCCGGTCGTGTGTTTTTCCCTCCCCGCCTTTCCTCTCGTTGCCAGATCGAGCCCCGTCGTTGCTCTCTCCCCGAGCCTGCTTGCGTGGGCGTGCCCTGTCCTCAGCCGAGTCGCACTTTCGTGCAAGCACAATCCATTGCCACACCTAAAGAAATCAGACGAAGCTTCGCTTGCGTTGGGCATAAGATACGTGGATGCTTTCCCTGGGGGGTCTTTGATTCTTTTCGCGCTATCCTTGCTCTCCCTCGACCCGGCGCCGCGTCATTCCGCGCACCCGGGCCGCTTCCCCGCAAAGTGTTGCGCATCACTTGCCCCTGTACATTCAATCACACGCAGGGTGCTATGACTTCGACCATTCCTAAATTCATGAAGTTGTTGCCTCTGTACATTTAAGTGTGTGCAAGTTGTTAGGGTCTTGTTTGGCTGCGTCGTGGTGGCTGAATGAAAGAAAATCTAGAACCATTTGCTCAATCACATTCCCTCACCTATGAAGACAGGCTATTGTCAGTCAGTCTCACGCTCCACCTTAGAGCACTTGTGGAGCGTATTCTGAGTGCTTGCGTCGGGCAGGTACTTTGTCGCAGACACCTCTTTTACCGAGGTCCTACTCTGTTTCTCAGTTGGGTGTTGCTCAGAAAGTGCGCTAAAGCATCGCTTCTATGAGCAGGGTACTGAATGTTCCGATCATGTCCACTCCCTCCACCTCATCCAGCCTCTCCAGTCCCGGCAACGGGGGCGCGGATTCTCATCTGAAGCGCCCTTTTCAACGCCATGGGGGGGAGAATCGGAAACGAAAAGCAAGGGAGGAGAATATCCCGCCCACCTCGTGTGACTCGTCTCCTTATATCTCTCCCTGCCGCAGCCATGATAGCTCGGAAGCAACGGACGAGCCCGCATCCTTCTGGCTGGTGGAGGCCGCGGAAGGGGCCTCCACCCCCGTAAGGGCCCCTGAAACGGCCGCCTGCTCGGGTGTCTCCTCACTCAAGCGCCGGAGGCACTCCTACCACAATCGGTCCGCTTCTCCTTCTCCTGCGCGTGGCGATAACTACGGGACTCATGATGTGAAGGAGATTGACGCGAAAAAGAACGGCGAAGATGACGAGGAGGGCGCCATGAGGCGAGAAGTAGATGATAGCCTCCGGGGGGAAGAGAACTGGGACCATCCTGCGAGCATGAACGCGATGTGCCGGCGCACTCTGAAGATTGAATACTGGGACCGGTCGAGAGAGTGCAAGGAGAGAAAGTGGGATCACATGGTGCGTGAGAGTGAGGGTCTGTGGTAAAAGGGTCGGGCAGGCGACTGCGGGCATGTGGGGAGAGTTTCGCCAGACACTAACTCCTTTTGGGATTGATCTCTAATGTATTTCCCGAGCACAGGACTACATTGATGCAACGTACGCTTCCCGGGAGGAGTGGATCCTCCAATCGGTGCTGCCGCGCGACGAAATCGTCCTGGAGGAGAACAAGTTCCCGTACGTATCCCGTTGTCTCTTGCGCCCCCACGTCAGGAAACTTCTGACTTGACCCGCGGTCCCGGCGCTTTTGATATTGACAGGTACAACACTCCCAAGGGCATTCGGCATATGACATTGTGGGCGCGGCGAGAGCTGTCGCTAGAGGAGGTGGAGTCCTACATGATAGACTGGATCGAGCGAGAGCGTCCTGGCGTGCGGCGCTGGAACTTGGACGAGAACGCGTCACGTTCCATTCAGGTCTACCACGTCCACATTTACACACAGGTAAGACATTGTGGAGAAAAAATCGACTTAAGAGATGCTCTGATTTCTCTTGACATTTTCCTTGCGGGGGTCACAGGAGGTGCCTGACGAGGAAGTGGGCCCCAGTCCCTCTCGAGGAGACGCAGAGGACTTGGACGACCATATCCTGAGCGAGGATGCGAAAAACGGAGAGGAATCTGACCCTGATGATGACTTGGAGGTGCTAAAAGAAAAATGGAATTTGGATCAAGAAAATTGCGGCTCAGGGGGGGAAAAGGGAAGGAAGAAGAACGTGTTTGTGTCAATGTCTTCCCCTCTTTCTCCTCACGCCGATAGCACAGGAGCCGACCAAGACACAAAGCGGGAAGTCTCGGCGAAAGGAGAGAGTGCTGCCTTATAGATGGGAAAGAAAACCGTATGCAAGCGCAGACGAATATGTCAGGCGACGAAACAGGTGTCTAGGCGTGCTCCACACAAATACGTTAAAGCGATGAGAGAGGTGATTAGATGCTTTTTACATTTTTTTGGGGGTTCTCCGCACCACCCCACAGTACCGTGTATGATGATGTCGCCCTCGGGGAGCACAAGAGCTGGCCTCTCTCTGCGGGAGACCCGGTACGTGTGTGTTTGGCCAAAACCCTCCCCCTTGTTCCGCTGTTTCCCCTCCTTTCCGCTGTAGGTCCTTCAGGTCAAGATACAGGTGCCTGAGGCAATGACCGTGCCGGTCATTCGTTAATGAGTGAAATATAATGTAGAGCGAGTCGTGAAAACGCATGGCATTTTGGCTGGAGATAGCTTTCATAATGCGGGTAGAGCGACGTTTTTGAATAGTAAAGAAAGCAGAGTAAGCCTGAGGTTGAAATGTGGAATTAAAAAATACAAGTTGATAGCGATGAAGATGTTCGAAAGCATATTTAGTGATTTTCTTGCTTTTTTGCCGAAACCTTTCGATCAATCTCTCTTCCAAAGTTTTTGTTCCCCTTCGCGCAATTTCATGTGTACCCCTAGACAACCGAGACCTCATTCCTACACAGCCCCATACCCATGCCTCCCGGTGCTTCGTGTGGACTTGCGCCTTACACGACCTTGAAGTGCACGAAGGCGTTCGCGAACAATTTGCCCTTCAGAGGGATGGGGCGGCCGTGCAAGCCTGATGCAGACTCATAGTACAGCGCGTCACCAGGCTCGAGCGTGACAAAGTGCCTGTTGTCATTGTGGTCGATGAAGGTGAGAAGCCAGTCCTCCTCTACGTCCTGATCAACATTCATAATAGCAGAGATGATGTGCGTGTCCCCCGTATCCACATGCTCGCGTAGCCAGGATCCGTTATGGTAAATCCGGATCCCGTAACAAGAGGTGGGGTGGAGCTTCACGCCTCCAGCCCACTTGCTCAAGTTCGGCATCATGCCGGAGAAAATGTCAGCTTTCTCGGCATCCGAGAGGTAGACCATGGTAGACGGCGCCTCGAAAAAGTTCGTGTGACAGTCAGACTTCGGCCAGGGCTCGAGAATATGCTCACCCGAGTGGTAGCGGTTCAGCAAGACCTGATAGACAGCGTCGGGGATGCGCGTCTTCTTGAAGCCAAGAGCCGTGTACCGTGGTTTGGTTTTCGGCTGAACCTCGTTCCGCACAACCCTTCCTTTGTTCTCCACGTCCCGGCCACGCCAAATGTTCATGTCTTCTTCCACGAGCTGCACATCGTCGGTAGAGCCGTGTTGGTTGTTTACATTCGGGAGCGTGGTTACGGTCTTGGCGCCGCAGTCCTGGGGGTTGAGGCACTGCTGGTTGGCCTCCTCAGTCAGAAAGTCCGACAAGCGCAGCGTATTTCTGCTGCCGTCAACACGCACGCGCAAAAATTGACGGGGTTCTGATCCAGGCTGGTGGCTGACAAATCGGAGGTGATGTGTTTCGAAGGTGTTGATAGACGACGTTCGCCCCCGCGGGATGGAGATGAGATCCTGAGGGGCCTGAGAACGGCCCGTGTCCTCCCACTTGATGGATACGTCGAAGGGCAAATCGTTGATGACCTCCATTGTCAGAGCTAAATGCGTGAACAACCAGTTGTGCAGCTGGAGCTTATCCACTGCCTTGATTACGTCGTAGTCTTCGCGAGTGCGACCACCCCGCGGCACATATACATACTCGTTACAGCTCGAAATGTTGTAGACACCGGGTAGTTCAGTGTTTCGATCAAGCATGACTTCACCAGTCTCGACGTGTTCCCCAAGGACACTATACTCAGATGGAAATCCTAACTCCCTCACGCTCTGTTCACATGCTGAGGAGCTAAAGCCAAGGAGCAAGTGCTTCTCGGCGACGCCTGTGTCCTTCTGAACGAGACCCAGAAGCTCCAGGTCCTCCAACCTGTTCAGATCCTTGAAATGATTCACAGCTTGGAGGGCCAAGGGCAGAAGCAGCATTACCGCCCAACGTGTCGTAACTTGTGCACTCATGAATACTTGGTACAATGTGCTGTTAAGTCTGTCGCAAAAGAGGCATTGAAGAAATCACATTCATGACTTCGACCGAATAAATAGACCCATGCATCACGAAGAATGCGAGGACACGACAATAACACATTCGTCCTTTAAATTTGGGTTTGAGGCGGCGAAGATAATGCCAAGGCAACATACACATGCCAGATGTTTCTTCGAAGGCGATGATGGGCCCTCCTACGGAAAAGAAGGCGAGAAAGGTGGAGCCTCGCTCGATTTACTTCACTTCTTCGGTAATCGGGACCTTTTCGTCTTGTACTTCTCTGACGAATTACCAGTAAGTGAGTACGCATGAAGATAATTACTTAGAAGTCACGCGGCTGGAAAAGCAATTGCCGGAAATTTGAACAGGGTCCGACCACGCCTGAAAGACTACCACATGGCTCTGTCGGCGCCGGCGCTCGTGGGCCCCAGCCCTCGCTTTAGGCAGAATGCCCCCCGGGCCCCACCGTGAAGAAGCAATTACAGACAAGGTCAAAGGCGCGTCTGTACCACAGCTCATTTTTCTTTCGTTCTTGGTCGGCATGTTCAAACATGGTCATCCGTTCCTGTAGTCATTCGCATGGTCTGTCTATAGCCGCGGACTCAACCTCCCGCCTCCACCTTTTGCCCTTGCCAAACCCTCCAGCGCCGCCACTATTTGCGCTTTGTTCTCTTCCTTGACGAGCATAGTTTTAATATCTATACTCCTTGCAGCCTTGAGATTACGGCCGATATCATCCAAGAACAATACTCGACTCGCTGACTTCTTCGAAAATCCCAGCCTCTGGAGGAGCGCCTCATAGATTCGTATCTCGGGCTTCCTCGCCCGCATTGTCGCCGAGGATATTACAAAGTTAAAAATTGATGGGTCGTGAAAGATCTCGTGAATCTTTTCCAATCGAGACCAAAGGTCGAATTCTTCTGGGTCGGCTGGAGAAAAAAAACTGGGCGCCACACGAAAGTCGTTAGTTAGCAAAGCGGTACGCACCCCCGCAGAACGCAAGGCTCGCACAGCGGCAAGCATAGCGGGATCTATGGCTGTTGAGGCAGACAGTATTTGAGACATGAGTGCACGGACGTTAATGTAGGGAGGGCGGAAGTCGATCGGTAACTCCGCGGATTTTACGCGGTGCGCTACTTGTACATAAGCCCGCCGACTGCGTGAGGATGTGAGCTCTAGTTCCCATTTTTCAAGAAAAGCATCGTCTAGCGCTACTTCTCCCCTCTCCAACATCTGGAAGAGGCCATGTTCGTCACCGGCTGAGTGAATTGCCACGCTGAGATAGCCCGCAGGCAGGCCGTTCCGACGTTCGTGGTTCCGGATAGCGGCGAGGGGCGAGGAGCGGGTCAGGACGCCCCCCCAATCAAAGACCACGACCAAAACTTCCTCCGCCCATGCCTCAATGTTCTTGACTGGAGAAACCACCACATTGTTCTTCTTGTCCTCTTGTGTCACATTGTTAATGCTTTCCTGTCCAATTCTCTCCTGTGCCTCAACCAAGTGCTGTCTGGCAATTTCAACGAGAATGGGAGCTAGATCCAATAATTTAATTGCATGCTTGCTTGAGGCTACGCCTTGTTGCCGCCGTGCTTCCACACCCTGCAAGATTACCGCGTTTTTAAAAAAGAGAAAGGCTGTGTAAAAGCGCCATGCCCTGTCTGGGTAGGAACGTCCGACTAGTTGACAATACGCTTTCACCAGCTCATCCTCATCAGGAATCCCCAGAGCCTCCAAATCCAGTCCAAGCAGGCCAGAGACAGGAGCCCGGGGAACGGCTGGGACGAAAAACATCATGGCGAGGTTGGCCAGGTCAGCCATAGGGTGGCCCAGCGTGGAGAGTTCCCAATCTAGCACAGCGATGACGCGAGGCTCCGTGGGATGAAATACCACGTTGTCGACCTTGTAGTCCCCGTGAACCAGGCAAGTTTGGTCCCTCAATTTGAAGCCTGGCTGCTCAGAATAGAGCAACATGTCCGAGCACACTTCTTGCAAACCTGGGAAGTATCCAGCATTTTCAGCCTGTCTTTCCATCACACTTTTCAAACGTTTCAATTGTCGAGCAAAGTATCCTCCACCTGGCTTTCCGAACGTGCTCAAGGACCGCTTCCGCCAATCCAACGTATGGATAGCTGCCAGGGTGGCTAACATCGCCCGGTAATACTGTGCCCGCTCTTGAGAGGTCTTTATGCCTGGCAAAGTCGGATCCCGAAAGATGCGCCCTTCAACGAAACCCATTAGGTAGAAGGGAGTGCCCAAAACCGAAGCATCTTCACAGAGATGGTAGACGGGAGGAACGGGCACGTCTGAATTTTGCAAGGCCTCAAGAACACGAAATTCCCTCTCTACGGCATGAGCGGAAGCTACTTTGACAAGCGCAGGTTTCTTACGGAGAACCAATTGACGATCAGAGGGTTGAAGCCTGAGCAAATACGTGGGATTCGACTGCCCGCCCTCCAGCTTCGTTGCCTTAATGTGCAGTGCAGTGGGTGGGGAGGTTGAAGAGACTGACGGGGCTAGGAAATCGCGGGGCAGGATTCGTGGCAGATAACGTTCCAACGCATCAGCATCAGTAGTCTCCATACCTATGCATGCGGATATTTATGATGGATTAGACTTGTGACGAAGAAAGCCTCAAGATGAATGCGAGTGAAAATTTGAAAAAGCGGTCGGGGCGGATTCCGGCAGGTTCCTGGTGTATTCCTCAGTATTATATGCTTGTTGATCTCCCACAACCATATGCAGATGTGATAAGACAGCGAGCTTATGCGTGGCGCTGATTTTGATAAAATGAAAACAAAAGAAGGGAATATCGACATGCTGCATTTTTTTTCTCCCTTTTTTTGTAACCTCACCGGATAGATAGCATTCCTACGATTTACCCCGAAGTTCGATCGATCCAAAACCATGAATAAGTCAGCCAAAGGTACAAGCTCGATACCGCGACGACACTCAAATACACCGATCTCACTTTCCGGTCTAAAAAGATTGCGAAACTGTTCCATATTCCCGGGAGAAGCGCTCAGGCTTCGTTTCCCGACATGCCTCACGTCACCTTCCTTTCAGCTTCTCGCTGACCCGTCTGTCTAGATTCGACCCCATGCTCCTTCAAGGGCGTAACTCGTTATCTCCGTCACTTGTGGTCTCCTTCCCTGATTTTTCGCTCCCAGTCGCGCGGATATGGAATCATAATTACTTAGCCATCATCATTTTAACGAACTCCTCGTAGTTGATCTGACCGTCACCGTCGATGTCGGCTTCTCGGATCATCTCATCGACCTCCTCGTCCGTAAGTTTTTCTCCAAGGTTCGTCATGATGTGCCGCAGCTCAGCTGCCGAAATAAATCCGTTGCCGTCCTTATCAAAGACCTGGGGAACAAGGACGGTCCCAAAAGCAAATGCGAGAAAAAAGTGAGCCAGGGTATCATTTGTCGCCCGTCAGGCAGGCCCGCGCACCCGTCCTTACCTACCTTAAAAGCTTCGAGGATCTCCTCCTCCGAGTCCGTGTCCTTCATTTTGCGCGCCATCATGGTCAGGAATTCGGGAAAGTCGATCGTCCCGTTTCCGTCCGCATCCACCTCGTTAATCATGTCCTGCAGCTCGGCCTCCGTCGGGTTCTGGCCTAGCGAGCGCATGACCGTACCCAGCTCCTTGGTGGTGATGGTCCCGTCCCCGTCCTTGTCGAAGAGCGAAAAGGCCTCCTTGAACTCTGGTTTTCCGTGACATCCAGGCAGAATTGCACAAGAGTAGGTCAGCGTGGCTAGTTAATGGGCAAGGGAAAGTGAAGGACTTCGCTAGACCAGATGGACGTACCAGCGATCTGCTCCTCTGTTAGCTCGGTCGCTCCCCCCTTCTCCACTTTAGCATCTTTGCTCATGGTTTACGAAGATTCAAGTAAGTTCCTGCACCTCCAAAATATGATACATAGAGTTCGTGAATGTCGGTTAGCCCTCCCTCACAGTGAAAAAGTTCAGGTCTCTCGGCGATAAAATTTATCTACCTCATCCCTTCGATGGCACGATTTCGATTTTGCCACATGGGGCCAAAGCTGACGCATAGCAAACCTCGATAACAACATTGTTGAAGTTCTGTGGTATAAGATGCAGTCGTGTTCAAGGGAGGGCTTTCACGGTGGCCAGCCGCACGTCCCCCACCCTTTCTGGCGCACCCGACTAAGAGGGTCTCCTACCGCACCCTCGAATATATCTTTCAACATAGCTTGTATTAGTTGCAAGGAACTCATACTCAAACATGCAATGGTGCGCCAATATGGAGCTCCATGGCCTCAGGCTTGATCTCAGACACTGCTTCGAAACAACCATGCACGCCTTCGCTCCCATCGGTGTCCGCCTCCAGCCTAAGTGATGTTCGGGCTCAAGCTATCATGCTTTCTCTCCCATTGCAACCGAAACCTGCATGTAACGTTGTAATGTCCGGCCCGCGAGCTCCCGGAGGCGTGCTGATGCCGTGAAATTCGCGCTTGCCGAGTATGGGTAGCCCTCAGAAGTCGTTTCTCGCCGCTCGCCAAAACTCGGCCCACCCTGCGAGGCCTCTGTCCCGTGCACTCCAAGCCTCGGGGCCCCAACAATGACTCTGCCTGGTGTGCTGGGGGAACGCCGGGGCATAGGTTCGCTGTCGTGTCCTTGCTGGTCATGTAATCTTTCGTAGACCATGTACTCGTCGATGTGCCCATTTATCTCATACCGTCAGGGGATCGGAACAAAGAAAGGATAACGCAGGCATGCGCGGAAGTGGAGCATCCACGTGCCATGTATACATTTCTTTACATGCGTTTTTAACATAAATTATCCTGTTCTCAACGCCCCTAAGCTTATGAGAGAGCCCCGCCGCTTCCGCTCCTCCTCTGCGGCTAACTCGGCCGGAGTTTTCTTCTGTATAATTTCAGTCACCACGTCTGTAGTCCGGTAGCTCTCACAGTCAACAATCTCAAAAAGCGCGGCCTTCCCTCGCTCTTCTCCATTGTATCCACCCAAGCGCAAATCGTAAGCCAGCGTTTGTCCCAGTCTCTCATCCTTTTTGGGGAACGCCATCAAGTACCCGCCACTACCCCAGTTGGCCGAGCACAACAGAAAAAAAGCGCCTTCAGGTCGGCGCCAGTCAACCTCCCATTCCTCGTTCTTCCCCAGACCCATTCCTCGCACACCCAGAGCCCCAGAAATCCAGTGCTGGCCAAGCCATTTCCGGGAAAGAACGGACTGGAGGCCCGTCAGGGCCTGGCTTGTGTAGGCCGCAAACTGGCAGGCTTTGCTCATGTTCGGCTCCTGCAGTCGGAGCTCCTCACCGGCCACGCTTAGGAAGAGTCCCGACCGCACTTCTCGGAAAGCTACAAACTTGTACAGCCTCGGCCTTTCTGCGCCCCAACCTCCTCGGGCCCTAGATGCCCGGGCAGCCTTACGGATTACGGCCCGAGTCGCGTCCTCCAGCCCCTCGCTACCCGCCTCCAGCCGGTCTACCTGCACTCTTTGCTCACTCAAGGCTTCATGCAAGGTTCTTCCGATGCCCCGCTGTTCGTCCAGACTCTTTCCAAGGCTCTCCAGGTACTCGTCCTGCATGCGCGCCACCTCACTCAGGCTCTGGGGGCCCTGCCCGGCCACATGGGCCCGTTTGAGGCGAGCGTCGGCGGTCTCGCCATTGACCTTCCGTGCGAAAAGCTCTTGACGTTCATCCTTGACTGGATTGCTGCAGCCGTCCCGTGGTTGATCCCTCCACAAGGGGGCATCGCTGGAATGGGCCTCTGTCCGTTCCCCTGCCTGCTGGCCCGGGCCCCGGGGGCCTGCGCGCCGATCTGCCAGCCAGGTCGATGTGCGGGGCCGCGGGGCCTCGGGCTCTTCAGAGAAATAATTCCGCAGAGATCCCCACCATGTCATGCCCCGCAAGGTCCTAGCACTCTTCTCAATGACGTAGCGGTTGGAGTCCACAACGGCCTCGGAGCGGTCCAAGGCCTCCTGTTGACCCGCCACGGCCGTGAGGGTCTCGCGCCCTATGGCCACAGACTCATGCGCGACTCGCAAATAAGCGTCCAGCTCGTCTTTTGATTTGAACTGGTGACGTTCCTGTGCCCCATTCGGTGGGCAGCAGTCAGCTAGGTCAAGGACGAGATGTCTGATCAGGGACTGAAAGAAGCTTACCTTTTGTTGCCCCATTCCTGCCCGGTGGCTGCCCCTCGGATCTCCAGGCGCTTCTCTTGGCTCCATCTGAGACACTTAAATGTAAATATTCGCAACGAGAAGGTCAGAGTGGGTTCAGATAGTGCTTGTTCCGTAATTAAGCACGCAGGGGCGGATCCGAGCCCCCCGCCTTCGGTCTGCCGGGCTCGCCCTTTTGTCGTGCCGCCGCCCCAAGCCCATCGCCTACTTGAGGTGTTGTGCGATAGGCGAGCATGACAGTTCACATTGGTGTAATTTATGTGACTTTTGAATGGATGTTCGGTGCCCGCGTAACCGCAGTAATTTGACTTGATGACTGCTGTCAGTCCCTGGTGGAGCATGATGAGTCCGGGTGTCTTTGTCCCATGTTTTCCTTCGCACGTCGAATTGTAACGCAATCGAAACAGAGGGTAATTCGACAGGAGCAGTCATGGTATTGGAGGAGGAGCGGCGGCGAGAAGGGATAGAATCAATGATTTTGGAGACGGTGACTGGCCCGATGGAGCAGGTTGCCCTCTGTGTTCGCAACGCCCTGGAGGTGAGTTCTCAACAAGGCATGGGGCGCTCGAGATCCTTGTTTGACTAAATGCCTCTGGCTCCCTTCTCGTCATCTCATTTGACGCCTTGACAGCGCGGATGGGAGAAATCGCTGCCAAGTAGCTTGGCGGAGTTTCGGGAACGGAGGGAGGAGGAGATAGAGCGCGTGTGCAGCCGGTACTACTCTGAATTTCTAGGGTCCGTGCAAGAGCTTCTGGCTGCCAAAAGCAGATCCGCTGCTCTGAAAAAAGAGATTTCTCTCTTCGACGAGGATATCAGACGCACGGGCCAAGACATGCTCAAGATAGGCAACGAGCTCCAGCGGCAGAAGACAGACCAGCGGCACATCCAGATCGCCGCGGTGGTAGCCGCACAGTGCCACGAGCTCACCTTGCTACTGGCCAAAGCCAAGCAGCAAATCGAGGAAGGGCGGCACTATCCGGCTCTGCGCACCCTGGACAGCATCAGCCAACAGCTGAGGGTGGCTGTGCAGCACCCTTTTGTCGATCGCGTGGAGTCGTGGCTCCCCGCGCTGGCCGTCCGCCTGAAGTCCTCGGCCCTGCAGGACGTGTCCGACTGGCTGGTGGCCATTCGGGGCAAGTCGACCAGCATCGGCAAGGGCGTGTTGCGCAAGTGCGTGGGCTACCTGACCGGCCAGGCCGCATGCGCAGGAACCGGCTTGGGGGGCTTTCTGGGGGCCCCGGCCCTCGGGGCGTTGGATGCGCGGTCACTGGCCCCGACGCCGGCCGAGCTGCTGCTGCGGCAAACGAATCACGTCACGAGCTTCTCCGCCTGGGTGCAGGACGAGCTACTACAGGCGCTGCCCTACTTTCGGCAGGCCCCCGCAGGAGACGAGCAGCATGCCCTCTCCTCCCTCGCCGAGAGCCTGGGTCCGCTGCACCGAGCCCTTCACATCCACGCCCATCTGGGGGCCCTGGATGAGCTCCAACTCTTCTACGTCAATAACCGCCTGCCGCAAGCCTCGCTGCCCTCGGGAGGCTCCCTCCCTGCCCCATCCTCCTCGGCCGAAGCCACCGAGCGGGCACCCAGCCCGGGGGCCGGGAGGGAGGGGCCGGACGAGCGGGCCGCCCAACTGCAGGAGGCCATGGCTTACTACGCCGGCTTCTTCGTCACCGAGCACGCGGCCATTCGGTCCACAGAGCACCCAGGGGGCTTGATCCCTGTCTTCAGACTGGAGGAGGTGTGGCGCGGGATCCAGCGGGACGTGTGCGCCCAGCTGGAGGCCGTGATAGCGGCCACGGTCGCCTCGCCTGAGGCCCGCTCTCCCGCCCTCCTCCTGCAGCTTAAGCAGACAGCCTTGCTCCTGGCCTCGACACTGGGGGAAGACTGTTTCCGCTTTGACACCCGCCCTCTGATGGAGACACTGCGAGGCCCCTTGCGCGAAGGATTACAGGCCGCGGAGGAGCTCTCTGTGGATGCCAGGTGTCGGCTGGTGCTGGAGCAGCAGGAGTTCCAGCCCTTGAGCGTGACTTGCGAGGAAGAGTATCGGTCTCTGGTTCTTCCCTACGGCCTGGACTGGGAAAACGCGTACGTGCTGGAGGGCGGCGCGGACGTGGGGGAGCAAGGGGAGGGGCGGAGAGGCGAGTTGGAGGAGTCGAGCACGGTGAGGAGTGCGATGCGCGGCTATCGCACCGGAAGAACTCCCAGGAGAGGAGGCACGAAGGTGGGTAGAGGGGTCCGGTACCCCCGGGCCTTTCCTTTCTCTGTAATGGTCCCTCGCCTCTCCAGGGAGCTCTACCGCACCGCGTCGCTCTGCTTTCTGTACGGGCTCCAGCTTCAGCATCCCGCGGCCATGGAGACGACCTTGCTTGTATTGATAGAGAAGGGGTTGGCCACCGTTCGCCGGCTCCTGGACGAGGAGCTGGCGGGCGCCGGTGGCAAGGCGGCGGACATCCCCATCTCCAAGGCCTGCCAGGTCTCCGTCGACGCCATGGCCCTGGCCCGTGTGACCACAGCCTTCGAGGCGATGCTGATCTCTGCAGCGGCGCATTTTTTCAACTCGACGGAGGCCGCGTCCAAGAGTATCCCAGCAATACTGGGGGCAGGGCGCCGGGCGCTGGAGGATACAAGCATTGCTGCACAGCACCTGGTGTATGAGCTGATCCAGAAAAAGATTGACGAGCTGCTGGAGGGAATATGCTTCATCGAATGGGAGCCCACCAAGCTGGCGAGCGGGGCACGTTCATACGTTGAAGATGTCGTCAGCTACCTGCAGGTGACTTTCATGTGCCTCACGTACATGCCGAAGGAAGCCAGGGACGGACTGCATTTTGCGTCCTGCACTCACATCCACGCGGTGATGTTGGCCACGCTTCTGGACCCCCACAAGGTTCGGGCGGTCAATACGACAGGACTATATAATCTGAGCTTGGATGTGGCTGCATTGGAAGCCTTTGCTGACGCTTGTGGTGTCCTCCAGCTCCGCGAGTGCTTCGCCGAGCTCCATCAGACCCTAGGCGCCCTCTTGCATCAAGACATTCACACTCTCATGCTCGATGCCAGTCTTCGCGAAGGGGTGTATCCTAAAATCCGAACAGCTCATCTTGTGAATATTCTGGAAAGGTACAAACCACTGGGACTCCTGGCCCAGGTAAAGAACCAACAAGGAGGCGCAGGCCATGGCGGGGGGGGAAGGGGTGTTGATCTTCCGTATCTGGACAAAAAAAAGGCTGCTGAGTACATCAAATCTCTTCGTAAACAATTACAAGAAGAACGAGAATAATTGATGCCCCCAAAGTCTTCACTCGAGCCGTGTAAAGAAGAAAGTCTAAAATTAACTTGCATGAGCGGCTCGGCTCGGGTTGAATGTTCCGCAGCAGCGGAGTGTTATGTTCTTCAACAGGCGGTCAAGATACACAAGTCAGAGCGCTAGTTTTCTCAGTCTGCGACGGTTGTTGGCCCTTCGTCTAAAGCATGAGGTGTGTGGGCTATGATTTAGCCTGTTGGTAGACGTGGGCGTTTTTTACGGTCACGGGGGAGGGCGCAGTGTCTGGGTTGTTGACGCCCGCATCCTATTCCTGTCGAATATCCCTCTTGTTCCACAAGATGCATCGGCTGCTCCCCCTGAACGGACTCGTTTCACAGCCCGTCCACTCCCTATCCTCCGGATCTTGGAAGCAATCCCGCATAATGCACTGATATTTTGGGGCACGCCCGAGCGATGCTAGATGGATGCCTAATGTCGTGATTGACTCTTTACCTTGGGCTTGAGGCGCTCCTAGCTAGGGGAATCCGAAGGGGATCCTCCTGTGCCGCTCAACCAGTCGTAGAAGACAACCTTTCTAGTCTCTAGTGTGGTCATTCACACACGCATGGATCCTGAGAGTGCTTTCATGTGCGGCCCTTTAGATTGGCCTGTGAGGATTGCAATTTTGTGGCTTTGTGACGCATGGCACATACCTCGCCCTCTTTCGTCCGTCTGACCCTCTCACGCGTGTAGATACCTCTCAACGACCATTTTCACAGCGCTTCTTCTCTTCTAAAAGCTACTCACTCCAAAAATGGCTGGTAAGTTTCTCGTCCTTCTGCGGCTTCTAGATTCGTGTCTGCTTTGCATCATCTATCTGCCCTCCGGGTTCGACATCTAAATATGTCACCTCGTGTTCCACATCGCGTGCAGATTCTCGTGTGCGCATTGGTATCAACGGCTTTGGCCGCATCGGCCGCCTGGTCTGTCGAGCGGCAGTGAAGAACCCCAAGACTGTGGTGAAGGCCATCAACGACCCCTTCATGGACGTGGAATACATGGTGTATCAGTTCAAGTACGACTCTGTCCACGGGCGCTTCGATGGGACCGTCGAGGCGAAAGATGGTAACCTGGTGATCAACGGAGAGGTGGTTAAGGTCTACAAGGCCAAGGATCCGTCTGAAATTGGGTGGGGCGAGGCGGGCGCCGACTATGTGTGCGAGTCTACCGGTGTCTTTACGACCACGGAGAAGGCGGGCAGCCACTTGAAGGGCGGCTCCAAGAAGGTGATCATCTCTGCGCCGCCCAAGGACGGCACCCCTATGTTTGTGATGGGAGTGAACCACACGAACTACAAGCCTGACATGGACGTTGTCTCTAATGCCTCGTGCACGACGAACTGCCTGGCGCCCCTCGCTAAGGTCGTGAATGACAATTTCGGCATCGTGGAGGGACTCATGACCACCGTGCATGCCATGACGGCCAACCAGCTTACCGTGGATGGGCCCTCCAAGGGCGGGAAGGACTGGCGTGCCGGACGCTCCGCAGGCGTGAACGTGATTCCCGCCTCCACTGGCGCCGCTAAGGCCGTCGGAAAGGTCATCCCGGAGCTCAACGGAAAATTGACGGGCATGGCCTTCCGCGTTCCCACCGCGGACGTGTCCGTGGTCGATCTGACGGTGAAGGTGGCCAAGGAGACGTCCCTGGATGCGATCAAGGCGCTGATCAAGGAGGCGTCGGAGGGCTCCATGAAGGGCGTGCTCGGGTACACGGAGGAGGACGTGGTCTCCCAGGACTTCGTCACCGACTGCCGCTCCTCCATCTTCGACGCGGGCGCTTGCATCGGCCTCAACTCCACGTTCTTCAAATTGGTGTCGTGGTACGATAACGGTACGTACATGAGTGGTTAGACCACACGTGGAGTCGATGGCGCAGGTCAAGCACGCGTGCAACGGGGACCTGTGTAGTCTGTTTTGCGTACCTGCCTCTCATTTTCTCCCGGCGATGACCATGTGTCCGTCATCGCTCTCACACGCGTCCACAGAGTGGGGATACTCAAACCGCCTGGTGGACCTGATCGTGCACATGAGTACGGTGGACAGCAAGTGAGGTGCCTACGAGGTCCTTCTTGAAGAACAGGGCCATAGGGAGACGCACCGGCCCCGGCCCTGTGCTCTCACGGGGGCTTTCCTTGGGGAGGGGCCCTGAGGATGACGAGGGGGAGGGTGGAACTAGTAGAGTCACGCCACACACGGCGCCTTAGGACTTGTCTTGTCCGGAGGTGGCTTTTACAGGCACTATGATGCACGCAGTGAAGGAAGAGTTCAAATTTTTTCCATACATATATTGCGGGGAAGGACGGTTAGATGAATTGCGAGGTATTGCGGTCGGAAGTTTTGCCAGTGAACGGATACGGATATGATGATTTTTGCATCCCATGCCTGAGGTCAGGAGCATGAATTGCACAGAACGGAGATTGAAAAAAGAAGATATCACGTTACGGGACACATCACGAAGCCGCAGGAGTAGCTTTGGGGTAGACGAGCGCCACGCCCTTGGCGATGGCTTTCTCTCCCCTGGCTGTCCATCAGAAATCTTTCATTTTCTTCGTGCGTCTGCTCTTCGATATCAGACGTTTTCTCATCCTTCCACAAAATCGCACGTCACCGGGAACCACACAGAGAAACGCTCTTTCACGACAACATCACGAACTGTCAGGCCGGGGACAGACAGCATAAAACGACCAAGCGAACTATTGAGCAGGACAAATACAAGGGCGGGCCGCAGTGCGCGTCCGAGGCCTCAAGGCTTGAAGCTTAGAATCCTCTTGACACACCAGCTACACCGCACATATATAAGGATAGCATATTGCCCGAGCTGAAATGCTGCTGCCCAATCCTAATGCCAGGCGGGCAGCGTGCGCTTAGTAGCTTAGAGCGAGACGCCGTCTTGCTTGGCGACCATCTTGATCAGGTCGACGACGCGGCAAGAGTACCCCCACTCGTTGTCGTACCAGGCCACAAGCTTCACAAACTGCGGGTTGAGAGCAATGCCGGCGCCTGCGTCGAAGATGGTGGAGCGCGGGTCGGACACAAAGTCCTGGGAGACCATGGGGAGTTCCGTGTAGCCGATCACGCCCTTGTGGGTGGTCTCGGAGGCCTTCTTGATGGCCGCGCAGATGGCCTCGTAGGTTGTGGGCTTGGAGAGACGGGCCGTGAGGTCAACCACGGACACGTCGGGCGTGGGCACGCGAAAGGCCATGCCGGTGAGCTTGCCCTTAAGGGAGGGGATGACCTTGGTCACGGCCTTGGCGGCGCCGGTGGAGGAGGGAATGATGTTGACCGAGGCCGCACGTCCGCCGCGCCAGTCCTTCTTGGAGGAGCCGTCCACAACCATCTGGGTGGCCGTGAAGGAGTGCACGGTGGTCATGAGTGCCTCCTCGATGCCGAACTCGTCGTTGACAACCTTGACGATGGGAGCAAGGCCGTTGGTCGTGCAGGAGGCGCAGGACAGGATATCCGCACCCTTGTAGTCGACCTCGTTCACGCCCATGACAATGACCTGGGAGTCGTCCTTGGCCGGCGCGGACATGACCACCTTCTTGGCGCCGCCATCCAGATGCACCTGGCACGTGTCCTTAGTCAAAAAGGCCCCCGTGGACTCGCACAGGTAGCTGGCGCCCAGCTTGCCCCAGCCGATCTCCTCGGGCTTGCGAGTGTGGGTGGTCTTGATGCGGTGGCCGTCGATGATGATGTCGTCGCCCTCCACGTCCACCTTCCCGTCGAAGCGCCCGTGCACGGAGTCGTACTTGAACTGGTATGCCATGTACTCGGCGTCGGCGCCCGTGTTGATGGCGACAAGGTTGCACTGCGGGTCCTTGACGGCAATGCGAGCCACCAAGCGACCAATGCGTCCGAAGCCGTTGATGCCCATGGGGACCGCCATGTGCACGTCGTTGGTGCGTGCGTGCTGCACCGCGTTGAGCTTGAAGGAGGGAGTCACGAAGGCGGAGGCGGAGCCGGCCAGGGCCAGGGCACCGATGAGGGTGGATTGCACGGGGGCCATCTTATCTGCTGAGCGTGAAAAGTAAGCTGTCAACGTGGCAGAGCAGGCAAGGAGAGGAAATAGCAGTGCCGTTAAAATACGCATCGCAATGCGCGTGCAAGTCAAGGAGTAACCGTGTCGGGTCAGAATGTCTGGCCCGTGTCAAATCCCAATCTCCTTTCATCAAGAGCAATCTTTCCTCCTGCATCTGTGCCCAATGCATCGACCGCCAAAGATCGGCATGCATTTTTCCAATTCATCTGACACAAACAATGCTTCTCAGAGAAGAGGTTGTATTGTGCACACAGGGGCCAAGCCCGTTCTTACGCAAGAGGGGAAGGTAAAATAAGAATAAAAGATCTGGACATTACTGTCGCGTTGCAGCAGCCACTCACCACACAAAGCCGTCGTGTGAACGTTGCGCTCGGCAGGTAACGTAAGGGTGAAAAGATACCATGAAGGTTGACGGGCTTCAAACAAGCTTTTCAGATGCAGGGAGTGCGTCCATACACCGCGAATTATTTCGAAAGGTATACTTCTAAACAACAAGAAGATTGGGTCTTGTAAGCGCAGCTTCCGACACGCAAGCCGAACAACGCTTTTTGGAGACGGAGGATCTTGTGCAAGAACAAGATGAACTTCCAGAGGAGGTCGTGGGAGAGAAACAATGAAGAAGTGATGCGCATCGCCACTTTGCTATTAAATGCAAGACCAGCTCAGATATGACAAAGCAAAGATCTCCGTCTGGTCAGACGCAAAGCAACATCAGGGCCACAATGCCAAACCTCCGTGGCTCGTCTGCGGGGTGTGCGGCTCCATGATGACGTGTTGGGCGCCGCCTCTCTCAGCCCCCCGAGTCAACCTCCCCCCTTGTCCCCTGAGAACGTCCTGCCAAGCCCTCCTCATGCACGTCTCTCCGAGCTTCCCACATGTATCTTCCGCATTCCTTTACAAACACCTAATACTGCTTCCTGAGGACGCATCCTCTGCCCAGTGCCAACCCGCGTCGCTCAAGATGCTAGATACGAGCATCATCGTACAATCGCCGAAAAATCTTCGTCTCCGCTTAGTAAATAAAAACCCAACAAATAATTGCACAAAGCTCTCAAAATCGTCTTTTACTTTCCCTCACAACATTCCTCGACCATCGACGCTTTGCCACTTACCTCACACATGTTACCGCGGGTGGTAATTACGTATTGGTCGTTCCCACTACAAGCCCTAAACTGAGCAATGTATAGACCTTTTCCTCAACCCCCCCCCCCCCCCCCCCAAGCATGTTTCTATTAACATATTAATGGTATGTGAAGAGTGATCTATTTATCCTCCCCAAACTTTCTCCCCTAGTCAAATGTCTGATTATGAATGAAGATCCTCGCGATATCGAGTGGAAGCCCCAAAATCGCAGCCCTCGGTTCGCAACGGGAGCACTATCTTAGTCATGCAGCGGCCGTGGGCATATTACCATCTTGCTGCAGAAAGAGTGCTGTCCCCTTGTCGTAGCTGCCGACAGCTTCCGGTCTCTCTCACCTCCGCGTCGTCTGTCGAAAGCTGATGGAGGCAAAATCTCGGAGCAGGCGGCGCACATCCAGCAAGCTCTCAACATGGTACTCGGCCTGACTGTACGTGTTTCCCACATGCACGGTGAAGACTTTCGCGTCCCGGGCCATCAGCGGCATGTCCCGCCCTATCCCAGTGCTCACCCCCCCCTTCGGGGTGCAGGGCCTGCTGCTCAGCATCAGCGCATTCTCCGTGACAGCCTCGTCCTCCAGCGTCAGGTGGTCCATCTGGGGGCCGAGGCTCGGGCTCGCGAGATCTCCTCTCTCCAGCCCGCCCTCACACATCTCCCTCCCGCCCTTCTTCTCCGCGTGAGAATCCTCTTGCCTTCGGCACGGCTCCCCAATGACAGGGGGTTTCTGCTGCGCGTCTTGTGACTGCTCCATCCCCGACGGGTTCGGGCACGACTCGGTGAACGCGCTGTTCGACGCCGACTCCCGCCCGAGCCCGTCCCCGGCCGTGGGCGTCGACACGCTCCGTGGAGTTGCACTCGAGGGCCGCAGCTCTGGCTGCCCGCCCCCCGGGATCGAGTCCAAGGGGATGAGGTCGGGTCCCACGTGGGAGGAGAAGGGGGTAAGGCCGCCGTGCGAGAGAGGGTGCGACCCGCCTACCGAGGAAGGGGCCGTGAAACGCGCCGCTTCCCCCCGCAAAATCTTCAGGACCTGGAACATGTCCTCGTCGGTCCGGTCGTCGCCCACGCAGAATACAAAGTCGAGGGGCGTGTCCGAGTTCTTCGCCCCCCGGGACGGGTCCGCCATGTACCGGAGGACGCTTTCCACCACCATCCCCTTGCTGGCGCCCTGGTGCCTCACCTCCACCATCCGATTCCCCTGGATGATCTCCAGCGGCAGGTTCGAGAGCACGTCTTCCAGCTGAATCTGCATGTCCTTGGCTTGCCAGGAGCCGAAATTCGGATCCGCGTCCCGGTAGTGCCAGGTCAGACTCGACTCCTTCTTCTCGATGTAAGTGCCCGGCGTGCGCTCCGTAAAGTACTCGAGGATGGGCCGAACGATGTCCCGCCAAGACGTGTCTACCTCCGGCGCCATGGTCTGCCACTCCTCCTCCTCCGGCATCCGGTAGTAGAAGCCGTACTCGGCCGCCAAGGCCATCTTCAGCTTGCCCAGCCACGTGTCCATGAAGCGCTTCTCCCGGCCTGACACGATCACCACCGTGTTGCGCGGGTCCTTGCTCAGGGAGTCCAGCAGGTTGGTGATGTAGGGCGACGGGGTGGCGAGCTGCGGGACGGACTGGAGCTGAGTGAGGGTGCCGTCGTAGTCCGCGACGATGAGCCGGTTCCTGGCCCGCTCGTAAGCAGAGCGGGCGAGGTCGAACGGCAGGCGCGGGAGCTTGGACAGGTTCGGCTTGTTGGCGCAGACCGTGCGCAGCTCCGCGACGAAGGACTTGGCCCAGGAGGAGGCCGTGTTCACGGAGACGTAGCGGGAGAGCTTGTGCTGCCGGATCTCCCGCTCCGCCCGTGAAAGTGTGAGTGCCTGCTGGATGGCGTGGCAGACCTCCTCTGTGTTCCAGGGGTTGATGCGGATAGCCCCGCTCAGAGACTGCGCGCTGCCCGCAAACTCGCTGAGGACCAAGACACCCGGCCCGTCCTTCTGGTGCACGCCCGGCATGTCTCTCTGCGCGGCCACGAATTCGTACGAGACCAGGTTCATTCCGTCCCGCAGAGAAGTGACCAGGCACACGTCGGCCATGTTGTAGATCGCCACCAGCTCCTCCTGCGTGATGCTCTGGTTGATGTAGTGCACCGGGGCGTACTCCAGGTTCCCGAAGGTCCCGTTAATCCTGCCCACCAGCTCGTTCACGCGCTCCGACAGCCGCTGGTACTCCGGTACTTCGGTCCGCGAGGGCACTCCCACCTGGATAAGCGTCACCTTCCCGCGCCACTCCGGGTGCCGCGTCAGGAACAGCTCCAGCGCCAGCAGCTTGTGCGGCATGCCCTTGATGTAGTCCAGCCGGTCGACTCCCAGCAGCACCTTTCGACCCGCGAAGGTTTCCGTGAGTTCCGCGATGCGCGCGTGGACCGCGGGCCGCTGGAGGATGTGGGCGATGTGCTCCGGGTCGATCCCAATGGGGAAGACGCCCAGGGACATGAAGTGCGAGGCGTACTCCAGGCCCCGCGGGGTGGTGTCCACCTCCAGGACACGGGCGCAGGCCGAGAGGAAGTGGCGGGCGTAGTCGTAGGTGTGAAAGCCGAGCAGGTCCGAGGCCAGGAGGGCCTCCAAGAGGGGCTTGCGCACGGGGAGGATGCGGTAGATCTCCGAGGAGGGGAAGGGTGTGTGCAGGAACCAGCCGATGTTGGCGTGCTTGAAGCGCTGTCGAAGTTCCAGGGGCAGCCACATGAGGTGGTAGTCGTGGACCCAGATGTAGTCGGACTCGACCCAAATCGCCGCCACCGCGTCGGCGAAGAGCACGTTCGCCTCCCTGTACGCGTCCCACAGCACCGTGTCGAAGCGCTTGTCGGAGCCCGCCTCGGACTGGTAAATGGGCAGGGGCATGTAGTGGAAAAGGGGCCAGAGCACGTCGTTGGAGAAGCCGTTGTAGTACTTGTTGACCAGCTCGTCCGAGAGGAAGACGGGCACCGCGTTGTACTCGCGCAGAAGCTTCTCCCGCACCTGCTCCCGGTCCTCCTCTGGTATCTCCTGCCCCAACCACCCGATCCACACCGCGTTCAACTCCTCCCGCGACCCCTTCAAGGCCGTAACCAGCCCACCCGAGGACATCCGAAAGTCCCACTCCCCGGTCTTCTCGTCCCGCCCGCCCGACACCGGCAGGCGGTTGGCGACGATTATCACGCGGTGCTTTGCCACGCTTTCCGACGCCTCCCCCGCGGCACCGTTCTCCTCGCCCGTGTCCCGCTTCTCCTGCTCGCTCTTCACCTTCCAGAGCTGGCGCTGAAGCTCCTGAATGTTGGCCAGGATGGCTTGCTCCTGGAGGGACATGACCTCATTCGGCGTCTTGCCGCGCTTCGTGACCTGGGCCTCGTCCGCGACGGCCTTCAGCAGCTCCTCCGCCCCCAAACTCCTCGGCGATGCACCACTGATTAGACTGGCCCCGCCTGTCGCTCCCCCCCCCCCCCCCCCCCCCCCCCCTAAAACCCCCTCCCCTCCCCCCGCCGCCGCCCCCCCC
>Ga0102934_1000072_pt1 | contig 51741 bp, 49 predicted proteins | sample SalPonR2_A_D1_MG_FD_78175 | JGI IMG/M metagenome (GOLD analysis project Ga0102934, IMG submission 78175) | Salt pond soil microbial communities from South San Francisco under conditions of wetland restoration - Salt Pond MetaG R2_A_D1_MG | ecosystem: Environmental > Aquatic > Marine > Intertidal... | reverse complement strand
TACATAATCGGTAATTTATTAGGAGATCTCAGGCAGGTCTGTACCAAAATGGCGCTGCAGATATCTCTGCAGGGTGAGTCGGTAACAATTTCCTGAGGTGCATCTCATCAATTCATTTCTCAAAGCTGAACCGTCGGGAAGCCCTTTGGTGTATGCGCTTAAATGTTTCTTCATTTCCGCACACCCGCGGTCTTCACTCTTATAATAAAGTTCACGTTGCAGGTGCCGGTACCCGATGCGCAGACGCTCGGCTGGTCCGGCAGTTAGTGTGTCGGCTATTGTATCGTCCCGCTCAGGCGAAAGGAAATTTCGCGTGTGCTGAAAAATTACCGGGTTCCCTATTGCACCACGGGCGAACATAACTCCCGCACATTTTGTCTGTTTCAGCATTTCCTCCGCCGCCTGTGGACTAAAAAGGTCTCCGGAACCTATAACCGGTACCGGCAGGGCTTTTGCCAGCTGGGCTATATGGTCCCAGTGGGCGGTGCCTGAATAGCCCTGGATACGGGTTCTGGCGTGGAGCCCAACCATCGCAGCGCCGCCTTCAACCGCCGCTTTACCGGCTTCCTGGAAGTTTATGGACGATTCATCCCATCCGGAACGAATTTTAACCGTTACAGGCACATCGGTTAATGTGGACAGCCGTCGGACTAGGGTGTATATCTTATCCGGATCCTGCATAAGGGCCGCACCGGCACCGGTTTTCACCACTTTAGGTACCGGGCAGCCGCAGTTTATGTCGATGAGGCTCGGTGAACACTTAAGTATGCCCGGCAGAGCACGCTCGCCCTGGTCTGCTTCGGCCAGAAAAATCTGGATACCGAGAAGGTCTTCCTGTTCGCCCCGTTCCATCAGGTCTATGGTTTTTTGGTTTCCCCTGGCAATTGCCTCTGCCGAAACCATTTCGGTGTAACAGAAGTCGGCACCGTAGCTGCGGGCAACCTCACGGAAGGCCTTGTCGGTATAACCGGCCAGGGGTGCCAACAAAAGATTGCCCGGCAATGTTAAGCCGGGCAGTTGAATACTGTGATAAAGTGAGTTTTCCATGCAGTCTCAGCCGAAATCTAAGTTTATTCTTCAATACCAAAAAAGGTGAGGCTGTTGTTGTAAAGTGTATCCGCTACTTCTTCAAGGGGCATTTCCCGTAGTTCTGCAATAAATTCGGCTGTAGCCCCGAGGTATGAGGGGCGGTTTCGCTTACCGCGGTATTTTGCCGGTACCATAAAGGGGCTTTCGGTTTCAATTAACATACGGTCCAGGGGCATATTTTTTGCTGTTTCGTGCAGGTTTCTTGCGTTTCTATAGGTTACATTTCCGGCAAAGGAGATGTAGAGATCTAATGTAAGTGCTTCCTGGGCATATTTCCAATCTTCGGAGTAGCAATGCAGTACTCCGCCCCGGCGGGGAAGCTTGTCCTTTAAAATATTCAATATATCTTCGCCGGCTTCACGGTTGTGGATTATTACCGGCAGGTCAAGTTGGTCGGCAAGCTCCAGCTGGTGAATAAAAAGCTCAATTTGACTGTCTTTATTGCCGAATTTTCTATAGTAGTCCAAACCGATTTCACCAAGAGCGACTACCCGGTCTTTCCGGCTGCCCTCTTCGATTTGGAGGGCCCAGTCTCTGCCGGGGTTGATGACTTCGGATGGTGAGACACCGATGCTGTGGTACACGTGGGTTGCGGTTTTCAGGTTTTCGTATACCTGAAAAAAATCGTAGAGGCTGTTACAGATGCTCATGATATGTTTTACATCCGATTGTTTCGCTTCCTGTACGATTAAGAGCTGTTCGATTGGATCTTCATTAATCAATCCAATGTGTGCATGGGTATCAAATAAATGCATAGTTCTTTGTCCGATTTAATTAAGATTTTGTGTGGCTTTCTACTAATATAGGAGCACCATAGCATGAAAAATAGGAGCGGTCAATTGTATTTGACAATTTTTTTGAGGCGTGGTAACCTTTTATCGGTTTACTGCAGTAAGCGGCACATTGAGGAGTAATAATGTCCCCGGCAAATCAATACAAAAAGGTTGAAAATAGGTTTTTCGATTTTATACTACGTATTTTCTCCAGCATATTTTCTGCTGTAACAGGAAGTATACAAAAACTCATCTCTCTGGGTAAACAGCGTTTTACGGTAATGCTGATACCCCATTCAGAGAGAAAAATTTTTAATTTTCGAATTTCCGTGTTTTCACTTATCTTTTTTGGTGTTCTTCTATTTGGGCTTTTAGCAGCTTTTTTCACCTTTTCAACCAGATTTACCGGGCTTTCAAATATGTTGACCCAGAATCAGTCTAATCTAAAAAATACACGGGCAAATTTGGAAATGGTGCGGGATGAAATTGTCGAATTGCGGCAGGTATCACGGGATTTTGAAAAGTCTTTGGTGGATACACTTGGTTCTTTTGGGGTATCCCAAGAGGGAGCGGACAATCAAACCGCGGCGGCCGGTGATTTGGCCTCATTTATCAACCTTGAAGAACAGAATAACGGCATAATGCGAGAAGTAAGTGAGCTGCGTAATTTAAAAGAGTTTATGCAGGCTTCAACAGAATCTTTAGAGAAAGTACAAAATTTGCTTAAATCCCAGGGTGATCTACTGGTTGAGTTACCGACATATTGGCCTGTTACCGGTGGTATTGGTCGGATAACTAACTATTTTGGTCCCGAGGTCCACCCTTTTACGCAACAATGGTACCTGCACAAGGGGCTCGATATCGCCTATAGGCGGGGGATTGATTTGGTTGCGGCTGCTAACGGTAAAGTGATAGAAAGAAAGTATGAACCAATGGGCTTTGGAAACTACATTGTAATCCGGCATGCTTACGGATTTGCAACCAAGTATGCGCACATGGATAATGTGTATGTTGAAGAGGGTGATGTAGTGACACAGGGCCAGAAAATCGGTACTATGGGTAACACGGGGATGTCGACGGGGCCGCACCTCCATTTTGAAGTGCGCATCGGTGCACAGGTGGTCGATCCTGAACGGTTTCTGAATGTACAAGCTGATTTACGATAATACGCGGATAATGCGAACAATACGGAAAGCTCATGAGTGAACAACTTGATTTGAATGGTGTTTTTATCAACTCTATTATTGGAGAAGGGGCCAGCTTTTCCGGTGACATTTCCATGGACGGTTTGTTTCGAATAGATGGTGATTTTAGAGGTAATATTGAAAAGGCCGATAAAGTACTAATTGGTCGTAACGGAAGGGCTGAGTGCTCAATTCATGCCGGCACCGTAGTTGTCGGAGGAGTAGTGAAAGGCGATATTTATTCTACCGAGAAAGTTGTAGTGCTTTCTACAGGTATGGTAATTGGTAATATTGCTACACCACGCTTATTGGTTGAGGATGGTGTGGTATTAAACGGACGCTGCAAAATACTTAGTTTTAAAGATAAAAAGAAAAAACAGGAAGCTGATGGTCTGAGTACTTCTTCTTATCCTTCACAAGAGTCCGGACAGTCAATCAATCGCTACAACCCGCTCTACAAATCCGGATAATGGAACCGATTGATCCTTTAAAGAACAACCGTTACAGATGGCTCAAAAATACAAAATCAAAAGAAAAATCTGAATCCGCCGAAAGCATGCTGCCCTTCTCCAAAATTGTAACTGAGAAACAGAGCGCCCAGGCAGCCCCTATAGGCGGGAAATATCCGACGGATGTTGATGCGGATATCGAGGAACTGGTTGATCAGTTGCACGGTAGGGGAGAACAGCTAAAAGAGAGACCCTCCCTCGACAACATAAAGGGGTACCGAAAAGCGGTCAGTGAATTTCTGCAATATATTTCCAAACATGCATTGCAGGCTGAGCACATAGAGGGAGCCCGTTATCATCCCCTGAAAAAGCAAAAAAAGTTTACTATCATCAAGGTGGTGAACGAAAAGCTTGAACAGCTTGCCTCCGGAATCCTTCAGAGTCAATTTTCACAGCTTGACATTTTAAAGCGTGTAGATGAGATTAATGGGATGATCGTAGATTTACTGCAATGAAGGAGTTTAACGCATGAGCGATAATGATATTCAATCTTACAATCAACCGGAAGATAGTGAGGAAGACAGAGAGAAAAAGTCGGAGCTTCAGGGTGAATCGTCAGAAAATTTGAACAGCCCGGAAAACAATTCTGTTTTGCTGGTCAAATTTGTGCATTCAAATGAGACACAAATATGTAAAAACCCGCTGAAGGAAGTCTTTGAAAAGGGAGACCATGTTGTTGTTCCCAGTCGTTATGGAAAAGATCTTGCGTATGTGCTTGGGCAAATACGTCATGTTGAAAACTACGATATGAATGAAGCTGAGGAAGTTGTTCGCAGAGCCTCTAAGCAGGATTTAGATGCCTATTATCAGAATTTGGAGAAAGAAGCAGAAGCTCTGGAAGTGTGTAGAGAAAAAATAAAAAGCCACAAGCTCGATATGAAGCTTGTAGCTGCCCACTACCTGGTTGATGAGCCGAAAATACTGTTCTTTTTTACAGCCGATGCCCGCGTTGACTTCCGTGAACTTGTCAAAGACCTGGTTTCTGTGTTTAAAATGCGAATCGAACTTAGGCAGATTGGTGTGAGGGATGAATCGAGGGTGCTCGGCGGTCTTGCTGTGTGCGGTCGTAAATACTGTTGTAACGGCATCACCGATAAGCTAAACCCAGTTTCAATAAAAATGGCGAAAGAACAGAACCTGTCTCTTAATTCTATGAAGATTTCAGGTCCCTGCGGGCGGCTGCTGTGCTGCCTTGCATACGAATATGATTTTTACAAAGAGGAAAAATCCCGTTTGCCCCAGGAAGGAAACCGTATTAAAGTAAAAAATGAGGATTTTAAGGTAACGGAAGTAAATATTCTGGCGAAGAAAATAAAACTACAATCCAGAGACGGACGAACGATCGATGCGCCTGAGGAAAACTTCAGCTGGAATGAAACTTCACGCTGTTGGAATATAAAGATTGATGATATAATTACTTGACAGTACGGTATTAATTTGGTAGTTTGTGCTACCGCACATAAATTGGAAGAATAATTTTTAGATATATAACGGAGGATAGACTCTTGGCAGGACTATCAGCAGAGAAAAGACAACGACAGAACATAAAACGCAGGTTACGAAATCGCGCATCCCGCAGTGGAGTAAGAACGGTACAAAGAAAATTTCAGTTGGCTGTAAAGAACAATAATCTTGAAGAAGCACAAAAAGCGTTTGCAGATGCAGAACGACTTATCGACCGTGTTTCACGAAAAGGTGTTTTTCATAAAAACACTGCAGCTCGTACAAAATCGCGTATGCAAAAGAAACTGAATGCACTTAAGGTTCAATCGTAATAATTTTATAATGAGAGGCGGATCATGGATAAAAAGAAATTGACAAAGGCGGAAATTATCGATCAAATCCATGAGAAGCTGAGTGTGAGTCGCAATGAGATTCACGATGTCATTGATGAGTTTTTTGAGGAACTAAAAGAAGCCCTTCAAGAGGACCGGGTAATCGAGCTAAGGGGTTTTGGTACTTTTGAAATTCGTACTCGCAAAGGTCGTGAAAAGGCAAGAAACCCAAAGACCGGCGAAATTGTACCGGTTGATACCCACGGGGTGGCGGTTTTTCGTCCCGGCAAAGAGCTCAAGCAGCTTGCCTGGCCTCTGCGGGGAGAAAACTAAGCTTTCGGCATTGGAATCTTGAAAGTGAAAGCGGCAAATTCAGCACAAGCTTCATGGAAAACTACCGTCAATAAGGTATTGCAAGAACTTGGCTTGTTAATAAGCGGGGCTCTCCTGTTTGCCCTTGCCTTTCCCAGCTTCACGTCGGAGAACGGGTATGCACCGCTTGCCTTTATTGCACTCATTCCAGTATTTGTGGTGGTGCATAGATGCAGCTGGAAAGTAGTGGCGGTGTATGGTTTGTTATACGGCTTCGGAAGTTATGCCCTATTTAACTTCTGGCTTTCTACTTTTCATCCTTTAGCTATCCTGATAGTTCCGACTATCTATGCGGTATACTTTTTTATAGTATTTCCCCTTCTGAAAACGGCTGACACACTATTTCCACGTTACGGTTATTTGTTGCAAATTCTAATATGGATTGGGTATGAGTATTTAAGGACAAAGGGCTATCTTAGCTATCCTTATGGAAATATCGGGTATTCCCAGTATCAGTTTATTCCGTTCATTCAAATTTCCGCAATTACCGGGTTTTGGGGTGTTTCGGCGCTGGTTGTATTTACTTCTGCCTATATTGGTAACGCCATTAAAGATGGACTGAGCGGATTTAAAGCTTTTGTTTTGACGCATAAAATTGATGCCGGTGTATACGCCGGGCTCATACTGCTGACATTGATCTATGGATTTGCAGTACAGCAGGATTATTCCGATGAACGCCGGTGGCGGGTTGCACTGGTCCAGCATAATGCCGACTCCTGGGAAGGGGGGCTGCGCACATATCGCAGGAACTTTGATATTCTGAAGGACCTAAGCGAACAGGCCCTGAAGCATGATCCTGAAATAGTAATATGGTCGGAAACAGCGTTTATTCCCGGGGTTGACTGGCACAGCAAATACCGGACCGATGCTGAGCGCTACGCCCTTGTAGAGGACTTTCGCGAGTTTATGCACAATCAACCGGTGCCCTTTGTGACCGGTAACGATGACGGGCAGCTTGATAAACCGAACCTTCCCCCAGTATTGCCGGATGGAAGTTACAATAGGGTGGATTATAACGCAGTCCTTCTCTATCATGAGAATGAGCTTAAAAAAATATATCGAAAAACGCATCTGGTGCCCTTCACCGAGCATTTTCCGTATGAAGAAACACTTCCGCGGTTTCATAAGCTGTTGGTGGAACATGATTATCATTTTTGGGAAAAGGGAAGCGAGTACACTGTGTTCGAAGCGGCGGGGGTGAAATTCTCTACGCCTATCTGTTTTGAAGATGTATTTGGATATATTTCGAGGCGGTTTGTACATGAAGGTGCCGAGGTTATAGTAAACATGACCAATGATTCCTGGTCCGGATCTGTTGCAGCGCAGATGCAGCATATGGCTATGGCGGTTTTTCGGGCAATCGAAGTTCGCCGTAGTGTGATTCGGGGTACAAATTCAGGTATGACCTGTACAATTGATCCGGATGGACGCATTATCGACATGATGGAGCCCTTCAAGCGCGATTATATGATTAGTGAGGTACCGGTGTACACTGAAGGGACTACACCCTATACCCGGTGGGGTAATTATTTCCCGATCGCGTCACTTATACTTGCAGTTGCTGGTCTATTCGGTGGTTTTATTGTAAAGCTGGTGAAGGTAAAGCGTATCAAGGGCAACGGCATTTAACTAAAGCCTTTAAGATGAATTGCCGAATTGCCCGATTGACAACCATGGATTTCTATAGGAAGATGAAGATATGGACGAAAAGACAAAAATCCTGATAGTAGACGATGAACCTGTAAATCTCGATTTTTTCCAGTTGATGTTGGGGAAGCTTGGTTTTGAAGTTCTCACCGCAGAAGATGGTGAGGAGGCTTTGGAGAAGGTCGACCGGTTTACGCCTGATTTAATAATTCTGGACAATGTAATGCCTAAGTTGTCCGGCTGGCAGGTTACCCGTCTGTTAAAGAATGACGAAGAATATAGCCGTTATAAAAATATTCCAATTATCATGTTCTCTGCAATGGATGATGTAAAGGATAAGGTTGAGGGCTTTGAGCTTGGTGTTGAAGATTACATTACAAAGCCTTTTAATTTTTCCGAAGTATTGGCCCGCATTCGTGCTGTTTTAAGAAGTAGAAAGATGCAGGACCAAATGGTGCTAAAACAGCAGAGGATTGACTTATCCAAGAAAATATCTAACACTTTTAGTAGTTTTTTGGATGAATTAAAACAACCGGTCTCTAAAATTGAGACAATGGCCGGCAAGCTTGTACCTGAAAATAGTAAAGAGACTGAAAAAGATGAGTTTATAAAATTTGTTGAAACAGAAATTGGTACAATAAAATCGTCTATAGAAAAACTGGAACAAGATATCGAACAGTTGAAATTGGAGGATGTAAACGCCCGGGACGATGAAAAGGCGTTGCGTGAACTCGATTCAAAACTAAGAGAGCATTTTATACAGCTTCAGGAAAATGAAGACAGTATGAAAGAGGTAAAGGGTTGATAACTGAGGATAAACAAAAGGTGCTCGATCTTTTCGCAGAAGGGCGTAAACAGTACAAGTTAATGAACTTTGGGGCGGCGAAGGACTATTTTGCACAAGCCCTCAAGATTGATTCTGAAGACGGCCCTTCAAAAGTGTACTATGCTCGCTGTAAGCATTATATTGATAACCCTCCTCCCGAGGATTGGGACGGGGTTTTTGTGATGAAAACAAAATAATCCAGACATATATTAGGTAGTCCTAGAAATGGCACGAAGTTACAGTCGACGAAGAGAGAAAGAGTTTACTACGGTATTAGGTACTACAACACGTCTCTTCGGAAAGCTCAATTTTACTGAAGCGTTAAAAATAGACGGTTATTTTGAAGGTGAAATTGAATCTACCGGAGTTCTGTTTGTAGAAGAAGGTGCCCAAGTAGTGGCTGATATCAAAGCATATGCGGTTGTTATTGCCGGAAAAGTTGAAGGCAATGTGATTGCCAAAGAAAAAGTGGAGATGCTGGAAACCTGTCAACTTGTGGGCAATGTAAAAACTAGAAAACTACGCATATCAGACGGTGTAAGTTTCGAGGGTAAGTGCGAAATGATTAAAGACCCGGATACCGTTGATATATTTTCAGCACCGGTGGACACTTTGAAGAAAACGGTAAGCAGTGCCTGATCTCAAAGAAATTACTGCGGCAATACTATCACTGGGTACTGAGATAACCTCCGGGGTGATTCAAGATACCCATGGACATTTTTTAGCTTCCGAGTTAAGTGCTATGGGGGTGCAGGTCAAAAGAATTTGGCTTATGCAGGATGACCCCGAAGTAATGCGTGGGGTCCGCTATTTGGTAAGCCGGCATCAATTGGTGCTGATAACCGGAGGCTTGGGGCCAACAAGTGATGATCTTACCCGGGAAGCTATAGCAGAAGCGGCGAATCTTACGCTTGCCTTTGATGACTCTCTGTGGGAAAAATTAAAGGACCTTTATGGTCTGTCTAAAGCGGAGGCAAATCGAAAGCAGGCAATGGTACCTGAAGGGTTTCATGTTCTTCCTAATGAAAATGGGACCGCGCCGGGTATTTGGGGGATGGTTGACGGGTGTTTGATTTCGGCCTTGCCGGGGCCGCCCCGCGAACTTGAGCCGATGTTTCATAGGCTTTTACGGCCTGTTTTGGCTGAACAGTTGCACCTGGATCTGCAAGTCGAGACTGAGGTAAGCTGTTTTCTAATCCCCGAAGCGATGCTTGAGGATGCCTGTGTGAAGATCGGGGGCAAGGTAGAGGGTGTTCGCTGGAGAACGCGCTTTCAACCCTACCGTATTAGTCTGTACCTTGTAGGCGGCAATGGGGAGCAGCGGGAAACCTTTATTGAGCTGCTTCAACAGGAATTTGGAGAATCCCTGGTAAGGCCCGGTGATAGTGAAGCGGCGGTGCTGCTTTTTACTGCACTAAAGCGCTTTGATGTGCAATTGGCCTCTGTTGAATCGTGTACCGGCGGTCTTATAGGATCATTGATAACAAATATTTCCGGCAGTTCGGAAGTTTTCTGGGGTGGTTTTATCACCTACGACAACCAGGCGAAGCAGCGGCTGGTTGGTGTTCAGAAGAAAACTCTTGAGGCGGAAGGGGCTGTATCGGCAGCCGTGGTTTTAGAAATGGCAAAAGGTGCATTAGACCAAAGTACCGCTGATGTGTCTGTTTCCATTTCTGGAATAGCTGGGCCGTCCGGCGGTACTGTTGAAAAACCGGTGGGCACCGTGTGGATTGCGGTCGCTCTACGCGGGGGTTTCTCAAGGGCTTTTCACTTTTCCTTCGGAACCCGAAGGGACATAGTACGGCGTAGAGCTGCGGTAGCAGCGTTGCTGTTAACGGAGTTAATGGTGCGGAAACCTGAAAGTCTTGACATGGTGAAACACTGGCACTATAGTTAGGTCTGTTTCCAAACAACCTCCGTACACAGATCAATTTTTATGAAATGTGAACATCATATATAAAAACCCAGTAAAAACGGAGTTTTCTGATGGCTAATACCAGGAAAAAACAAGAGTCACTCAATTTTGATGAAACTGAAAACGCTCAAGATAGCACTGAAACGCAAGATCAAAAGAACCAGGAGTCTGAAAGTGAGGAGAATATGACACAGTCGGAGTCGGACAGCAGTACCCAAACTGCTTCACAAAAAAAACGACCCAGAAAGAAAAAAGTGAGAGTAGAACTAATCAAAGAAAACAACGAACAAGAGCAGGAAGAGGAGGCGCCGGCTTCTGATGTTGCTCCTGCCTCTGAAGAGGCCTCGAAGGATCCGGTGGTTGATGAAAACCAGGATATCCCTTCGGCTGATGAGTTAATTAAAAATCAGGGAATAAACAAGCGCAAATCAAAAAATAGAAACTACGGTAAAGATAATCGACAGGGCAATAGGTCTGATAATAAGCAGGACAATAAACAGGACAACAAGCAGGACAACCAAAAAGTAAACAAAGAAAACAAAGCAGTTGGTAAACTTGGCATTAATGAGCTTTCAAAAATGTCGGTCCCCCAGTTGCGTGATTTTGCCACTCAGGAAGGCTTGAACCGCGACACAATGGTGTCCATGAAAAAGCAGGACCTCATCTTTTCAATCCTAAAGGCCCATACGCAACAGGGAGGGCAGATCCACGCCTACGGCTCGCTTGAGATTTTGCCCGATGGATATGGTTTTTTACGATCACCGGAGAACAGTTATCTTCCCGGACCGGATGATATCTATATATCACCCTCCCAAATTCGTCTTTTTAACCTGCGGACCGGAGATACAGTGGGCGGGCAAATACGGCCGCCGAAAGAGGGGGAACGCTTTTTTGCAATGCTGCGGGTTGAGTTTGTAAACTCCGATGATCCCTCCGTAGCTCAAACCAGGGTCCCCTTCGATAACTTGACACCGCTGTATCCCATGGAACGAATTGATATGGAGCTGCCGAACGGCGATACCTCCACCAGAATGATCAATTTGTTCTGCCCGATCGGAAAGGGGCAGCGTGGGCTTATTGTATCTCCACCGAGAACCGGTAAGACGATTCTGATGCAGAAAGTAGCCAATGCAATTACTACCAATCACCCCGAAGTGTTTCTGATTGTACTGCTGATTGATGAACGGCCGGAAGAAGTAACCGACATGCGCAGAAATGTAAACGGCGAGGTTATTGCTTCCACCTTTGATGAACAGGCCAGTCGCCATGTACAGGTGGCCGAAATGGTAATTGAAAAAGCGAAACGGCTGGTTGAGCACAAACATGATGTAGTTATACTGCTTGATTCAATTACCCGGCTTGCACGGGCATACAATCAGACCGTACCTACCAGCGGAAAAATTCTCTCCGGCGGTGTTGATTCGAATGCTCTTCATAAGCCGAAGCGCTTCTTTGGAGCCGCCCGAAATACTGAAAACGGCGGGAGTTTGACAATTGTCGCGACCGCCCTTATCGATACTGGTTCCAGAATGGACGAAGTTATTTTTGAAGAGTTTAAGGGGACCGGTAATATGGAAATCCATCTCGACCGCCGCATGGCCGATCGCCGGCTCTTTCCGGCCATCAACATCAAGCGTTCCGGCACCCGTAAAGAGGAGCTGCTGCTCACCGAAGAGGAGCTCAACAAGATGTGGATTCTCCGTAAGGTGATCAATCCGATGGATGATATGGAAATTATCGAGCTGCTTATCGACAGGATGCGTAAAACTAAGACCAACGAAGCCTTCTTACGGTCGATGAACACCGCTCCCAACGGCCAGTAAAAAAGATCGATATTTATCGACTTTTTTCCAGCTTACAAGAATGCCGGTGGTACAAGCGTTCCAGCTTAGGTGGATGATTGATCCAGCTTGTTGGTGCCTTTAGCAGCGTTTCCAAAGACTGGAATTCATTTATTGAATATGTTATATTCAAGCTGTTGGATAACAACTGAAAAGAGATTCTCTGTGGAATTCATAGATTCCGGGCAGCGAATATCTTATAAATAGCACCAGGGAGGAGTATTATGAAAAAGGGAATTCATCCCAAATACGAACTCACTACTATCCGGTGTGCATGTGGAAACGAGATCCAGACCCGTTCCACAGCCAAAGACATTGAGGTTGAAATTTGCTCGCAATGCCATCCGTTTTTTACCGGTAAGCAGAAGCTTGTTGACACCGCCGGACGTGTTGAGCGGTTTAAACGCAAATACGGCATCAAGTAGAAATCGAGTTGTAGTACGAAGTAAGAGGCCATTGGGCATTTTGACCCTATGGCCTTTTTTTGTTGCATTCGGTGAGGATTTCTTTTACTATGTTAGTGACCCAAGAAATATGGGATTAAGGTATATAAATGGATGAAATTTTCTCTCATCATGCAGCTGAATATGGAGAGGAACCGGAAGTAATTGCTGAAGCCCCGGGAGTAGTTAACCTGATGGGCGAGCATACCGACTTTCATGAAGGGTATGTAATCCAAATGGGGTTGCATTTATCCATAAAAGTTGCAATTTCAAAAAGAAACGACACCTCTTTACGGTTTTACTCAATAGAATTGAATGAGAGAAAGCGTACGACAATTGCAAATTTGAAGTATAAGCGTGAAGATCGCTGGGCAAATTACTTGAAAGGTGTGTTGTTCGAAATTCTCCAGTTAGGTTCTACATTTAAGGGTATGAACATCAGTATAATGGGCAGAATTCCCAAGGAGGTAGGGCTGGGCTCATCGGCAGCTCTGGGGATCGCCACTGCTCTTGCCGCCCGGGAGGCATTTAATCTTGAGCTCCAAGATATTCAGCTTGTACAGCTGGCATATCTTTCGGAAACGGCCTTTATTGGAAAGCGGGAAAAAATTACCGATCAATTGACCACTTTCTATGCCCGAGAGGGCAAGGCCATTTTTATCGATTTGAGGAGTCTTGATTTTAGGTTTATCCCAATTAACTTTAAGGACCTTATTCTGGTATTGACCGAGAGCGGGGTAAAGCAAACCGGTATACAGGAAGAGCTTGAGGAACGGTACGAAATCTGTAACGACAGTGTTGAGTTGCTCCGTGATCGGGGCAATCAAAAGTCGTTGCGTGATTTTACTCACCAGGATTTGCGTGCGGGAATGGGTTTGCTTCCAGAGGCTTCACGCAGACTCTGCATGCATGTGGTAAATGAAAATGAGCGTGTCCTTGAGTGTGTAGAGCTGCTTAAAAATAGCGAGGACGGACCTGCCCTGGGTAAGCTCATGCATCGGTCACATGAGAGTTTGAGGGATAATTTTGAGGTTTCTTGTCCGGAGGTAGATTGGCTGGTAAAACGGGCCGGTGAAGTTGAAGGATGTTTTGGTTCCCGTTTAATCGGACCGGGGTTCGGCGGGTGCACTCTCACTTTGTGTCATAAAGATTCCCTCTCCGAGTATCAGCAAAGGTTGGACGAATACGAGCATATTTTCGGGTTTCATCCTGTATATCACATCATTTCTCCCGAAAGAGGGGCCCATATCTTGTATTCTAAAGTGTAGAATTTAGGGTGCTGTGTAGAACAGCAGTTTCAAAACTGGTTAAACTATCTTATAATTGGATCAATGCGAATACTGATAAGTAACGATGATGGTATAGAAAGTCCGGGTTTGCTCGCTCTTGTGCAGGAACTGGAAAATGAGCATGAGGTCTGGGTGACCGCCCCCGACCGTGAACGGAGTGGAATGAGTCACTCTATCACTCTAAGGGACCCTGTCCGTTTTCGACAAGTCGACACGCGAAGGTTTGCGTGTGACGGTACTCCGGCGGATACAGTTCTATATGCTCTGCTGGGAGCAATCCCGATGCAGCCCGATATAATTATCTCGGGAATTAACCGCGGTCCGAACCTCGGGACCGATATTATTTACTCCGGAACAGCAGCAGCGGCACGGCAGGGAGCGCTGGTCGGATTACCCAGTATCGCTGTTTCTGTAGCTCCGCTAAAACCTCCCTTTCCCTTTGAAAAGGCTGCTCGGTTTGTGCGAAACAATATAGAGCTTCTGCTGGAGCTGTGGAGCTCCGATCATTTTATAAATATCAACTTTCCCCCGCCTTCAGTTCAGGTAAATGATGTTGCTATCACCCACCCATCGAGACGCATTTACAGCGATAAGGCTGAGTCCTTCCAAAGTCCGAACGGAGATATTTATTATTTTCTTACCGGAGATTCAATACATGCGGAAGAAGAGGAGGGGAGCGACTGGAACGCGGTGCAAGCCGGAAAAATCTCCATCTCTCCGGTGTACCTTCATCCGATGAATCACGAGGTGATTCACACATATCAGGAAGCTCAGTTTAAGGTTGAATGATATGGGAAAAGCCTTTGAAACTGCAAAACGGCTCTACAATACTAAGCGTTATCAAAAAGCTCTAGCGGTATTTCTTTCGGTAGATGAAGACCCCGCGGAAAATCCGGAACTTTCCTACTATCTGGGTCTGTGCTACAGTCAGACTGAACAGTATGATGAGGCGTTGCTCTATCTTGAGCAGGTGGTTACCACACACCCTGATTTTCTGCATTTGTACCAGTGCAGGCTTTTATTGGCGGTTATTTATACACATACCGAAAGGTATTCTCTCGCGGAGTATGAATTGAAACAGTTGCTTGACGGAGGATATGCCTCGGTCCAGGTGTACTCGGTATACTCATATGTGCTTTTTCAACAAAAAAGAAAAGATGAGAGTCTGAAATACATATACATGGCCCTGGAGTTGGATCCGGAAAATGCGAACGTACTCAACAGTACCGGTTATATTGAAGCTGAGGAGGGGAACGACCTCGACAAAGCGCTGGATTTATGCAAACAGGCTGTGCGAAAGCAGCCCGAACAAGCTGCGTATCTGGACTCACTAGGATGGGTATACTACAAGCTTGGTAAGTATAGTGAAGCTCACCGTTATATTAAGAGGGCTTACCAAATCTCCGATGATCATCCTATTATTAAGGGCCATCTTAAAGCGGTGGCGAAAGAAATAGGTGCCTTTGAGTAGAGGGGGGAATATGTACACAAAGCAGTCCGCAAAGCAAGGGATGTTGAAATTAACTCTGTTTTGTCTTGTGTTTTGTGTAATAGGCATGCACTCGATTAATGCCCAGGAAAGCCCCGGAGATGAGACCTCCGGTACAATTGATATGGACCAGGTGTATGCCGAACGGGAGTTTCGTTTCGCCGTGAGGGCTTTTCATCGGGGGGAGTACAACAAAGCTCTACTCTCACTTGAGAAAAGTCTCTCTTTCAAACAGGACTTTACATTAGCACATTCATGGCTTGCCCGTACCTATTATAGAAACGGCTTTACTTCAACTGCAATCGATATCTGGAGTAGAATAATTGAAAGCGACGGCCTAGGGGCTGCCATGGAACAAATGGTGGAAACTCTTAAGTATCGTCGTGAGCTTCCCTCTATACCCCCTGAAAAACCAAAATTTGTCGAGTTTGAACAAATTGATGGGGTGAAGGAGGACGTGCAGGTATTTAAACGTCCGACAGCGGTACACCCAACATCAGCCGGTGGGTTTTATGCCGTATCCTTTGCGACTAATGAGGTATTGGAATTTTCTGCAAACGGCGGTTTGAAGCGTTCCCTGCGGGGGGGGATAGAGGGTTTGAATCATCCCTTTGATATCGTATCAAATCCGGAGGAGGGGCTCTTTATCACTGAGTTTTCCGGAGATCGAATAGTAAACTGTACTCCCGAAGGGCGGGTAAAGAAGCGTTTTGGTGAGACGGGCACCGGCCCCGGTCAGTTGTTGGGCCCCCAATATATTACGGACGACCGGGATGGGTATGTGTACGTGACCGATCAGGGGAACCGTCGTGTAGCTAAGTTTGATTATGAAGGTAATTTTATTCTTTCCTTTGGAAAAAGTACCAATGATTTTGATGGACTGCGTCAACCGACGGGCATATTGGCTTACAACGATTTTATCTATGTTGCCGACAAAAATCGTGCAGCCGTGGATGTGTTTGATGAGAGCGGGAATTATATTGATTCTTTAAGAAGTAAATTTATGGAAAATCCCGAGGGGATTTCCCTTTATAGCCCTGAGCACCTGCTAATTGCGGATGAAGACCAAGTACTGCTCCTTGAGCTTGAGACCCGTACATTTTCTCCCCTCAATTCTCCCGACGGTAGACGGACTAAAATATTGTCGGCCTGTCGTGATGTAAATGATAATGTGCTCATTGCCGATTTTAATCAGAACAGTATTTCGATGCAAGCCGATTTCAGTCGCATGTATTCCGGATTATTTGTAAGAATCAATCAGATAAACGCGGAAAACTTTCCAAAGGTGTATCTGGACATAACCGTGCAAAGACGTACCGGAGAACCCTTTGTGGGCCTCGAGGGAACCAACTTCTTTGTTACTGAGGACCGTTATCCCGTTGAGAATGCAGTACTGGAGTATGCCGTTGATCAGCTTCAATCTACGGAAGTAACTCTCATGGTTGAGGGATCTACTGCTATGAAGAAGAATGCCGAAGGCATTGGACAGGCCGCTGCGGGTATAGCTGAAACCCTGCTTCCGCAGGGAAGTGTCAATGTAGTCCGGGCGGGGGCCCAACCGGTCCTGCAGCTTGAAGGCGGGAGGACTGCAGACAGCATAAAATCAGCGTCTCTTTCGGGTGAGTTTGGAGAAGACTGGAAGTTTGATCAAAGCCTTCGATTGTCGGCAACTTCTCTTCTTACCGCTGGAGAGCGCCGTTCTATCGTATTTTTCTCAACCGGCACACTACCGGGACAAGCCTTCGATTCATATGAGCTGATACACTTGCTTGATTATTTAAGAAATAATAATATAACCTTTCACTGTGTAACTATGAACGGAGACGGAAGCATGGCTCCGGAGTTATCATATTTATGTGAAAAAAGTGGTGGTTCCAGCCTCTATCTGTATAATCCCAGCGGAGTGAAACCCCTGGCGGAGCAGCTTCATAGGAGAAAAAGCGGACGCTATATAATTTCATACAATTCGAACAGAGACAGTGATTTCGGAAGGGCCTATTTACCTGTCGAAACCCAGGTTTCTATTTTCGGAAGAAGCGGACGCGGGGAAATCGGTTACTACGGTCCGCCGGAATAGTAAAATAAGAATACCTGGATATACCAGTTGACGCTTGAATTTGTAATGAGTACTCTTTAAACATACGATGAAAAGGGAATTTTAATCTGAGAGGAATAAGAATGTCTGAAGAGTCGCACCCAGGACTTGGAACCGGTATTAAAGAGGAGCAGGAACATAAAACCAAAGAACCGGATTTGTTCAAGGTTGTGCTTCTCAACGATGACTATACTACTATGGATTTTGTAGTATGGGTAATTCAGAAAGTTTTTCACAAGCCGGCGGCGGAGGCCACAAAGGTGATGATGGATGTACATAAAAAGGGACGGGGAGTAGTAGGGCGTTTCCCCTATGACCTTGCAAGAACAAAGGCGGTCCAGGTGAAACAACTGGCAAAAGAAAACGAGTACCCCTTGGAATGTGTAATTGAGAAGGAGTAATACACCGAATGAAAATATCGGAAGATGTACAGAGCGTAATAAACGCCGCATATCTTGAAGCAAAAGAACGTCGAAACGAATATCTTACACCGGAACATATTCTGTATGCCGCTCTGTTTTTTGATACGGTCCAGCATGTGCTTGAAGGATGTGGAGCAGACAGCGGCACCATAAAAAGAGATGTTGAAGAATACCTAGGAAATTATATACCTGAAGTTGAAGATAAAGAGCCGATCCAAACCATCGGAGTGCAGGATGTGATAGAGCAGGCAATATTTCATACCGAACACTCCTCAAAGGATGTTGTAGATTTAGGAGATCTTTTAGTTTCATTGTTTGATCAGGAAGAGAGCTTCGGTTCCTACTATTTGCAAAAGGCCGGAGTAAGTCGGTACAGCCTCCTCCGTATAATCAGTCATGGCGGTATTTTTGCCGAATCGGACCTTGAATTTGAAGATTTTCATGAAGAGCCGGAGGAGGGGGAACTTGAAGATGAGGAATTTGGTTCGGAGGGAATCTCCGAGGAGGAGTTAACCTCAAAACCGGGTGGTCGCAGTCGTAAAAAAAGTGCCCTTCAGCGCTTTACCCGCGAACTGACCCAGGCCGCAACTAAGGGAGAACTGGAATCTTTAATTGGCCGCGAGGATGTGCTCGAGCGTACTATCCAGGTCCTGTGCCGTCGACTGAAAAACAACCCCGTGCTGGTAGGTGAAGCCGGCGTCGGTAAAACGGCTATCGCTGAAGGTTTGGCCGCCCGCATCGCGGAAAATCACGTACCTAAATCCTTAAGAGGGTATAAGCTTTATTCTCTTGACCTGGGCGGAATGCTGGCCGGCACTAAATACCGGGGGGACTTTGAAGAGCGTATGAAGCAAGTTCTGCAGGAACTCGAGACTGAAAAGAATGTAATACTCTTTATTGATGAAATTCATTCAATTGTTGGCGCCGGAGCTGTAAGCGGCGGGGCTATGGATGCCTCAAATCTGCTCAAGCCGGCAATTTCATCGGGAAAAATCCGCTGTGTTGGAGCAACAACCTACGATGAGTTTAAGAAGTTCTTTGATAAGGACCGAGCTTTATCACGGAGGTTTCAAAAAATTGAAGTACAGGAAACAAGCCGTGAGGAAACATTGGAAATACTGCAGGGAATTCGGGAACGCTACGAAGAGTACCACGGGGTAAAATACGAGGACAGCGCCTTGGAGGCGGTTGTCGATTTATCCGATCAATATATAAATGATCGCCATCTTCCCGACAAGGCCATTGATGTACTTGACGAAGCCGGCGCATATACCCAGATGCTTTTTTTTCAGCGGCAGTTTGGTACTACTTTGCCTGAGCCCCCTCCCGATTCGAAGAGTGTATCCAAATCAGAAGGGGCCCCCGAGGCAAAGCAGGAAAAGGGTCCGGAGGCAGAGCTGGAAGAAGAGCCTATTGAAGCAGGGCAGGAAGCAGGGCAGGAAGAAGAGCTGGAAGAAGGACCAGCCCCGGCAATTGTCATTGATGAACAGGTAATCGAACGGGTTGTGTCGAAAATTGCCAGAATACCTGAAAAGCGGGTTTCGACACATGAGGTTGAACAGCTGCAATTTTTAGAAGAAAACCTGAAAAAGCAGGTGTTTGGCCAGAATACGGCGGTAGAAACCGTGGCAAAAGCGGTAAAGCGCTCCCGTGCAGGGTTTGGAAAAACCGATAGGCCGGTAGCAAACCTGCTGTTTGTAGGCCCCACCGGAGTAGGAAAAACCGAACTGGCCCGTCAGTTGTCAACAACCCTCGGCGTAGAGCTTCTGCGTTTCGATATGAGTGAATACCAGGAAAAACACACGGTCAGCCGGCTTGTAGGCTCACCCCCCGGCTATGTTGGATATGAGGAGGGCGGTTTACTCACCGATGCTGTGCGAAAACAGCCCCATGCGGTACTGCTCCTGGATGAAGTAGAGAAGGCCCACCAGGATATTTTTAATGTACTGTTGCAAATTATGGACTATGCTACCTTAACCGATAATAGCGGGCGCCATGCAGATTTTCGTAATATTGTCCTAATTATGACCAGCAATGCCGGTGCCAGAGATCTGGATAAACCCCTCATAGGTTTCGGGGAGCGTCACGTAAAGGAAAGTGCCATAAAAGAGGCTGTCGACCAGCTTTTCAGCCCAGAGTTTCGAAACCGTTTAGATAAAGTTGTTACCTTCAATCGACTGGATAATGAAATTGTATTGAGGATCGTCGATAAGGAACTACAGGAATTCAGGGGCCAGTTAGAGGAAAAGAAGGTTCACCTCGAAGTAAGTGATGCGGCCCGACAGTGGTTTGCAGACAACGGGTATTCGTCAGAGTTCGGAGCACGAAATATCGCCAGGCTTATTCAGGAAAAAATTAAGGACTACTTTGTTGATGCGGTCTTATTCGGTGACTTGCAGAACGGGGGAAAAGCCCTGGTAGACGTACGCGAGGGAGAAATTACTATCGATGCTGAATCTTCGTGATATCCCGTATCTAAATGAGGATCAACATTTAAAATTTTCTCTAGAGGAAGCCTCTCCCCTTGGAATTGTAGCGGTGAATGGAAACCTTTCACCCGGGGTGCTGTTATCCGCCTATCGCCAGGGAATATTTCCATGGTATGATGATGAAAGCCCGATACTCTGGTGGAGTCCGGACCCCCGGTTCATTCTTACTCCGGAGCAGCTGCATATTCCAAAATCCTTGAAAAAGGACATACAAAAGGGCAGATTTTCAGTAACAGTAGATCAAGCATTTCCCGATGTAATTCGTGAATGTGCACATGTGCCGAGGAAAGAACAAGAGGGTACCTGGATTGTAGAGGAAATGCAGCGGGCATATAAACGTTTGCACAATCTAGGCTACGCCCATTCGGTGGAAGTGTGGCAGGAGGAAGAACTGGTTGGCGGACTCTACGGGGTTTCCCTGGGGCGGGCGTTTTTCGGTGAATCGATGTTCTCTCTTACAAGTAACGCCTCTAAAACAGCTTTTGTATTTTTCTTATCGGCACTTGCCGAAAAGGGGTTCGGCCTGATGGATTGCCAGGTTTACACTGATCATCTTGCCCAATTCGGAGCATACGAAATACCGCGGGATGAATTTTTGCAGATGCTTTCCAAGATGCTGGATGCCCCGACAAAGTGTGGTTCCTGGAGCCGCTGGATCGAATTGGGACCGACCAAGGAACAGCTTATGTATAAAAAATACTCCCGCCGATGAACTCCCGAAGAATCGATGTGTTCGGTACGAGGTTTGGAGGTATCGGACTGAAATTTTCCAGAAAAGAAAGGAGCCTGCGGGCTTCATTATAGACCTCGTGATGGGGTTTTACTGTTTTCAAGAGAGGTTCTACATAGGGTTTCAGCACCGACAATTCGTAGTCCAAGGCGGAGTTGAAAGCGGAATTTGCCTTGTTTTGATAGGGGAATATGTTTTTATTCTCTCCGCGGCGAACGGATTCCCACATATTCAGCGTACCTAAGGCCGGGTTTCCGCGAAATTGATGGTCCCGGACGATCCTCCGTATGAGTCGGTTATCGGTGGTGGATATTCGATTATGATCATCCAAATTGAGCTGGGTGAGTGCGGAAATATACACGCGGTATTTCCGTTCCTCCGGGATATTCGGGGTTAAATCTGGATTTAAGCCGTGGATCCCCTCCATCAACAAAATACTGCGGTTACTGAACTGCAGCTTTGTTCCCTGTTCCCTGGGTCTTTGTAATTTAAAATCAAAGATTGGAATTTCTACCTCCCGGCCGTCAAAAAGCGAGAGTAGGTGTTCGTTTAGCAGCTTTATATTCAAAGCATGGAGGTCTTCAAAGTTCGGATTCCCATCTTCATCTATAGGGGTTAAATCCTTCGGAAGAAAATAGTCATCCAAGCCGATAATTACCGGGTTAAACCCCAAAACCCTTAGCTGTATTGCCAACCTCCGGGTAAAGGTTGTTTTCCCTGATGAAGAGGGGCCTGCGATCAATACCACCTTCACATTGTCACGGCGTTCATGAATTTGATCGGCGATTAAAGAAATCTTTTTTTCATGCAACGCTTCAGCGACTTGGATAAAATGGGCAATATCCCGATTTTCAATGAGTTCATTCAGACGACCGGTACAATTAACATCGAGAATTTTTCCCCATGCCTTGTATTCTTTAAATATTGAAAACAGCACGGGGTTATCGCTAAACTCTGAAATTTTGTTCGGTGTTTTTGACTGGGGAAAGCGCACTAGAAACCCAGGCGCATAATTTCTAAGCTGAAAAATAAAAAGAAGGTCCGTACTTGCAACTAGAGGTTCGTAGGAGAGATCAACATACCCGTCGCAGGTATATACCGGTACCTTAGGCTCGTTTCTAAAATTCAGAAGCTTTTCGGTAGCTGTTAAGCCTGATTTACTTACATAAGTTAGTATTTCCTCATAAGAAAGAACTCTGCGTTCAATCGGCAATGCCTTCTGTACAATGTGCTGCATCTTTTGTTGGAGAAGATCGATATCTTCATCCTCTACTGAAGCCCTTCCCTCAAAATAGTAATAAAACCCGTCGCCCAGGCTGTGTCCTATAATAAGGTGTCTGTCAGGAAAAAGCTCCTGCGATGCCTTTGCAAGCAGAAAGCTGAGGGATCGACGATAAATCCTGTTGCCGTAATGGCTGTAAAGTCTTACGGGTTTTACATCAGCATTTATTTCAACTTTATAAGAAAGGGAAGTGAGGGCATTGTTCACTAATGCAGCAATAATCGGATTAGTATCCCGGCTGCTCATGCCCTTTTCAAAAATGGTGCTGACCCTCGTTCCGTATGGATATTCCCGCAGCTCCCCTGATTCAAGATGTACCTCAACTGTGTGCATTTCTTCCTCCCCTGTTCTTTTCTTTTTTTGAAACGGACGCCTGTTCCACTGTAGCCTTCACTGCTTTTAACCAGGGGCCGGGTCCTACATAATGTGGTTTAGGTTCTACGATCTGTTCAAGCTCTTTTAAGTGCGAGAGGGGTTGCGGCTGCATGAGCTCGGCCTTTCTCTGCCGAACTCTATGTATATCAATACTCATATTGGAACTCCTAAAATAATTCCAGCTGTCGCGGACCTGTACATCCCTTCGACTGGTTGATCTGAACACCCTTACTCTCTGAAATAGAAGGGGGTATAGAAACCTCTGTCCCCCCCGTGTCGGTAGAAGAGGTGAAGTCTATGTGTGCGAGCTGAAGCAGCCATTCGTAGGTATTTTTGATTGATGAGTTGAATAGGGGTTCAAGGGGATATTCAAGGTTTTGAAAGTGAAGTTGGACTTCATCAACCAGCTTGTTTACCAATGAGGTCAATCCCCGCGAATATTCATGGGTATCCACAAGTTGTTCAAAGGTACCGTCGCTCTTCAGTTCTTTGATTATATCACCTACAAGAAAAAGAATTGCCGCCAATTCTGTCTGGGAAACCAAACCGGAGGATAGGTGTCCGATTGTAAAGCGCAACCAGAAAAGAATACTTACATCCGGCTCTACCGGGTGAAGTGCGATAGCTGTAAGCCGGAGTCCTTCCACTTCTCCAAACATTGCCTCGAATCGGCCGAGAAAAAAGCTTAAGTCGTACTCCTGTTCAGCGGCTGTCTTCATACTCCACAGGGCCAAACGGCGAGCGGCCTGAGGATAGGATGAAAGCAGGTCCTGCACCAACAGCATAGACGTTTCACTGAAGGCCTCTTCCAGTTGGGAATCAAGATATTCCTGCAGTTGTTCAATTGCGCTTCCCAGGAATCCCTGATCTTCACGTACAGCTTCAACAAGCGCTGAGGAGGCGGAATTGAGCTGTATTTCCGTCTCTTTCGTGCCTAACCGCTGTAAAATTGCTTTCAGCGCTGCAGGAGGGCTTGTGTCGGGGATTTTCTCAAGTAACTGGAGCATATTATCCCGGTCGGACTGATAGAAGGCGAGTATCGCCGGCACGGCGCATTTCCATGGGTAAAAAGGGGATTCGGGGGTAATAGTCTGCAAGCGGTTGAGTATCTCCGGATTGTACATGCCGTTTGTAACGGATTCCAATGCATCTGATACAATAATGGACTCCTCCGCAATTCCCTCCGGGAGCTTGAAGTGTGTAGCATTTCGATAGAGGTGCGGCGTAGTAATGAGGGTTTTTAGCTCTTCAACTGCGGCCTTATAGTCGGGGGAATCAACTGATTCCGTGTGCAGGGAAAGGAGCAGCTGTTCAATTTTACGATTTACGGTTGTAGCTTTCATTCTGCACATCGATTCCTTTCCAGCATTAATAGAATTTACTGCCCCTGGAGCAGTAGTTACGAGTTTATTGCTGAATGTATTGTTTTAACGCTTTTACTTCGCTCTTTGTAAGCGGGCGCTCAATGACAACCTTGTCGTTGTCCTTGGGCTGGACGATTGGTCGATCCCGGTAAGGGGTATTGTTCTCATTTACAAGAAGACGTACCAGCGGATGTTTTGGTTCCTTTGGATCGGTCTTCACTATAACACCCCGGGCGCCGTTGGACATGAGCACATAAGTCCCGATGGGATACAAGGAGAGCGTAAATACTAAAGCGCGTAGAATGCGCTCATCATAGCGTTTTCCCATCTCCTTCGCAAGGTCCATGATGCTGGTATGTCCGTCATGTCCCTCTCGGAAGGGCCTTTTAGAGGTGGCTGCGGAGTACGCAGAAGCAACTCCCACTATTTTTCCGAAGAGAGAAATATCGTCTCCCTTCAGTTTGCGGGGGTATCCGGTACCGTTTACGTATTCGTGATGCTCCAGTACGGCTATGCACACTGTTGGCGGGAAATCCGCCTCTTTAAGAATTTTATAACTGATGACCGGATGAGCAATAATAGTTTGGCGCTCTTTCTCACTCAGTTGACGGTCATGCTGATATACCGTTGGAGGAATGCGCAGCATACCGATTTCATGCAGCAAGGAGGCTGTGCCCAGATCGATCTGTTTGTGGGGAGGTAGTTTCAATAAATCCGCTACCGCCAGGGCGAACACCGCAGTTTTAACTGCATGGGGGACTACATAGTGTACATCTTTTCGTTCGGGGATATATACACTGAGAAGAAAACGCTTATTCTGCTTCAATTCTTCCATGATCTCTTTTGCTAACTCAATTACATTATCATGGTATATGAGTCCTTTATCGAGGAAGTGACTGAAAATATCGTCCATCTTTTTAACCATGGTGTTGAAAAATTCGGTAGCTTGCTTTTCAGCTTCATGGTCCTTGATGTCCTGGTCCAGCATGGATTTCTCAGAATTTACACCCCCCGAAGCAGGAGGGGCGTCCGATGGCAGGCCGTCGGTAAGTACCTGTTCGTAGTTCCACTTTTCAAGACGGTCCAAAAGTTCTTTAGTAATAGGGGTTTCGGGTGAGAGCAGAATATACTTCTGATCGAGATAAACCGGAGCATCAATGTATGTGTCTGCTTGTAGTTGATTTACCGTAACCTTTTTCATAAAAGTGACCGTTGACCCCTTAAAATGTATAAAGTACACTCATTCATATAAGCAATTCTAAGGTTGAAACGAAACTATTTCAATTTAGAATGCTCTCATTTTCTTCAGAAAGAGCATATTTGCTTAAAATTTAGGATAGTATAAGCTTTATACTTCCTCTCATATATATTATAGGAGAAAAAAGCGTGAAATTTAAGTTAATTTTTTTACTTTTCAATCTTCTTATCCTCTTATCCTTTGCAGTTGTCATAATTATGCCCTTTATGATGCTCGGTGCCGAATATTCGCGTACCTTCTGGGCATCCTCATGGTATCTACCCGTGCTCTTCTTGTTGGTGATAGTAGGAATAGACGGTTATTTTTTCATGAACTGGCGGCTTTTCACCCTTTTGGAATCTGAGAATTGGCAGGAACTACTCCGGTTCTTGGAGCAGGAAGTAATGCAAAAGGGCCATACTCGCCGGTCTTACATAAAGACCCTGATTAACGCCTATTTTGTAACGGGAAATGTAAGCAAAATAGAACCTCTGGAGGAGTACCTGCGTGCAAAGCGACCGAAGCTTGTAAAAAAATTCGCCCTTGAGTTGGGCATGCCCAAGGTCCTGCATAAAAACCATGCCGATATGGTGAAATTTTTCTATGAGTTTAAAGAAGAAAAGGTCCCCCATCAACAGTGGATCAGGTTTCTCTATGCCTTTGGCTCGCTGATGAAGCATGAACACTCCGAAGGGCGGGAGGAACTGTTGGCTCTCTCCCATGAGGTCCGTGATCCGGTGCTCAAGATACTGGTCCTCTATACTCTTGATCCCTTTAAGACCCTGGATGATGAGGTGTTGGGGCGAGTGGAGCGGCAGCGAGAGGAAATTCAGCAGCATTCCAGCGAGGAGCAGCTTAAGAAAAGTATTGAGAAGCGCAAGGATAATATTGCGGTCGTCGTTATGACTCCGCTGATTCAGGATGCTATTAAGTGGGTATTTACCCGGTCCGCCGCGGCTGAAACAGCTACAACAGATGTAACGGGTCAACCTGAACAAGACGCTTCACCGGATAAACCTGATAAACCCTCCTAGACGGAACATCTATTCTCTTCAGTAATTCTAATTTTAGAAGTCTTAAGACTTCTAAAATTAGAATTACCTCAAAAGCTTTAAGATAATTTACTTATCTTAAACAAAATGTGAGCATTCTAAATTTGAAAATTTTTCTAAAATTTTCAAATTTAGAATTGCTGTATTCTCTTGACATAAGCTCTCCTTCCTTGACCCTGTTTTTCTGCAAGCGTATAATTGCATGACTTTTTATCAGATATCTTACCGCTATAAGAGGTTAAATATATGAGTGTACGTGTACGGTATGCCCCTTCTCCTACCGGTCTGCAGCACATCGGTGGTGTACGAACCGCCCTTTTCAACTATTTTTTCGCCCGGTCGCAGGGAGGCACCTTTATCCTGCGGGTGGAAGATACCGACCGCGAGCGTTATCACGATGAGGCGCTGCAGGATCTGTATGATACCTTTGAATGGCTCGGTATAGAGTGGGACGAAGGCCCCAATAAGGACGGCGGCTATGGCCCCTATGTACAGTCCGAGCGCTTCGATGTGTATAAGGACTACGCCGAACAGCTGATTGAAAGCGGCCATGCCTATTACTGTTACTGCAGCTCAGAACGCTTGGATGCTCTGCGGAAAGAGCAGAAGAAAGAGAAAAAGGGGCAGGGCTACGACCGGCACTGTCGCAATCTCACCGAAGAGCAGCGGCAAGAGTACCGCCGCCAGGGTATTCAGCCGGTTGTCCGGTTTAAAGTGCCCCTGGAAGGCACTACTGTCTTTGAAGATATTCTGCTCGGCGAGATGAAGAAAAAGAACAAGGATATTCCCCCCGACCCGGTACTGCTGAAGTCGGACGGTTTTCCGACCTATCATCTGGCAAACGTAGTCGACGATCATCTGATGGCCATTACCCACATAATGCGGGCGCAGGAGTGGATTCCCTCCGGGCCTCTGCATATTCTGCTGTATGAAGCCTTCGGATGGAAGCCGCCCCAGTACTGTCACCTGCCGATGGTTATGGGAAAGGACGGCCAGAAGCTCTCCAAGCGCCACGGTGCAACCTCGGTCATCGAGTTCCGCCGACAGGGGTATCTGCCGGAGGCGCTGATCAACTACATATCACTGCTGGGCTGGTCCTATGATGATAAGCGCGAATTTTTCACAAAAGAGGAGCTGGAGGAGCTGTTTGTGCTGGAAAAGCTGAACAAAGCCCCGGCGGTCTTTGACTATAAAAAGCTGGAGTGGTTCAACGGCCAGTACATCCGGGAGAAATCGGATGAAGAGCTAATCGAAATGCTGTTACCCTATCTCCAGAAAGAAAACATAGTTGCCGCTTCGCCCACAGATGCCCAATCGAAGATGCTTCAGGAGATGATGCCGCTGATGAAGGATCGGCTGCATTTTCTGCCGGATATTGTACCGCTCTCACGATTTCTGTTTCAGGAGATCGAAGGGTACGATGTGGCGGAGCTCATCCCGAAGAAGCTCGATGCCGCCAAGACGATTGAAATTTTGGAAGCGGGCCGCGGTCTGATGGCCGGTTTCGAATCGGTTGGTGAGGAGCGGACCGAGGAGCTCCTGAGGGAAAAAGCCGAAGAACTTGAAGTAAAACTGGGGGCGATGCTGATGCCGGTGCGAGTTGCCATTACCGGTAGTAAAACATCTCCGCCCCTATTTGGATCGATACGCCTGCTCGGAATAGAGAAGACCCTTGAGCGAATCGACCGTGCACTATCCCTATTGAAAAGCGAGGTTTCATAATGGCAGAGGTAACAACAGAAGTAACAATGGAAAAACTGGTTTCGCTGTGTAAGCGTAGAGGTTTTGTGTATCAATCCAGCGAAATCTACGGCGGCTTGACAGGCGCCTGGGATTACGGTCCGCTGGGAGTAGAGCTGAAAAACAACATCGAGCAGTTCTGGTGGAAGGCGATGACCCAGCTGCACGACAACATTGTAGGGCTCGATGCGGCTATTATGATGCACCCGCGCACCTGGGAGGCCTCCGGACATGTGGATAATTTCTCCGACCCACTGGTCGACTGTAAGAACTGTAAGTCCCGCTTTCGGGCCGACCAAATCGATATGGAAGCGGCTTGCCCGGTCTGTGGAGTGAAGGGCGAGTTTACGGAGCCGCGGGATTTCAACCTGATGTTCTCCACCTACATGGGTGCGGTCCGCAGCGAAGATAATATCGTGTACCTGCGGCCGGAGACCGCCCAGGGTATTTTTGTAAACTTCAAGAACGTAGTGCAAACCAGCCGTGTTAAAATACCCTTCGGGATTGCCCAGGTAGGTAAGGCCTTCCGGAACGAAATCACCACCAAGAACTTCATTTTTCGGACCCTCGAGTTCGAGCAGATGGAGATGCAGTTTTTTGTGAAACCCGGGGACGACCAGGAGTGGTTCGAGTACTGGAAAAACGAGCGCATAAATTATTACGACAAGCTCGGTATTCGCAAGGACAAACTTCGTTTCCATCAGCATGGGCCGGATGAGCTGGCGCACTATGCAAAGGATGCCTTCGACATCGAATTCTATTTTCCCATGGGCTGGCAGGAGCTGGAGGGAATTCACTCCCGCACCGATTTCGACCTTGCCCGCCACGCCGAGTTCTCGAAGAAGGACATGACCTACCTCGAGGACCAGAGCCGGGAACGTTATGTGCCGTATGTAATCGAGACATCCGCCGGACTGACCCGGTCGGTACTGATGGTACTCTCCGATGCCTACGAAGAGCAAAAGCTCGATGACGGTGAGACCCGGACGGTCATGCACTTTCATCCCCTGGTGGCGCCGGTAACGGTGGCGGTTCTGCCCCTGGTGAAAAAGGACGGAATTGCCGACCTGGCCAAAAGCATCGAAAAAGAGCTGCGCGAAGATTATTCTACCTTCTATGACCAGAGCGGGGCCATCGGCCGCCGTTATCGTCGGCAGGATGAGATTGGAACCCCCTTCTGCATCACCGTCGACTATGATACCAAAGAAGACAACACCGTTACCATTCGCTACCGCGATTCGATGAAACAGGAACGTATTCCAGTCGCCGAAATCGCCCAAAAAATACGTGAAGAAATAAAGAACTACAGGAGAGACTAAGAATGGCTTCAGGACTTGAAGATTTAAAACAACGCGGTTTTTTACAGCAGTGCACAGATATAGATCGTTTAGAAGAGATAATGAGCGAGGAGAGTGTCAGCTTTTACGTTGGAGTGGACCCTACCGCCCGTAGCCTCCATATCGGACATATGGTGCCCTTTTATGCCATGGCCCATTTACAAAAAAACGGACACCGTCCTATAGTTGTAGTAGGCGGGGGCACCGGTTTGATAGGAGATCCCTCCGGGAAAACCGAAATGCGGAAAATTATTACCCTGGAAGAAATACGGGAGAACGAAAAGGCGATTAAATGGGGGGCCTCTAAGCTGCTCGACTTTTCCGAGGACCGGGGAGTTATGGTAAATAACTACGACTGGCTTGGAGGGCTCAACTATATAGAGTTTCTCAGGGACATCGGCCGGCATTTCTCGGTCAACCGAATGTTGACTTTCGAGGCGTATAAGCAACGCCTTGAGCGCGGACTCTCGTTTATCGAATTCAATTACATGCTGCTGCAGTCGTACGACTTTTTGATACTGAACCGGGAATATAACTGCAAGCTGCAGGTTGGCGGAGATGATCAGTGGGGTAATATTGTGAGCGGTGTCGAGCTGATTCGGCGTATGGATGGAAACGAAGCCTTTGGTTTAACCTTTCCCCTTATCACCCGGGCAGACGGTAAAAAAATGGGTAAGTCCGAACGCGGAGCAATTTTTCTTGATCCGGAGCTTTGCTCTCCCTACGAATTTTTTCAGTATTGGCGAAACGTCAATGATGCCGATGTAGAGCGCTTTCTGAAGATGTTTACCTTTTTGCCCCTGGATGAAATTGCAGAGCTTGCTGAACTTCAGGGACAAGATATCAATAAAGCCAAGGAACGGCTTGCCTGGGAACAGACCAAGATTATTCATGGAGAGGAAGAGGCAAATAAGGCTTTAGAATCCTCAAAGGCCGCATTTTCTTCCGGCGGATCCGCCGACCGTGATGCCATTCCTGCTTTGGAGATTGATGCCTCCGAACTGGATGCCGGCATCAATGTGCTGGATCTGTTTGCCCGCACCAACCTATGCGGCTCCAAAAGCGAAGCTCGCCGCCTGGTGAGCCAGGGGGGAGCCCGCATCAACGACCGCAAGGTGGAGGATATCGAAGAGAATATTGACTCCGGCGAACTGGTCGACAATGAGCTGTTTCTGCGGGCGGGCAAGAAGAGATATTTTCGAATAACAGTAAAGTGAAGGAGAGACGTATGAGACGCATAGTACCACTCGTGCTGATTGCAGCATTGTTGCTTGGCTTTGGGGCTGTAAACCTTGCAGCACGGGGAATGCAGGAAGTAGAAGAGTCGGCGGAAGATCCGCCCCCAATTACAGTTGAGGCTGCCTCATTAAAAGGTCCCTCGGGTTTCGGGATGATCAAACTCTTTGAAGATAAGCCTGAACTGGGAGCTCTTGGAGATTCAAATTTTTCGGTACTACCCTCACCAAAAGAAATGGTTGCCCGAGTGGCGGGGGGAGAGGTCGATTTTGCGGTGCTTCCGGCTAATATGGCTGCAAAATTGTATACCGCCGGTCCCGGCTATAAGCTTGGAGCGGTAGTAGGAATGGGAGTACTTCATGGGTTAAGCAGAGACCCTGATGTTAAAAATTGGGAGGACCTGAAAGGTAAAACCGTTTACTCTATTGGAAAAGGGGCGACGCCCGATTATTTGTTGCACTATCTTCTTTCTCAACATGGTATGGACCCGAAACAGGACGTGAAAGTAAATTTTTCCGTAAGCAGCGGCCCTCAACTGGCCCAACTCTTAATTTCCGGGAAAATAGATACCGCTGTACTTCCCGAACCCTTTGTGACCATGGTAAAGGCAAAAGCGAAGGATGTACGGAAAGTCCTCGATTTTCAGGCTGCCTGGAAGCGCATTCAGGGGGGGGAATCAACTTATCCCATTACCGTTGTGGTAGTACGGCCGGAACTTGCAGAAAACCGGCCTGAATTGGTGGACCGTTTTTTAAAGGCTTACTCCGAATCAATTGAATGGGTAAATGACAACCCCGCCGAAGCAGCGGACTTAATTGGAAAGTACGATGTAATGCCGGCGGCCCTTGCGAAACCGGCAATACCAAATTGTAATCTTAAGTATATTTACTCTTCAGAGGCCCGGGGAATAATGGAAGGGTTTCTACAGGTTTTACTTGATTTCAATCCCGCTTCTATAGGGGGACAACTGCCGGATGACGGGTTCTACCTCAAAAAATAAAAAATACGCCTCCGGGGAAGATAGCCAGCGAGCCCCCCGGAGGGGCGGTACAATTGTAGTTAAAGTAGTATTAAATTGTTTTATACGGCATCATATCTTAATTATCTCAGGTGCAGCAATTACGATTCTTTTGGGAATATGGTGGATAGCAGCTTTTGTCATTGATGCAACGATTATCTTGCCACCGCCCCCCGCGGTTGGCCGGGAGCTGTGGGCTTTACTGAACAGCAATGATTTCTGGCATTCCGTAGGCCTTACGGTATTCCGGGGACTTTCCGGCTTTTTTATTTCACTGTCCCTAGGAATTATCCTAGGTATTGCCGCCGGCATCAGCCTTCCAATCCATGCCCTCTTTAAACCTCTCATTGCAGTAATTCGTACAACCCCTATTATGTCCGTTATTTTGATTGCCCTGCTGTGGTTCAAAACCGGAACTGTTCCAATTTTTTCATCTTTTCTAATAGCATTTCCGGTAATTACCCAGAACGTTATTGTGGGAATACGTCAAACCGACCAAAAACTCTTGCAAATGGGAAGGGCCTACGGTTTAAGTGCTACACGCCGATTGCTGCATATCTCGGTTCCCTCTGTAGTCCCATATTTGATTTCGGGTGCCCAAACAGCGCTTGGTTTGACCTGGAAGGTTGTGGTAGCTGCGGAAGTATTAAGTATCCCCAATTGGGGGGTCGGAAGTGAAATGCAGCTGTCCCAGATGAGCCTGGAAACTGCGCAGGTGTTTGCCTGGACGGTGGTTGCAATACTACTCAGTGCTGCAAGTCAGTGGGTTCTGAGTATGAGCATCCGCTCAATGTCATGGAGCAAAGCGTATGCCGATACAGTGTAAGCAACTCAGTCTGAGTTTCGGAGATTTACAGGTGTTTGACAATTTCTCATTGGAGGTCCCGGACCAGCATGTGACTGCAATTCTCGGCCCCTCAGGATGCGGAAAAACAACACTCCTCAACCTTATGTCGGGCCTTCTTCTCCCTGACCGGGGAGGGGTAAGCGGGATTGGAGATGAGCGTATCAGCTATCTCTTTCAAGAACCCCGTTTGCTGCCGTGGAAAACGGTGAGGAAGAATGTGGAACTGGTAGTAACCCCTTTTTTCCCACCGGGGGAAGTTTCTCGGCGAAGTTTTGAGTTTTTAGAAAAGGTTGGTCTTAATCAGTTTGCCGACTATCATCCCCATGAATTATCGGGAGGAATGCGTCAGAGGGCTGCGGTAGCCAGGGCCTTTGCGTATCCCTCCGGGGTGATGCTTATGGACGAACCCTTTCAGGCATTGGATTTACATTTGAAGCTCTCCCTAATCGAATTATTTAAAAAGTTGTGGAAACTGGAACAGCGTACGGCGGTATTTGTAACCCATGATATTCAGGAAGCAGTGCTGTTGGGGGATACGGTGATAGTACTCTATGGTCCTCCTGCACATATCCGGGCTACTTTGGAGAATCCTATGCCCCGGGTAGATCGCTCATTAAAAGAACATAGAATTCTGGAAATGGAGCAAAAACTTTATTCACTCTTAGCATAAAGGAGGAAATAAGTATGCGATTGATGGTGATTTCGGATCTGCATGGAAATGAGGATGCCCTCGGAAAAATTAAAAAGGATGCCGATACGGTGGATGTGCTCATTTGTGTTGGTGATATTACCCATTTCGGAGGTGTTTCGGAAGCCCGTAAAGCTTTGACTGAAATGCGCCGCCTTCATACAGAAGTAAGGGCTATTGCGGGAAACTGTGACACCCGTGAAATTGAATCTTTTTTGCATGAAGAGGGTGTTGCTTTGAGTACAAAGGCTGAAATAATAAAGGGAGTTCAATTTGCAGGTGTTGGTGGAGCTCTTCCGGGGCCGATTGATACCCCCTACGAAATTTCAGAGGAGGAGATTTCAGAGGCCCTTTCAGAAATACCCGATGATAAAGATTTACCCCTTGTACTTGTCAGTCACCAGCCTCCTTATAATACAGTTGCCGACCGGGCGATGAAACTGAAGCATGTCGGAAGCAGAAGTCTTTCCTTCTGGATACAAGAGCATCAGCCTCTGTTGGTTCTTTCAGGGCATATTCATGAGTCATACGGACACAAGATGAGCGGTCCTACCCATATTATCAACCCCGGAGCATTCAAAGAAGGACGCTATGCTCTAGTAGATGTGGATCCTGTGAAACACGAGGTTTCCGCAGAAATGAGATAGTAGTACGATGCGAAAGTTCTTCTCTCACGGGCGGCTGAACTTTTTACCCACAAGGTTTGGACCCACAAGGTTTGGACCCACAAGGTTTGGACCATAAAAAAAGCGCCGAGCCAAATGACTCGACGCTTATCTGTGCCGCCGAACAGAATCGAACTGTTGACACGGGGATTTTCAGTCCCCTGCTCTACCGACTGAGCTACAGCGGCGCGAACGAGTGTATTTATACCGATTTATTAAAAAATTGTCAAGCCGGGCCCTTCCAAAAAACAAAAAATTTTGAAAACCCGAAAGCTGTGGTATTTTATCGCCTTGGGGGGAGACTTGGGGGCGCCTTGGGGGATAAAAAGAGTGTATATAGACAGGATCTGTACTACTTATAATTGTCTAAGCGGCAACTGATTGTTACAATGATAGTATGAAAAATCGAAAAGCGATACAAGCATATAAGCTGCAGACTTTCAACACAAAGGAAAAGAGCGAGGAAAACAGCTTAAAAGACGGCTCAAAAAGCAATTCGAAAATCAGTGCGAAAGAGAGCGCGGAAAACAGCTCACAAAACAGCGCAGAAAATAGAAAGGCCCGGGTTTCACCAGATGATAAAACAGGTGATAAAAAGGGGAGAGTAGAAACTCCTTTGAAGGAAGGGAAAGAAACCACCGCCGGCTCGATTTATCATACTGATGAGAATGCCGCTGGAATTGTCGGTCGTAAGGGTTTCTTGAAAACCGGTTTCGGCCATAAAAAGGCCGCAAAACTACTGCTGCTCCTCGGAAAAGAACAGGCTGCGGTGGTGCTTAAACACCTCTCTCAGGATGAAATAGAGAAGGTGACCGGTGAAATTGCAAAAATCAAGCGTATAGAAAAGGCTGAAGCTGAAAAGATACTTGAAGAATTCGGAGATATTTCCGGGAAGATTGCCGCTAACCCCCGTGGAGGTATAGAAACTGCCCGGGAGATGTTATCAGCCTCATTGGGTGAGGAAAAGGCGAATAAAATTCTCGGTAAAGTACATCCGTATAGCGGAGATACCCCCTTTTCCTTTCTAAACGATATGGATTATCAGCAGATTATGCTGCTGCTGCGTAAGGAACCGGTGCATGTGATGAGTATTGTTTTGTCTCACTTGGTACCGGACAAGGCTTCTCAAGTGCTGGAGTCGCTTCCTCCGGAAGTCCAGCAGCAGGCGGTAAAACGTATAGCCCGTATGGGACAAGTTTCACCGGAGGTTCTCACTTCAGTAGAAGCGAGCCTTCGGGAGCGGATAAGAACCCAAGGGAAAGTAATTACTGAAGATATTGACGGTCAGGCGGTTTTAGCTGATATTCTAAAGCATATGCCGATTCAGGATGAAGATCGTATTCTGGATAACTTGAACGATGAAAACAGTAGTTTGGCGGAAGGGCTCAGGGAAAAACTTTTTTCTTTGGAGAGTGTGCTGGAGATACCGGATATACAGATACAGGAGCTCCTGCATAAGTACCCTGATCGTGATATTGCTACAATTTTGAAGGGAAAATCTTCGAAAATTGAGAATAAAATATTACGAAATGTATCCCAGCGCAGGCAGGAGTTTATAAGAAGTGAACGAGAACAACTCGGCCCGATGCGCCGGACTGAAGTAGAAAAAGTAACAAAAGATTTTATGGGTTTTATCAGGAAACAGGCGGAACAAGGCGAAATAACCCTGGAGCGGGACGAATTAGTATAATGATGTGGTATATGTTGGTTTAAGAGGAGGAGAGCGTGTATTCAACTGGGATAGCATATTTGTTGTGGCTATTATCGGGTTTCGGTGCCCTTGGTTTTCATAGATTTTATTTAGGTAAAATTGGGACCGGTTTATTGTACATCATCACCGGCGGATTGTTCGGCATTGGGTCGGTATATGATCTGATTACTCTGCCCTTGCAAGTACGGGAAGCAAATCTCCGGACTGGTTGGCGAAATGCCTTGTACGGGCAACAAAGACCTACGCGGTATGTCGGAGGAAAAAGCGTTCCGGGGGATCAGGATGACAGCTCGCGTTCCAAAAGCAGGCGGGAGCCCCTTGAACAGGTCATTTTACGGACGGCAAAACACAACAACGGGGTAGCTACCCCTTCGGAAGTCGCATTAGATAGCGGACGCAGCTTGGATGAAGTAAAAGCGGCCCTGGAGAAACTGGTTGAGAAGAACTTTGCAGATTTGCGCGTGAGCAAGAAGAACGGAGGGTTGGTGTATTTCTTTTCAGAGTTTTCCGGGGACGGGAGCCACCCGGATCTGGAAGACTTTTAGAGAGTATTGACATTTTGCCTCACCATGCCTACTATGCTAACTTATGACGGCAGACGAACTTAGAAAGAAATATATTGATTTTTTCAAAGAAAATGGACATGCACAAATTTCCGGTAAATCCCTGGTGCCGGAGAATGATCCTACTGTGCTTTTTACAACCGCAGGAATGCACCCCCTGGTACCTTATCTTCTAGGGCAGGAGCATCCCGCTGGAAACAGACTGGTAAATTATCAGAAGTGTATCCGGACAGGTGATATAGAGTCGGTTGGTGATCCAAGTCATCTTACTTTTTTTGAAATGCTCGGAAACTGGTCACTGGGCGACTATTTTAAAGACGGCGCCATCCGGATGAGCTATGATTTTCTTACCTCTGAAAAATGGCTTGGAATCCCTCCTGAAAAGATTTCAGTTACAGTATTTAAAGGGGACGAGGATGTACCCAGGGATGAGGAGTCTGCGGCTGTATGGCGGTCCCTAGGAATTCCAGATGATCGTATATATTATCTTCACCGGGAAGATAACTGGTGGGGCCCCGCCGGTCAGACGGGTCCCTGCGGTCCCGATTCGGAAATGTTTATTGATACTGGAAAAGAGGCATGCGGAGCGGATTGCCGGCCGGGATGTTCCTGCGGAAAATATTTTGAAGTATGGAACGATGTGTTTATGCAGTATAACAAGCAGGCCGATGGAAGTTTCCCCCCTTTAGAGCGAAAGTGTGTGGATACTGGGATGGGAATTGAACGTACCGCCGCAATTCTGCAGGGCAAAGAATCGGTGTATGACACTGAGGTCTTTAAACCGATTATCGATGGAATTGAACACATAAGCGGGACAAAATATCATCAGGATGAAAGTACGGATATCTCAATTCGAATTATAGCTGATCATATCAAAACCGCCGTTTTCATTCTTGGAGATGAACAGTCTATTACTCCTTCAAATCTGGGTCAGGGTTATATTCTGCGCAGACTCATTCGCAGGGCGGTTCGGCACGGAAGAAAGCTGGGGGTTGAACAGCATTTTCTATCGGAATTGGCTGAGATTGTCCTCGGCATGTACAAAGAGCCTTATCCGATTTTAAGCGACAACCACGGATCGATAATCCAGGAGCTGAATACGGAGGAGGAGCGATTTTTCGCAACTCTAAAGAAGGGTGAGCATGAGTTTGAGAAGATGCTTCCCGGCTTGATGAAGAACCCAAAAAAAATTATTCCCGGCAGAATAGCCTTTAAATTGTACGATACCTACGGATTTCCAATTGAAATTACCGAAGAACTGGCCGCGGAACACGGGCTTTCCGTTGACCGGGAGGGTTTTGAAAAAGCCTTTGAGAAGCATCAGGAACTTTCTAAAAAGGGTGCCGAAAAAACTTTTAAGGGCGGTTTAGCTGATCAGTCGGAAAAAACCACAGCCCTGCATACGGCTACCCACCTCTTGCATAAGGCCTTACGTCAGGTACTTGGAGACCATGTGCAGCAGAAGGGGAGTAACATAACTACCGAACGTTTGCGTTTTGATTTTGTCCACCCTGAAAAAATGACCCCTGAACAGATTCAGCAGGTTGAGGATATAGTGAACAACGTAATTACACGCGACTTGCCCGTAAGTATGGAGACAATGAGTCTGGAAGAAGCTCAGGAGGATGGTGCGTTGGCATTCTTCAACAGTAAATACGGCGAGCAGGTGAAGGTGTATTCAGTTGGGGATTTTTCAAAGGAGGTGTGCGGCGGGCCACATGTTGAACGCACCTCCCAGTTGGGCCGCTTTAAGATAAAAAAAGAGCAATCATCTTCTGCGGGGGTACGCCGCATACGGGCGGTATTAGAGCCGCCTGAGAAGGCATAAAATGACTTTCTCACGTGTCGGGGAGTCACCTTTTTTTAGCCTCATTCTTAAAAGGGGAGCCTCATTCTTCTTCAGCCGGGTCCGGTTGTCTGTTTTTTGGCACTGCAAGCTGGCCGCAGGCACCGTTTACTCCACGGCCGCGTCTGAATCTGCGTGATGTGGTGATACCGGCCGATTCCAGTTGCTGTGTGAAAGCGGCAATTTCATGCTGCTGCGGTTCAGTGTAGGGGAGCCCTTCAACAGGGTTCCATGGGATGATGTTTACAAGAACTTTAAGGGAGCGTATAAATTTTCTGAGAGATTCAAGGTCTTGACGGCGGTTGTTTAGTCCGTGAAACAGCACATACTCGAGGGTAATGCGTTTGCCCGTTTTCTTTTGATAATGAAGCAACGCCGGATGCAAATCGGCAAGGGGCATAGTTTCGGCAATCGGCATGAGTTGTTCCCTCAGCTCCTGATCTGCGGTAATGAGCGAGAGAGCTAACCGAACATGGGGTCCTTCTTCAGCTAAGCGATATATACCCGGAACAATACCGCTGGTCGAAATGGTAATTTTACGTATTCCAATATAGTGGCCCTCCGGATGGTGAAGAACCTCAATCGCTTTTTGTACTTCATCAAGGTTGAGGAGGGGTTCTCCCATTCCCATGAAAACAACATTGCTTATTTTTCCGAATTCATGTTTTAAATGCAGGACTTGCTCAACTATTTCTCCTGCATATAAATTTCGGAGGAGTCCCATTGTAGCGGTGCGGCAAAAGGTGCACCCAAGGGAACAGCCTGCCTGACTCGATATGCAGGCGGTCCTGCGCCCCTCTTCATCCTCAAGCAGCACTGCTTCAATCACCGCCCCGTCATACAGAGTGATGGTGATTTTCACTGTACCGTCATCATCCCGATGGACAGCATCAACTGTGGAGCTTAGGGCGCTGAAAAAGTTCTCCGTCAATGAATCCCTCAGCGCAATTGGTAGATTTGACATCTCTGTGAAATTGAAAACACTCTTTTGATGGATCCATTGGAACAGCTGAGTTCCCCTAAAGCGGGGGGATATATCTATCTTTTCTGTTAATTCCTCCGGGAGCATCCCGCAAAGTAACACAGGGCCTCGAGGGGGAGGTGAAGGTGAAGTCATAAGGCTGTTATTACCTATATACTTCCGCCCTGTTGCAGACGTTCGAGGAGCTTTGCAACGTAGGGATTTCGTATTCCCATTTTGTGAAACTCGTTAAGAACTTCAATAGCCTTGTGCCGTTGGCCTAAAGCCATATAACATTCAGCGATTTCAGTGTAGAGACGGTGGTTTTTAGGATCATTTCGCAAGAGACTGTATAAACTTTCGATTGCATCCTCATAGTTTCCCCGGGCTTTATTGATTAAGGCCAGGCCGAGAATTGCATACATATCGAACTCTATGTTAAGTGCCGAATGATAGTACTCTTCAGCGTTGTCGTAATCCCCCATACTTCGGTATGCGTCACCGGCTCGGGTTAAAATAACCTTGTTGTTAGGATCAAGTTTCAAGATTTTATGCCAGTACTCCAGGGATTCGGCGTGTCTGTTCAACCCTCTAAAACAGTCCGCAAGCCCGAACAATGCATAAAAATTGTTAGGTTCGAGTTCCAGGGCTTGTTGAAAATATTTGAGTCCTCTTTCGTAGGTTTTTAGCTTACGATGGCAGTTACCCAGGCTCGTAAGCACACGAATATCAACGTTATCCTGCTTTACTTCGAGCATTCTCTCCCAATAATGGAGGGCATCTTCATATTCTCTGAAATCGTAATGGAGGTGTCCCAGTCCTATTAGCGCGTAGGGATTATCTGGTTCAATATCTAATACCCGCAAATAAATCTCTTTTGAGCGGCGAAAATCCTTTACTTTGCGGTAGGCATCGGCAACCCGTGTCAGTACTGTTACATTGTTATCGTCATGCTGAAGGTACTGTTCCCAGATTTTTATAGCGTCGTTATACCTGTTTAGGGCTTTGTAACAGTCCGCAAGCCCAAACAGGGCGTAGTTATTACCTGCGTGGTTTTCCAGACATTTTTGGTAGAACCCGATGGCCTTTCGGTACTCATGCTTTTTTCGGGCGGCATCACCAAGTCCTACTAGGGCGTAGTTGTTTGTGTTATCAATATCTAATATCTGATTGAAGCTTTCTTCGGCCTCTTTTATTAAATTTTCCTTAAGAAGCTGATACCCTCTTTTAGAAAGTTCAGAAATCTGCGTTAATTCTTCTTCAGTGAGACCCTCCGGCGTGAGACCTGATTCTTCTTCAGAATCCGGCAGTTCAAATTGCTCCTTTTCAAATTCACCCATCTATTTAATCATCCTTTCTCATTGACCCAATATTGTACTAAGGCGGCACATTGTTCAATGAGCTGTTGCTTTTTGCCTGGTGCAGGGGCTATCCAATACATTCGTAGGGCCTCAAGTATATCGCCCTGTTGCTGATGATAATCCCCAACCCGTTCTAACCCGTCGCTGTAACCAGTTGTGATGAAGATACGTTTCGCGGTAGCAATATCACCCTGATTAAAAAACTCATTTCCCTTTCGAATGAGTGCTGTTTTGTGTTCCGGATTAAGCGGCTTCTTACCTGAAGGGGTAATTTTGAGAAAACCTTCTTTCGACATCCGGCTCAAAGCTTCTTCTTTTTTCATTCTTTTATGTACAGTTAAAGTGTAATATAAATGAAATGGAAGTGAAACGCAATATTGTTTTTAAAATCCATTTCCCTAGTAGAATATATCAATTCTTACAAAAAAAGTCTATAAATTCACAATTTTGAGATATACTTCTACAGCACCACTTGAAACCTCTACAAAACGCCTTTTGTAGAGGCCGGTTCGTTTAAATCGCTCCTTCGGTATGCAGCCATAAAAGCCCGACCTAAAGCTTTGAACAAGGCTTCGGCCATGTGGTGGCTGTTTTCTCCATACCTGCAATGGGCGTGAAGATTGATCTTTCCGTTATGGGCAAGGCCACACAAGAACTCCTTAATTAGGGCTACCGGGAACTTTCCGCAGTATTCTTGAGGATACTCGGCGGTATACACTATGTAAGGCCTCCCCCCTGCATCTATAATTACCTCGCTTAGGGCCTCGTCCATTGGAATAAGGCTGTGACCGTAACGTTCTACATGTCCGTATTGCTCAACAGCTTCCTGTAGGGCCTTGCCTAGGGCAATTCCTACGTCCTCCACCAGATGATGCGAATCGACTTCAACATCCCCTTCAGCTTTAATTGAGAGACCGAACTTGCCATGGTATGCCATTGAGGTGAGAATATGATCGAAGAAGGGCAGACCTGTTTCGATAGATTGTCCCGGTGTATCAAAATCAAGACTAAGATCTATTGCTGTTTCCCGGGTGTTCCGATTGATATTGACAAGCCTACTCACTAGGTTCCTCCTTTTTGTGTAAAGCTGCAACGAAACTGTTTATCCGCCGGTAATTCAGTTTGTAGTAAGATGGATTTGAGATAAGGTGCACATTAATCTCCTTTAGAGTGTCCACTACTTCAAGGTTATTGGCCCGTAAAGTGTTGCCGGTTTCTACCAGATCGACGATATAAGGGGCCAGCCCCAAAATAGGTGCCAACTCAACCGAACCATTCAGCTTTATTATCTGTATCGGCACACCCCGGCTATAAAAATAGTCCCGGGCAAAGCGGGGGAATTTGGTGGCCACTGAAACGGTACGGATAGTATCCGGTTTTCCAAGACCCTTCTGGGCCGCAAGACACATCGCTGTTGAACCAAAATCAAACTGCATCAATTTGAAGAAGCGTAAACCGGTTTCGTAGATTACATCTTCACCGGAAATCCCCAAGCCGGCAATTCCATGGTTCACATAGGTTGGTAAATCAGCGTTTTTTACCAAAAAAATCTTTAACAAGCCGCTTTCATCATATGCGACAAGTTTACGTTTTTCAAACTTAAAGTGAAAACCCCTTTTCCCAAAGAATTCCTGCACTTGCTCAAAAAGACGTCCCTTCGGTAAGGCCATAGTAAGTGGTGTATCAGAGGCAACATAACTCATTGTATTGCAATTCCTCCCTTTTCACGGACCCTTTGGGCGGCCCGGAACGCTTCAGCAAAGGTTTTACCTTCTACTTTCACTATATCTTCAGGCAATGTGAACTTTTCGGCTACTTGATTTTCAATTTTGCGTAACATCATAGAAAATCCTACTGATGGGCAATCAAAACCAAAACGGCTTAATAACTTATCGTAGCGTCCGCCGGAGGCAACCGCATCATCTAAACCGGGGTGGTACACTTGAAATACAATGCCGGTATAGTAGGGTTGAGCCCCAACTTCAGATAAATCAATTTGTAGATCCTTCCCATACCCGAGCTCTTCCATTTGCCCAGCCAGTTCGGCTAAGTATTCCAGGGCCTCCATCTCTTCATTATGGAGGGTTCCTTCATATTTGTTCATTTCTTCAATGAATTCGCTTCGATTTCCAATAAAACTAAACAGCGCCGTGATCACTTCTGTGCGGCGACGGGAAGCCCCTCTTTCAATTATTTCCTTCAGAAGATCTCCCTCTCTATTACGGATTGCCCGTATAGCCAATTTTATTGACTCTTCCTCAAAATCTTTCAAGGCCAGGGTTAGAAACTGGTGAGAACCAAGATGAATGTCCGGGGTAATACCCAGTTTTATGAAAATGCTCTCCAGAAGCAGTAGAATTTCAAGGTCCGCTTCACTCCCTGCCTTGCCGATCAACTCGGCCCCGGTTTGAAAAAATTCGTTTTTTGAAATGTCCTCTGCACTCTGGTGCCGTAGTATTGTATCGGCATAGCACACCCGAGTGGGAAGGTCTTCTTCACGCAGCCAGAGCCCCATCTGTTTTGCTAAAAACAGGGTAATATCGGAGCGCAGCATCAGCAGGTCTCCCTCCCGATCGATAAGACGATACACATCCCGCGCACTCCCGCGAAGCAGGGGCTCGTATATATCGTAAAAGTCAAACACCGGTGTTTCTACCGGCAGATAGCCCCACTGGGTAAAGAGTGTAAAGAGCTCCTGGTTGATCCTCCGGTGTCGATAGGCCTCTTCCAAATGGACCCCTTCAGTCCCTTGAGGTACTTGTAAGTATCTTTTTCGTGAATCCGTCACAGGACCCTCCTTCACTCCAATGGTATGCTTTCGCACCAGTAAACTATACCAAAAGGAGGCGGTTGGGAAAAGGGCGACGGTACGGGGTATTTGAGAATACCCACACCATCTTTAAGATAAACTACCTATCTTAAAAAAAAATGTGAGCATTCGTAAAGTGAAAATTTTTTGAAAATTTTCACATTGCGAATTGCTTGTTTCTATATCTCTTTTTCACTAAAAAAGCGGAGGGTAGAACCGCCGTAGATGCGTAGGTCGCTGCATTCAAAGCCTGCTATGTGGTCGGGCCACTGCTCCGGCGTGGGGTGGTGGATCATACAGAGCCCCTTCGGTGCCAAAAGGCCGCTTTCGGCGACCGATCGAATGAGTTGAACCTTTTTTTCATACTTAAATGGCGGATCAAGATATATGATATCAAAGTGTGCTCCCCCCTGTGCCTTTTCTGCTGAGGAGATAAAGCGTTCCGCCGGCTGCACTACTAAACGAATGGGGCTTTCTACAAAGGAGATGTTTTTTCGAATTACCTGTGTTTTTCGGCGGTCCTTCTCTACTAATACCACAGGTTCCGCGCCCCGGGATGCCGCTTCAATGCCTACTACTCCGGAGCCAGTGAACAAATCGAGAAAGGAAAGCCCCGAAATATCACCTAATATTGAAAACATCGATTCCCGCATTCTGTCCATGGCCGGCCTGATTACCCCCGGAGGGCATTGAATTTTACGACTGCGGTAGCTTCCGCCGGTAATTCTCATATTGTGCCTCTTTTTGTGCCTCTTTTAATTAAGTGTGAAAGGCCAAGGCCTTTCAGCCGCCTGCATTGGCCTTTCAGCCGCCGGACTTAGTCTTCTATCCGCCGGCCAAGGCGTCCTCGGGAAAGGGAGGGCAGCACTCGAGTACCCTTCGCAATCGGCTGTGCGCCGGCTGCAGTAGTCCAGGGTCAGCCTCAATAATTCTAAATGCATCTCGGCGGGCGGTATCCAGTAGTTTGAGGTCACCCCCCAGGTCGGCAAACTTTAGTCTCATAAAGCCCGATTGGCGGGTCCCGGTCACCTCTCCGGGGCCACGGATCTTGAGGTCTTCTTCAGCAATAAAAAATCCGTCGCTGCTCTGCTTCATGACCATCAGCCGCTGCTTTCCCTCTTCAGTAAGCTCTTCGGAGTATATCAGAAAGGCGTAGGATTGCAATGTACTGCGTCCCACTCTTCCCCGCAGCTGATGGAGTCCCGCCAAACCGAATCGCTCGGCATGTTCAATAACCATGCAAGTGGCGTTTTTTATGTCGACTCCCACTTCAACCACGCTCGTTGATACCAGCACGTCAATTTTTCCTTCGGAAAAATCGTGCATGCGCTGTAGTTTTTCTTCTTCCCGAATTTTCGAGTGAATAAGCGCTACTCTGAACTCGGGAAAGACGGTGTTACTAAGATACTCGGCGGCACCTTCGGCATCTTTCAGAGTGCTTTTATTGCTGCCGGTGATAAGAGGGTATACGAAATACGCCTGCCTTCCCCGCTCAAGCTCGTGGCGGACCGCGTTATATACTTTGTCGGCGTTTGACTGCCGAGCGAGGTGGGTTACAATTGTTTTTCTTCCCGGAGGCATGGTGCGAATTGAGGAGACCTCCAAATCTCCAAAAAAGGTAAGAGTAAGGGTGCGCGGTATTGGCGTAGCGGTCATTAGCAACAGGTCCGGTGCAGTGCCCTTATCCATCAAGTGCGACCGTTGTTCTACGCCGAACTTGTGTTGTTCGTCAATGATTACGAAGCGTAAGCTCCGAAACACAACATCCCGGGTAAAGAGGGCATGGGTGCCGATAAGAAGGTCAATATCCCCCTCTCTGAGGGCCTCTAAAAGGGGAAGGCGGACGTTTTTATCTACATTTCCACTTAAAAAGGCAACTTTCACTCCCAGGGGCTCTAGAATTTCAGCGGCACTTTCGGCGTGCTGTCGTGCCAGCAATTCCGTCGGAGCTAAAAAAGCTGCCTGATACCCAGCCTCAATAACCGGCAGCGCGGATAAAAAGGCGACTAAAGTTTTTCCGGCGCCCACATCCCCCTGTAAAAGCCGCCCCATCGGATGAGAACTGTCGAGGTCCTGTTTGATTTCCTTCAGCACCCCCCGCTGATCGGAGGTAAGTGTGAATGGTAGTTGTTTAAGACAGTGACGCTGTAATTTTTCCGGTAGTATTTCAGGGCTGCGCCGGCTATCCTTACGGGCAAAGGCCCGCCTGGCTACTACCAGCTGAAAATACAGCAGTTCCTCATATGCCAGGCCCTGCCGTGCCGTAGTTGCGTTTTCTTGTGTATTGGGAAAGTGAAGTTGAGCAATAGCATCATGTTTTTTCGGGTAATGATAATGGCTTCGAAGGGTTTCCGGAAGTTCAGTGTCGATATGCTTTCCATAGGTGGACAAGGCATCTTGAACGGCATTACGCAGCACACCCTGGTTTAATTTGCCCGAGAGTGGATATACCGGCAGTATTGAACCGAACTTTGAGTGCTCCGCAGGGTAGGGTTCTGTTTCAAAACTAGTTGACTGGAGCTCGCCGTAGCGGTAAGAAAACTGACCGTACAGATAAAAACTTTGACCGACCTTTAGTACTTGCTGAAGAAAATTACGGTTAAAACAGACCAGTACTCCTGTTGTCGTATCATCCTTTACAAATACCTTTAAGGTCTTCTTATATTCCGGGCCGAAAAAGTCATGGGCTATTACTTCTACCACAGTATTGACCGTGGCGCCCTGATATCCGGCTTGAAGCGGAACTATCTTTGAGCGGTCTTCATAGTCCCGTGGTACATGCAGAAGGAGGTCAGCGACTGAAACAATCTGCAAAGCCGACAGATGTGCTGCAGTCCGGGGACCTACACCCTTGAGTTTGGTAACAGAATGCTTTATTTCTCCTAACAGCATAGGGCCTAAGCCGGCGTTCTAACTAAAAAGGAATTGATTGAAAAAGCCGCGACAAATGATACACAAAAAAATTGCCGGCGATAGAAACAAGAAGCAATGATGCCCCGGTTATTGCAAGTCCGGTTTGCAGGGTAAGAAACCGCCGCTTAAAAAAGGTATTGTGGATCCAGTTGAGGAGAGGTGTAATAATTAAATCGATGGTACGGATAAAGGGGTTGACCGTATTTGCCTTCACAAGCGAGGCTACAAAGCGTATTACAATCAGCACAATGAAAAGTGTGATGAGAAAGGAAACCGCCGACCATACGGCATTGAGAATGATGGCCAGAACAATTCCCAGGGATATGGAACCGTACACAGCGAGGCGGTTAAGAATATTCATCGCGACGACCAGCACTAGCAGGCCGGCAATAGGAGAAAAATCGACAGTCCCCACCTGGAGGAAGCGAAATCGGCGAAAATAGTTGAGATATGGATCGGTAAGGGATCGAATGATCTCATAGGGTCTTCCATAATCTACACCACTGAACCAGGTCAGTAGCACTCGAACAAAAATCAGAATCATATAGAGACTCAGAATCCCACCTAAAATTCTTACAACAACTGTCATAATGTCCTTCCTTGTATCTGTGTGCCTATGCGGTCCAGATATCCTCTATTGTAGGATACCTTTTCAATTCTTCCAATACATCTTGCGAAGAGGAGAGGGTAATTTGACTTGAAGCCTTTATAACTGTTTCCCGCTTCCCCTTTGTGTTATTCATATGGAGGTAGAGGGGACATGTACCTTTATGGTCAAAAAGGTACGAACGCAAGTTGTACAGCTCTTCCTCCGACATAGTATTCCGTTCGAGGCGTATATGAATTTCCCGGGTTTCAATCGCCTTTAATTCATCCGGCTTGAGAATCGTTTCTACAATAAACTTCGGGTCCCCCCGGCTGAGGTCCATCCGACCGGAACAGGCAAGAATGCTGTCAACCTCTATCTCTTCACGGTACTGTTCCCATTGATCAGAGAAGACCACCAATTCTATTACCCCGTTATAATCTTCTATTTGCAAAAAGGCCATCGGTCGGCCTTTTTTGGTAAAAATAGAACGAACACTTGTTACAATTCCAAGTAGTGAATATTTGGCATTTGCTATAAAGTGGTCAGGACGGCCCAGATCGATGTTTACGGCCCTTTTCCAGGTTTCACGATAGGTATCGAGGGGGTGTCCGGATACGTAAAACCCTAATAGTTCTTTCTCCTGCTGTAACCGTTCCTGGGTGGGCCACTCGTCGAATTCCTCAAAATTAAACCGCTCCATCTCTTCCTGCTGGGCCCCTTCGAAGAGGGATGTCTGGCCGAACTGCTCCCTCTCCTTTTTTTTCTGAACGAATTCGAGGGCGTGTTCCAGGTTTTCCATAAGGGTTGCCCTGGCCTGTCCAAGGGTATCAAAGGCCCCGCACTGTATTAGGGTTTCAATTACCTTTCTGTTGACTGCCCGCAGATCAACTTTATCGAGAAAATCAATAAAGTTTTCGTATTTTCCCTTCTCTTCCCGGGCCCGTTGTATCTCCTCCACGGCGTTTTTTCCCACATTCTTTATACCAACAAGTCCGTACACAATTTTCCCATCACTGACCGAAAAATCTCGCTCGGATAAATTGATATTCGGCGGCAGAATTTCTATGTCCATATTGGCTGTTTCCGTGATATAGACGGAGAGTTTATCCGGATTGTTGATTTCGTTTGTGAGGTTGGCCGCCATAAACTCCGCAGGGTAGTTTGCTTTCAGATAGGCGGTCTGGTAGGCCACTACCGAATAAGCGGCGGCGTGACTTTTGTTAAAGCCGTACTGAGAGAAGGGTTTCAGCATTTCAAAAATTTCTTCGGCGTGTTCCTTGCTATGCCCCTTTTCCTGTGCTCCGTTGATGAAGTCGACTTTCATCTTCTCCATTTCTTTGATTTTTTTCTTACCCATTGCGCGGCGCAGAATATCCGCTTTGCCGAGGGAGAATCCGCCGATAATTTGGGCTACCTGCATGACCTGTTCCTGGTACACAATGACTCCGTAGGTCGGTTGAAGTACCTCTTTCAGGCTTGGATCCGGGTATTGAATTTCCTGTTGGCCGTTCTTACTGGCGATAAACTGGGGTATATACTGCATCGGCCCGGGCCGGTACAGGGCATTCAATGCGATAAGGTCTTCGATTGTCTCCGGTTTGGCCTGGCGCAAAATATTTTGCATACCGCTGCTCTCAAACTGGAATATACTGGTGCTTTTTCCTTCTCCCAAAAGCTCAAAAGTGGGGGTATCATCTTCGGGGATCTTTTCTATATCAAAATCGATTCCACGTTTACGGATCAGTTTTTCGGTGTTTTTTATCAGCGTCAGGGTCTTAAGACCCAGAAAGTCCATTTTTACCAGCCCGCACTCTTCAAGCTGGTCCATCGTATACTGGGTGGATATTGCGCCGGTGCGGGGGTCAACATAGAGGGGGACGTATTCGGTCAAGGGGTCCTTGCCGATTACAACACCGGCGGCATGGGTGGAAGCGTGGCGGGAAAGCCCCTCCAGGGTACGGGCGGTTTGAATTAGCTCGGTGTAAGCCCCTCCCTGGTCCTCCACTTCCTTCAGTCTTGGTTCGGCATCGAGTGCCTTGTCGATGGTTATTCCCAAATCCGAAGGCACGAGTTTCGCGATGCGGTTGGTCTCAGACAAGGGAATATCTAGGACCCGGGCAACGTCTCTCAGTACGGCTTTTGCCTTCAGGGTCCCAAAGGTGATGATTTGCCCTACCTTATCCTTACCGTACTTCTCGGTTACATAATCGATCACTTCCCCTCGGCGTTCAAAGCAGAAATCAATATCGAAGTCGGGCATCGACACACGTTCGGGGTTGAGAAAACGTTCGAAGAGCAGGTTGTACTTCAGGGGTTCGATGTTTGTGATTCCCAGGGCGTAGGCGACTATTGAGCCGGCCCCGGAGCCGCGTCCCGGCCCGACGGGGATGTTCTTTTTACGGGCGAAGTCAATGAAATCCCACACAATCAAAAAGTATCCGGGGAATCCCATTGAATTTATAATGCCGAGTTCGTGTTCCGCCCTTTTTCTCAGCTCTTCAGTGACCTCTCCGTAGCGTTCCCTCAACCCTTCGATGGTAAGATGATGCAAGTACTCCTCAAGGGTTTCAAACTCCTCCGGTATCTCATAGTGCGGTAGAATAGGCCCGGGGAGGGGGATTTCAAGCTCGCACTTATCCGCAAGTTTGACGGTATTGTCAAGAGCCTCGGGTATGTCCCTAAAAAGCTCACGCATCTGGGCTTCGCTTTTTAAGTAAAACTGGTCGGAATCAAATTTAAGCCGGTCAATTTGATTCTTTTTCTTGTTCGTACCTATACAGATCAGAATGTCCTGGGCGTTGGCCTCTTCCTGGCGGATATAATGGATATCGTTGGTTGCAATTAAGGGTAAGCCTGTCTCCTTCGACATTCGGATGAGCGCCGGGTTTACTTCTTTTTGTTCAGGTATACCGTGGTCCTGCAGCTCGAGGTAAAACTCGCCTTCTCCGAATATTTTTTGATAGTAAAGGGCTTTTTCAACCGCAGCCTCATAGTTTCCGTTCAGAATAAGTTGTGGTATTTCTCCGGCCAGACATGCGCTGGAGCCGATCAACCCTTCTGAATAGGTTTCTAACAGCTCGTCGTCTATCCGGGGTTTATAGTAAAAACCTTCCGTATAAGCACGGCTGGAGAGCTCCATCAGGTTCTTGTAACCCCTTTTATTGCGGGCAATAACCAGTAAGTGGTAGTATCTGTTTTTATGCTCTGCTCCCTTTTTGTCAAACCGCGAGCCGGGAGCTACATAGAACTCACAACCGATGATCGGTTTTATATCGTGGGCTTTACACGTTTTATAGAATTTGAGAACACCGAACATGTTCCCATGGTCGGTGATCGCCAATTGCCGCATGCCAAGATCGGCAGCTGTGTGCACCATTTTTTCAATGTTTGCAGCTCCGTCCAGAAGGGAGTAATCGGTGTGGTTATGTAGATGGACGAAATTGGACATGAATAATCTCCTTATTAGAAATATACCGAAAGGGCACGTCCCCGTAAAGACTTTAAATGAATACCTGACGGCCTTAGTACATCAGTTCCGAGGTCGGTTCATGAAGTGCGCTAAGATACCATTGCAAGAGCCGGAGGGCCCGCTGTTTCTGAAATAAAGTTACCTCACCGGGAAGTTCCATCAAAGCACTGCGAAAAAGACTACGGGCTTCAGAACGGATACGTTCACTTAAGGGCACTTTCTTCCCGGTGATGAGGGTTTCCAACTCCCGATCACGAAGAAAGGATTTTCCGAGAAAAGTGAAGGCCCCCCGAAAATCGGTAATCTCACCCTTCTTTACATCGGTGAGGGCGGTGAAAGTAATCGAAGATTTAGGTTTGGTAAAGGGATCTCCAATTCTCTGATAGAACTGAAGGTTCCAGTCAACAAAGGGAATACGAATACGACTGATTAATTCCCCCGGTTCTAGGGCAGGGTCCCCGGCTTTGGTGAAAAGTCGCGGTATTTGTACCCAGCGGCTATTCCCGCTTTTTCTGAGTTCAACCCGGGCGTCCAGAATAGTCAGGGGGCCGAAAGTATTCAGCCGGCGGGGTTGGTGGGATAAATTACCGCCGATGGTCCCCATATTGCGTACCGCCGGATGGGCAATATTATGGAGAGCATGGGTAAATACCTTCGGCAACACATGCTGACCGACCTTCAAAATTCTGCTGATCGGCACACACGAACCTATTTCAAAGTAGCGTTCAGTACGACTAATGCGCTGCAGTTCAGAAATTCGATTGATATGTAAAATTATATTCGGTAACTCAAAGGGCCCATCACCTTTCTGCTCCCGTGCAATTGCGGTACCCCCGGCAAGTAACAGGGCCTGAGGGTAATCCTGATAGATTTTCATAAGATCCCCCAGGGAGGTTGGCTGAAATACTTTACTATCGTTCATGCAAACGCCTCCGTCGGTACTCTCCGGCGCGGATAACTCCACGGGCAAGGTTGTTAAAATTGGTGCAGGGGCAATAGGTACCTGAGAAAGTTTCCAGTATTTCCTGTTCCGTGGGATCCAGGGTGCTTTCCAAAATAGATTGGGTGATGACTACTTTAGCTGGAAGACAATAGGCGCAGGGGTAGGCCTTCTCGTCATGAAAACCGGAAATAATATCGTTGTATTCCAATGTATTGACAATCCCCTCGTAGGTATATATCGAGGTTTCTTGGACAGCAAAGGCCGGAAGAAGACAGGAAAATACTAGCTCTCCATTTAGAATCACCGCGCAATTGCCGCATTGCCCGTCATAACAGGAAGGATGGAGGCTTTTTATTTGAAGGTCTTTGTGGAGCATATCAACAAGTCGGGTTGAAGTGGAAGTTTGAGCTTCAACAGCGCGACCGTTTAGTGTAAACCTGATTTTCATGAGGGTTCCTCCAGATAACTCTGAATTGTTTCAGAAGTAAGGGGAATACGGTCAAAGTATACGCCGGTTGCCTGGCTCAGGGCAGTGACAAATGCGGCGGGAACGAGGGATTCGGCAATTTCGTTTATTCCCCCGGGGAGACCCTTCGCCCGGTTTGCAAAGACTACGGAGACCGGCGGGAGCCTCAGGTTAGGCTGATCCTGCCCCTCAATCACATAATCCTGATAGTAGCGTGGAGTAACCTTCTGTTCCCCCATTGCCCAGGCCAAAGCCTCATAGATGCTGCCTTCGGCGATAGAAACGGCATACTGGGTATCATACACAAGACCGCAATCGAAGGCGGCCCATATGCCCCTCACCTCCGGTACGAGGGTAAGGGGATCAAGCTGCACTTCTGTC